>Ga0075108_10000459_pt1 | contig 24699 bp, 15 predicted proteins | sample AntAceMetag02UK1_FD_69797 | JGI IMG/M metagenome (GOLD analysis project Ga0075108, IMG submission 69797) | Saline lake microbial communities from Ace Lake, Antarctica - Antarctic Ace Lake Metagenome 02UK1 | ecosystem: Environmental > Aquatic > Non-marine Saline and Alkaline > Saline | place...
ATTGGGCTGCAATTCCCTAACAATTTCAGTAACGGTATCCCATTCGTAATAGCTTTTACTATCAATTTTTCTAGTTTCATCGGCACCACCATAATATCCCGAGCCTCCATTGGCACCATCGAACCAAACTTCAAAAACTTCGCCGTAATTGGTTAACAATTCCCGCAGTTGTTCATGAAAATCGGCCACATATTCCGGTGTTCCGTAATTGGCCGCATTCCTATCCCAAGGAGATAAATACACGCCAAATTTTAAGCCAAACTCCTCACAGGCTTCGGACAAGTCTTTAAGCACATCTCCCTCGCCATTTTTCCATGGCGAGTTTTTTACCGAATGTTCGGTAGTTTTCGTTGGCCATAGGCAAAACCCGTCGTGATGTTTGGCGGTAATAATGACACCCTTCATACCAGCATCTTTAATCACTTTTGCCCATTGGCGCACATCCATTTCCGTAGGGTCAAACTGCGCCGGAAGTTCGCCTCCCGTACCCCATTCCATATTGGTAAAGGTGTTCATGTTAAAGTGGATAAAGGCATAGTAGCCCAATTCTTGCCATTCCAATTGTCGCTCGGATGGAAGTGGCCCCACGGATTCTGGTGGAGCTACTTGGGAACAGGAAATACTCAAAAAAAGTACTATGGAAAATGATAAGATTTTGAAAGAGGAATTCATACTGGTATGCGAGGGTTTAATTTTAAAAATACAGTTATTGGGACAATAAATCTTTCACTTGATGCCATTCCTTCCCATTTAATTGGAGGGTTGCGTTTTGCTGTGGAGTACCTGCGGTACTTCTTCCGTTTTCAATATACGAAACCATCAACTGGGTCAATTCGGTTACCACATCCGGATGCCGGGCTATTACATTTTCACTTTCTGATGGGTCGGCAGCTACATCATACAATTGATATTTTGGCAGACTGCTTACATCGTCCTTACCCGGTATAGGATAGCTCCACCCGCCGGAACCTGCAGCAAAAATGAGTTTGTAGTTTCCTTTTCTAATGGCAAAACTCCCGTTTATAGAATGATGGACGGTGGCTTCGCGCGCAAAAGAAGTAGTACCATTAGTATCAAAAATCGGTAGTAAAGAAAAGCTGTCCTCGCCCTCGCTGTCCTTTAGCGGCGTATTGACCAAATCTGCACAAGTTGCCATGAGGTCTGTTAGAGAAACGGTAGCCTTGGAAGTACTATTGGGTGTTATTTTCGCAGGCCATTTCACGATAAAAGGAACACGGTGACCGCCTTCATAAATATCTGCCTTATGACCTCTGAATCCTGCGCTAGAATCGTGTCCATGTTCCGCTAAAATTTCAAAATCCGACTGTGGGGAACAGCCATTATCGCTGGTAAAGACAACGATGGTATTTTCGGAAATTCCCTGAGCTTCTACAGTGGCCATTACTTGTCCTACATAATCGTCCACTTCCATCATAAAATCCGCATAAGGATTTATACCGCTTTTTCCCTGCCATTCTGGTGTGGGCAGAATAGGCGTATGCGGCGAAGGCAATGCCAAATACAGAAAGAAAGGCGCATCTTGTTCCGACCTTTCCCTAATGTAGGCCATCGATTTTCTAAAAAAATTGGGGGTAACGTCTTCATGCACAAAATCGGCCGCCGTCGGGCCTTTGCGCCACCACGTATATTTTCCAGTGTCCTCCGTCACGCTATCTACATCGGCAGTTATACTTCCATTTTCGACATAGACATACGGTGCCATATCCAAGGAACCCGAATGTCCGTAAGCGTAATCAAAACCTAAATCGTTTGGCGAATGGCTGATGTTTTTGGTAAAATCGAGGTTGTCAAAATCTTCATAATTCCATCCTTCGCCACCAAAATTAGCCGAATCCTTTTCTGCCCAGTTCCAACCTAGATGCCATTTCCCTATAAATGCCGTATGGTAGCCCGATTTTTTGAGCAGCGAGGCTACCGTAGTCCTAGTTTCGGGAATCAATGCTTTTGATTTCCCTGTCAGCACACCGCTTTTTAAAGGACTTCTCCAGCTGTAACGTCCTGTGAGAATTCCATAGCGAGTTGGTGTACATACTGCAGACGGACTATGGGCATCCGTAAACCGCATGCCTTGAGCCGCCAGTTTATCAATATGTGGCGTTTTTATTTTTCCAGATGGATTATAGCTCGATATATCGCCATAGCCCAAATCATCGGCCAAGATGTAAATGATATTGGGTGCTTTTTGCTGTACAACAGGAGCGACTTTTTCTTCCTTACAGGAAATGAATATGAGAAGTAGAAAAATGGTTGTCACTTGAAGGTGTGATCGTTTTGGCATTGCGACACGGTTTTAATTATATCATTAGCTAAAATACACAATAAAGACTATTAATTCTTATGACATAACTGATCCTAAAAGCACTCGTTCATTTCGGCTATCCCAACGCCTGCCGAATGTCCGCTATAATATCATCTATATGTTCCAAGCCAACGGAAACGCGCACCATGCCGTCCGTGATACCGGTTTCTTCCCGTTCTTGCACGGATAACTTGCTGTGTGTTGTGGATGCCGGATGCGTTACAATACTCCTACTATCGCCAAGATTGGCAGAGAGCGATAACAATTTTATGGAATCGAAGAATTTTTGTCCGGCCTGCAGTCCTCCCTTAACTTCAAAAGCCACTACGCAACCTCCGGCCTTCATCTGCTTTTTGGAGACTTCATATTTTGGATGTGATTTTAGGAAGGGATATTTGACCCAGTTTACTTTAGCATGTGCTTCCAAAAACTCCGCCAACTTTAGTGCGTTTTCACAATGCCGATCTACACGAACGGCCAAGGTCTCCAAACTTTTGGAAAGCACCCAAGCGTTAAAGGGCGATAATGAAGGTCCTGTTATCCGAGCAAAACGATATATTTTGTCAATCAATTCGGAGCTCCCTACTGTTATTCCTGCCAACACCCGACCTTGTCCGTCCATCAGCTTTGTTCCGGAATGGATGACCAGGTCGGCTCCGAATTTTATGGGTTGCTGTAAATAGGGCGATGCAAAGCAGTTATCGATAACCAAAATGAGCTTGTGCTTTTTGGCGATTTCCCCCAAGGCTTCCAAATCGATCACATCTACAGCGGGGTTCGTAGGCGTTTCCGCATAAATGAGTTTGGTCTTGGGCGTAATCAAAGCTTCAATACTATCTAAATCATCGGTCTTAAAATAGCTATGGGCAATATTCCACTTGGGGAAAAAATTGTTCAAAAGGGAATGGGTAGAGCCGAAAATACTACGAGCCGAAATCATGTGATCGCCACTTTCCAACAAGGCCGCCAAAGTAGAAAAAACGGCCGCCATACCGCTAGCAAAAGCAAAACCGGCCTCGGCACCTTCCATTTGGCAAACCTTTTCTATAAACTCGGACGAATTGGGATTGGAGTACCGCGAATAAATATTCCGTTCTTTTTCCTCTGCAAAAGAGGCGCGCATATCCTCCGCGTCCTCAAACACAAAACTAGAGGTCAAGTACAGCGGAACGGAATGTTCCAGATGTTCTGTGCGGTTCAATTGGGTTCGGATAGCGTTGGTTTCGAATCGTTTTTTCATATTTTTTTCATTCCCGCGCTTGTGCTGAATTCATTTCAGTATAGGCGGGAATCTCTCTTAATGTTTTGTTACTTTTTGTTAGGTCCAGCGTTTTACACCTCCCTTGATCCCTCCTTATTAGGAGGGAAATAGCATCCGAACACAGATAAAATTTGTTGAAAAAATAAGCTTTCTTATTAATGAGTTACTATTTCTTTTACGACTTCTTCCCCCTTTGACATACTTCTAACAATCCACTTTTGTCGAATCTATGTTCACTTTTCCTATTTACTGCCGTATAACAACTACCCTCTACCCACTATTTTTTTAACTACATTTTCTCCGCAATCCTCAAAATATCCCCAAAAACGCCTCTCGCCGTAACTGCGGCACCGGCACCGGCACCTTGGATTACAAGCGGATTTTCTCCGTAGGATTCCGTGTATATTTCTATAATGGAATCGGAACCTTTTACTTGGCCCAGGGCGCTTGTCTTTGGTACGGAGACCAGTTTTACGTCCAGCACTCCTTTTTCTTTTTGTAAATTTCCATGCAAATCGCCTACATAGCGTAGTACATGATCCGGTTTCTGATTGTTTTTGATTTGGTTGAATTTTTCGTCCAAAACGGCCAAGTTCTCCATAAAGAAATCGGTCTCTACGGTCTGTAAACTTTCTGGTATCAAATTATCGATATTGATATCGGAAAACTCATTGCTTAGATCGAGCTCACGGGCCAAAATCAATAGTTTACGGCCTACGTCGTTCCCAGATAAATCTTCCCTTGGATCGGGTTCTGTGTAGCCGCGTTGCATGGCATCTTTAAGGATGGAGGAGAAAGGCGCATCGACCTCGGAAAACGTATTAAAAATATAACTCAAAGAGCCTGAGAACACCCCATTGATTCGGGTAATATTCTCTCCGGACAAATGCAGCAATTTTATTGTATCTATCAGCGGAAGTCCTGCGCCCACATTAGTTTCATAAAGGTATTGCTTTTGGTGTTGGGCCAATTCTTCCCGTAGCAATTGGTAGTAATCAAAGCCCAAGGTATTGGCAATTTTATTGGAAGAAACCATATCAAAACCGTTCTCCACAAAATCGAAATAATGGGCCACAAAATCTTCACTTGCGGTATTGTCTATCGCTATCAGGTTTTCCAAATGATGTGTTTTGGCGAAATTAAAAATATCCTGTTGCTTGTATGCTTGCCCTTTCGTATTGAGTTCCGATTTCCAATTCTTGGAAACACCATCGGCATCCAAAACCACTTTTTTGGAGTTCGCAATCGCAAAGACCCTCAAGTCGATATGCTTTCTTTTGGCTATGGTTTTGGTGGATTTTAAAATCTGGTCTATTAGGGTACCACCCACATTGCCATGGCCAAAAATAGCGAGATTCACCTTTTTACTAAAGCCGAAAATTTGTCCGTGCATGACGTTCAAGGCCTTAATCAAATCATGTTTGTTCACCACAAGGCTCACATTCTTGCCAGACACCGTATTGTTAAACAACAGCGGAGTGATCTGATTTTTGATGAGCGCATTATAGGGTTTATGAAAGGTGCTTAAATCCTGACCCACAATGGAAATAACCGAAACCTCGGCCACTACTTTTATCATATTAATATCCTTGGATTGGAAATCTCTGGCAAATTCCTGGTCCAGCGCCTCCTTGGCCCTTTGCGCCTTGTTACGTTTTACCACAAGTCCGATGCCACGTTCCGATGAACCTTGGGAAATGATACTTACACTAATATTATTGGCTTCCAAGGTCTTAAAGATCCGGGCATCGATGCCTACTTTCCCCAAGAGTCCCCTACCCTCCAAATTCACTAAGGCCACATCTTCTATGACCGACAAACTTTTGATGCCTTCCTTACTAGATTTTGCGCTGATCAGCGTGCCCTCGCTATCGTCGTTGTAGGTATTTAGGATACGTAAGGGAATATTTTTTTCGATAAGCGGAATAATGGTCTTGGCGTGCAATATGGTTGCGCCAAAATTGGCGAGCTCATTGGCTTCGGCATAGGACAGATGGGACAGGCGTTTTGCCTCTTTCACGTAATCCGGATTCGCCGTAAAAATACCGTCTACATGGGTATAGTTCTGCAGCTCTTCGGCATCTAAAAAGTTGGCCAATAGGGCGGCGGAATAATTACTGCCGTTTCTTCCCAGAGTAGTCGTTTGTCCATCCTCTGTAGCGGCTATAAATCCTGTAATCACAGGAACAGTATCGGCCGGCAAGCCTTCCATTAGGGCAGTCAGTTTTTCCCTGGATTGCTTTTCCAAAACTTTGGCATCCCCAAACGTAGCATCGGTAACCAAAAAAGTTCTCGAATCTATAAAACTTGCCTTTACCCCTTTTCCTATCAATAACTTAGTGACCAGTTTTGCCGAAATCAGCTCTCCGTAGGCCAACACCTCATCCTTGATCTTGGCACTATAATCGCCCAAGAGCGATACACCCTCGAACAACTTGGCCAAACCTTTGAATTCTGCCGAAAGGTCTATATTTTTGTAAGTATGTTTTTGATACTTCTCAAAACGTTCAAAATCCTTAAAATATTCTTTCCCCATGGAAGCTTTTTCCAACAGTTCTTCCAATTGGTCCGTTGCTTTTTCCCTAGCGGAAACTACAACAACAATATGCTCCCCGGTCGAGACCTTATCGCTGATGAGTTCCAGCACATGTTCCAGTCCTTCGCCATTACTCAAGGATTTTCCCCCAAACTTTAGCACCTTTGGCTTTCCTGTTTTTCCGTTGGTATTGAAAATGTTGTCCAACAGTTTTTCCAACTGGTCGAACTCTATCAAAAAGGCATCATGACCGTGCAAGGACTGGATTTCCCCGTAGGTAACATTACTATTGGCCTGTGCAATTTGTTTGAAGGTATCCTTGTTTTCCTTCGCCGTAAAGAACAGATCGGAATCCACGCCCACAATATGTATGCTGGTATCACTATTTTGTAGGGCGATAAATTTTTGCTCTCCGTCCCGCGTCACATCGATTGTTCTCAGCAATTGGTTCATCAACTTATAGGCAGATAATTGAAAGCGTTCCTGCAATTTTATCCCGTGATGCGTTAGCCAACTTTCGACATTAAAGACTTTTAGTTCCTCGTTGGTGCTACGTTTAAAGCGTTCCTTAAAAGATTCCGGGGTGCGGTAGCACAACATGGCATGCATGCGCGCATCGTGTACCGGCTGTTTGGAATTTATCAAAAACTGCTCCTGAATCTGGCAGTTGGCAATGAGCCAATCCGTAGATTTCCAATCGGATGCTACCGGAATCAAATGCTCGGTTAGATTGGGTCGCAGTACTGCCATTTCCCAAGCGATACCACCACCCAAAGAACCGCCAATGATAGCGAACAGTTTGTTTACGCCCAATTGCTCCAGTCCCAATAAGAAAATAGATGCCATATCGCCGGCCACAAAATCCTTATAGTTTTCTATGACAAATTTATCATGACCATTACCCGGAATATTAAAGGCAAGGATGGTATATTTCTGCGTATCTATACATTTTTTGTCCCCGATCAGGGTAGACCACCAGCCCTCTAGGCCGGTAACATTGGAATTTCCCGTTAAGGCATGATTCACCATGACGATCGGTGCCGTATGCAGCTCTCTACCAAAAACCTCATACGAAAGTTGAATATCCTGTGTTACGCCGCTTATGGTGCGGAAGTCCTTTATCTGTAACTGTTGTAGCATTCTTATCTTAAAAAATGTCGGTATAATTTATATAAAGAGGATATCTATATCTAATTCCGTACGTCTTTGCAAGGCACGAAGCAATCTATCGCTTCATGACTAGCAAGATAAAGATTACTTCACTTTTCTAGCCTAAACGGCCCTTAAAGTTCGTAATGACGCTTTGGATTTAGTCTACAGACATCCTCCCAATCTCATTCTATTTAAACCAAAATGGCCTTATCCACTTTCGCAAAAGCGTTTTCCAAATCGGTCTTTAGGTCTTCTATGTCCTCCAGTCCTACGGATAAGCGAATTAAATCCTGACCTACGCCAGCACTCTCCTGCTGCTCCGCCGTTAATTGTTGGTGCGTGGTACTTGCAGGATGAATGATCAAAGATTTCGTATCCCCGATATTGGCCAATAAGGAGAATATCTCGGTAGCGTCCGTGAACTGTTTTGCCGCTTCAAATCCACCTTTTACGCCAAACGTAACCAAGCCACTCTGTCCCTTAGGTAGGTATTCCTGAGCCAAGTCGTAGTATTTATTGCTTTTCAAACCTGGATAATTTACCCAAGCAACCTCATCCCTATTTTCTAACCAAGTGGCCAGTTCCAAGGCATTGGCGCTGTGCTGCTTAATTCTAACCGGTAAGGTTTCCAGTCCCTGTATGATTTGGAACGCATTGAACGGACTCAAAGCTCCGCCGTAATCGCGCAAACCTTCCAAAATCAATTTAAAGGTAAATGCGGCAGCTCCCAATGCTTCGCTATACACCAATCCGTGATAGCCTGCAGATGGCTCCGTGAATTCCGGGAATTTTCCGTTGGTCCAATCAAAGGTTCCGGCATCGATTATCGCGCCACCCAAAGACGTTCCTTGTCCGCCAATATATTTTGTTAGAGAATGAATGACCAAGTTGGCACCGTGCTCAATAGGGTTCAACAAACTTGGGGTAGCGACCGTGTTATCCACAATAAAAGGCACTTTTGCCGCTTTGGCCTGCTTGGATATCGCTTTTAGATCCAATACATCCAATTTCGGATTTCCTAAAGATTCCACAAAGAATGCTCTTGTATTTTCCTGTACGGCATCCTTGAAGTTTTCAGGTTCCGATGCATCTACAAAAGTGGTGGTAATACCCAATCTCGGCAGGGTCACATTCAATAAATTAAACGTGCCGCCATACAGACTGCTCGAAGCCACAATATGGTCTCCCGCTTTTAAAAGTGTTAATAATCCTGTAGCGATTGCTGCTGTTCCCGATGCAAAAACAACCGCCCCGATTCCACCTTCCACAGCGGCCAACCTGTCCTGTAAAATCTGGTTGGTAGGATTATTTAAACGGGTATAAATAAAGCCCAATTCCCCTAAGGAGAAAAGCCTTGCGGCGTGGTCAGTGTCGTTAAAAACATAGGACGTTGTCTGATAGATGGGCACGGCTCTAGTGCCTCCGTTTTGCTTGGTGTCGTGACCTGCGTGTAATGCGTTCGTTGCTAATTTGTGTGTGCTCATGATTTTAAGGTTTTAAATCGTTAAAAATAATTGTTTAAAAGCCAAACCCTATCCAGCCGACGCTGCGGTTAGGTAAAATCAAAAAGTTATAAGAAAGTGAAAAAGTTGCCGAAGGCAATTTATTTTTCGTTATCTATTCTTCGTCCTAATTAATAACTAGGCACTGAAAGGCTGAAACAAATTCAGTGCAAGCGGGTTCAGCGTGAAGATAGAATGTAGCACCTTCTTTGTTTGGAACAAAGGGTTGCTAAGGTTTCAAAGGGTCTAATCCCTCCACCTTTCTTGATAACTATTCAATATGTGTTTGAACTTTGAAAGCACAAATTAAAGGGAGAAACTTTTAAAAACCTAATGATTTTGAAAAATTTCACAAAATCCTAGCAATTTGGTGGGGATTACTTTCGCACTTCTTTAATTTCAACTAAATTTTTACCGACCTACTGATGAGAAAGAAGAAGACCCCATCGTTTTTAAAAATCCTTGGGGTCTTGCCTAAACGTTAACGCATTGGTTAATCAACAAAAAGACGGAGCCAATGAACCTTGTTTTTAAGGCATTAAACCATTATCGTATCAAAAGAAGAAATAGCCAATATAAAGCTGTCCCACACTATTCCTATCCGTAGCACCCCCATCGCTAATATCGGATAATCAAACATTATATAGGAAACCAAGATTAAGTCCGTTATCCCATTTGTACCCTACTCCAAAATTCACTCCAAAATCGACCGAATTTAGGGTATCCTTTGCGTCCCTGCCTTCATTATCAGCAGACAGGAACAATCCAATTTGGGGCCCTGCCTCTAGACTTAATCCTTTGGTTACATAATATTTCGCTAGTAGCAGAAGGTTTAAGTAATCTAATGAAATCAGATCATCGCCTAAAGTAAATCCTTGACAGGAATACATGAGTTCCTGCTGAAAGAAAAGTTTTTCAGAAATAGGTATTTCGGCTACTAGACCAAAGCTCTTAAGGTTGGTATAGGTCCTATATCACCACTATTGTCTCCGCTAATAGTTGCAAAGCGGATCCCTGTTTTGCGCCAAATTCAATTTCTTGGGCATTTACGCTTTTTAAACCCAAAACTGCCAACATCGTTGCAAGTAAAACCTTTTTCAAAATTTAATATTTGAGTAACCAAACAAAAAAATGCCTTTCCTTATGGACGACCCAATTTTTAAAACAGTTTTAACTTTGTTTAATACATTTTAAGGGAAAGGCCGAACTGGGTAAAATTGGAGTAAATCTATCCTTGAATTTGCATTATTTTCTCAATTATCCTTTAAATCCAAATTGTTCAATATGTAAGATGGTAACCTGAGACAGCTTATCGCCCGGTTTAACTTTGTTTTTTATGGATAGCGGATAATGCTCCGAAAACCTAAGTCTATTGCGGAAAAATTGAACCATATCTTTGTTCCGGGAACTCATGGCGCCCATTAAAAACTAGCTTTAATTAGGTTTTCGCGTGTAATTTCTAAAACACCCTTGAACACTTATGAACAGGCCATGGATACGAATTCTACTCTATATACGTTTGCGTCCTACAACGTAGAAACCAAAAATTCCAAAATTATGCTGAACAAGATTCTTTTCACAACGCTGTTTATTATAGTACTTGCACACAGTAACGCCCAAGAAAATATTGTAAAGGCAAGTGCCATACTAGGTAATACAGGCGTACAGTATGAACGCTCTTGGAACCAATTTTTCGGTCATTGGACAAATTGGGTATTCCAATATCAGCACCTCCATAAACGATGTGGAGACAAAGTCAAAAGGAATAGGCTTCTTTCTAGAAGGGCGATACTATTTTTCATCTAAAAAAGAACGTATGGAAGGGTGGCATATAGGTGTCTTCTACAGTGCCATCAATACCGAGACTTCCTGATATAACCTGGAAACGAATATTTCATCTATTGGCCTAGCCATGGGACACCAATGGGTCTTTGATTCCAACATCACCTTGGGTCTTGTTTTTGGCGGTGGCACCTTTGATCCGGAAACAGAACGAAGCCTTGGCCTCTTACTGGAGGGCTTAACTTTTTGGCCTCATTTAGGGCTGAACTTAGGTTACAGCTTTTAAGTAGTACCTTCAATATCTCATAGCCAACACACGATTCAAAAAAGCTATTTTCCTTTTGCCAACCGCCTTAAAGCCACCCATTCCTTTAACATATCCCTGGCATCTTGCGCCGGATACCCTAGCACAGTTTTCCCTGCTGCCACATCACCCATAACCCCGGAGCCAGCTCCAACGGAAGCACCGGAATGTATGGTGGTGTGGTCTTTGATCGAGGCGCTACCACCAATAATAACGCCATCGCCCAAAGTAACGGAACCAGCAAGTCCGCTATGGCCTGCCATGATACAAAAACGTCCCATGACGCTGTTATGTGCAATTTGTACCAGGTTATCAATTTTGCAACCGTCACCTATAATAGTGGAACTAAATTTAGCCCTGTCCACGCAGGAATTGGCCCCAATTTCAACATAATGCCCTATGATTACATTCCCTATCTGAGGTATTTTTACGAGTCCCTTGCCATCTTCACTTGGCCTATATCCAAACCCATCGGCACCTATACTTACATTCGTATGAAATATACAATGGCTACCAATAATACAGCGTTCCCGTATAACAGTCCCGGACCAAACAACAGTGTTATCACCGATCACGGTTTCATCGAACACACAAACATTTGGGTATAAAATTACGCCGCTTCCCAACTCCACATCTTTACCTACATAACAATTTGCACCGATCTTACAGCCATCCCCAATTTTTGCGGTTGCATGTATGACCGCTGTAGGGTGTATATCTATCTCGAATACGGGTGTTGTAGGGTTAAAAAGCTCCAATATTTGCGCCATGGCCAAATCTACGTTCTTCACTTTAATAAAAGCACGATCATTCCCTGGCTCACTAGTTAAGGTGTCACTGACCAGGGCAACGCATGCTTTCGAAGCTTCCCAAAATTTTAGATATTTATGGTTTCCAATAAAAGTAATCTGGGTGAAGGACGCTTTTTGTATTTCCTCGGCTCCTTCAATTTTATGGTTAGCATTACCTATTATTTCGCCTTTTAGAATAGTACTGATTTCAGTTGTGGTGTAAGAGATCATTTAAAAACGTTTGGTTGTTTGTAACAAGGTATAATCTAAATCGCTAACAAAGTGTATTGGTGTCAGTTATTTGGAACTATTTTTATTTTTTCAAAATAAAATCTGCATTTATCAGCTATTTGCATGGTTTAATTCGTACTTTTCTATTGGATGGGATATTTTATTACAGATTATATGAAATCACAAACTTCAGGTTAACACATATCCAGCTGGGCTTGATAAGTGTGCATTGTAGAAATTTTCTTATCGTAGCGCCCACCCCTGAACCCTGCTTCGGAAAGCTCGGCTCAACATCTGCTAAGAGGGGAGAAATTCTCTTTTTGTTTGTTACCCTAGGTGTTGGAATGATTCTACTCATAAATTAAAATATAAAAATTAGGGTTTTGGATTTAAGCTTTTTATGATTTGGTCTGATATGTTATAGGTCAGCATAGTGAGGTTTATTTTATGTTACTTGTTCCGATAGAAGATAAATTTTATCTATACCCTCCGCTGTTCCCCTTTTGGGAGGGGCTAGGGGTAGGTCTTATGTTCTCCTCCAAAACCCAAGTGAGATTGTCTTTCAGCAGAACATAAAGTTTATATTGCTGTTTAAATCTTATGTCAAAATTCTTTTCAGACAAAGTTTTTTCATTTTGTACTTAGCAATCAGATCCAGTCCCTACTAACTATACCCTAACCTAAATTTCCCCCCTACTCCAACACCGTAAACTCCAAACTACTATCCGTAAACACCGTATGTGTTTGGGTCTTGAAATCGGCTTCATCGGCCTTAAAGATATTGTCTACGTAGGTCTGTGGGTTTAAGTCTATGAGCGGAAACCATGCACTTTGTACCTGCACTTGGAGCTTGTGCCCTTTTTTAATGGTGTGGAACACGTCTTGCAATTTTATATTGACATCAGTTTTTTCATTGGCCACAAAGGGCTCCGGGTCGGAGAAACTGTTGCGGAACCTGCCACGCATGACCTCGCTACGCACCATTAAATGGTAGTTGCCCATTCTCAAATGCGGCTGCATTTCTTCGTTGGTTTCGGCATCTGCGGGATGTACATCTATGATCTTTACGATCCAATCGGCTGCGGTTCCCGTGGTGGCTATTTTTAGTTTCGCGAGGATATCGCCGGACAAAGTGAGGTCTTCCTCCATAACTTCGGTCTCAAAAACTAAAACATCAGGTCGGCGCGCGGCAAAACGTTGGTCGTCCGTCATGTATTTTCTTGGTGTAAAGACCGTTTTAATATCCTCGGAATAGGGAACAGGCTTTTTAATATCGCTTATGAACTCTATTCCCTTAGTGCTTTTTAAGTCGATGGTCAATTCCTGATTGTCGGAAAGGAAGAAGTCCATTTTACGGGTGCCTTTTGGTGGCCATTGATCATATTCTTTCCATTCCTTTCTGCCGGAATCATAGACATAGGCTTCGGGCAGACCGCTATTGGCATCGCCATCGCCCTTTAAAAAATGATTGAAAAATTTCGTCTCAATATTCTTCTGATAAAATTCAGAGATGGAATCGCCAAAATAATAGTTGCCCACTAAGCTCCTACCATCTCTGCTTGCCCATCGGCCATGGTCCCAAGGGCCAAAGACCATGGTGTTATAGCTATTTCGGTTCTTTTCAATTTTCTTATAGGTCTCCAAAGGTCCGTACAGGTCTTCGGCATCAAACCAGCCGCCAACGACCATCGTGGCTACGTGCGACTTGGATTTATCCAAATGTTGGATCAAGCCCCTACTTTGCCATAGTTCATCGTAATTGGGATGTTCCTTTAATTCGTTCCAGAAATAATCATCGGTCATGCCATCGGGGGCAATACTCACGGCATCTTTTAAATCATACTCGAAAAACGAATTCAAGTTCTTTAAGGGACCTTTGTCCAAGAAAAACTGGTATTGATCCTCGGTGGGTAAATCGGGCAACTTGTACCAAGCGGTATCAATGGGCTGGTCGCCATTGGGTCTTGGCGTACCAAAAAGGGAAGTGGCCCTAAAATAGCTCAACATATACGCCCCATTGTGGTGGAAATCGTCAAAGAAAAAATCACCAATGCTGGCTTGGGGCGAAGATGCCTTTAACGCCGGATGTGCATCTATGGTGGCGTACGTGGCGTAATATCCGGGATAGGAAATGCCCCAAACGCCTACGTTACCGTTGTTGTTCTCCACATTGTTTACCAACCAATCTATGGTATCATAGGTATCGGTGCTTTCGTCCACATCTTTTTCGGAGGTTTTATTGGGAATATAGGCACGCATGTTCTCATAATGTCCTTCGCTGAGCCACCTGCCCCGCACATCTTGGTACACGACAATATTGCCTTCTTGCATCAAATGAATATTGGGCCCTATCTCCTTTTTGAATTCTCCTTTCCCATAAGGGGCGGAACTATAGGGCGTGCGCTGCATGATAACGGGGTACTTTTTGGAAGTATCCTTTGGCGAATAAATGGTGGTGTGCAGGGAAACACCGTCGCGCATTTTAATCTTCACTTCCTGTTTGGCATAGTTATCGGAAACATAGGTTTCAGAAATTTCTTCCTTGGCGACTTTCGTGGTTCTAGCGCAGGAAAAACTTATAAATGAGAAGGTAAAAACAATGAGCACATAGCGATGAGCGAACTTGGACATAGGGTATATTTTTATGTCCTAAAGCTAATGAAGATTCCCTTATTGGGGAAATAAAAAAAGGAACCGTGATTGGGTTCCTTTTAAGTTTTTATCAAAATAAAACCTGACTAATCTTTTGGAACTCAGAAGTTGAAGTTCTCTACTACTTATAAACCGACAGAAAAAAACCTGATTTACAAATTGAAAGCTTTTTTCACGTCGGACACCTTATCCAACTTCTCCCAGGTAAAGAGCTCCACTTCTTTCTTTACCCTACCGTTATAGGGCGATTCAAACACCTTGGTAACGGTTGTCGGCGTCTTGCCCATGTGGCCGTAAGCAGCTGTTTCAAGGTAAATAGGGTTTCTTAATTTCAGTCGCTCTTCGATAGCGAAAGGACGCATATCAAATAATACGGCCACTTTTTTTGCAATTTCACCGTCGCTTAAATCTACATTGGATGTACCATAAGTATCCACGTAAATAGACGTAGGCTTAACAACCCCAATGGCGTAGCTCACCTGCACCAGGATTTCATCGGCCACACCGGCAGCCACTAGATTCTTGGCCGCGTGTCTAGCTGCGTAGGCCGCGCTCCGGTCTACCTTACTTGGGTCCTTGCCACTAAAGGCACCACCACCATGGGCGCCTTTGCCACCGTAGGTATCCACGATAATCTTTCTTCCTGTAAGTCCGGTATCGCCGTGAGGACCACCGATAACAAATTTTCCGGTCGGATTAATATGGTAGGTGATCTGACTATCAAAAAGGGCCTGTGTGGCTTTGGGCAATTGTGCCTTTACCCTCGGGATTAAAATAGAAATAATATCCGATTTTATTTTGGCCAGCATGCTATCATCGTCCGCATCAAAGGCATCGTGTTGTGTAGAAACGACAATGGTATCTATACGTTGCGGTACGTTTTCATCGGAATATTCTATGGTTACCTGTGCTTTTGCATCCGGTCGTAGGTAGGGGATTTCTTTTCCTTCCCTACGTAATTCCGCTAAAACATATAATAGTTTATGTGATATGTCCAGCGCCAAGGGCATATAATTCTCGGTCTCCTTGGTGGCATACCCGAACATCATTCCTTGGTCGCCAGCGCCCTGCTCCTCCTTGGAACCGCGGTCTACACCTTGGTTAATATCCTGCGACTGCTCGTGAATTAAAGAAATAACCCCGCAAGAATCGCCACTAAATTGGTATTCCCCTTTGGTATACCCTATTTTATTGATGACGTCCCGTGCAATGGTCTGTACGTCCAAATAGGTATTACTTTTAACTTCCCCCGCCAATACCACCTGTCCCGTTGTAACAAGGGTTTCACAAGCTACCTTGCTCTCTGGGTCAAAAGCCAAAAAATGATCTAAAAGGGCATCACTGATCTGATCCGCTACCTTGTCTGGATGTCCTTCACTAACGGACTCCGATGTAAATAAATACGCCATTGCTCTATTTAATTTTACGAAGGATTTGACGGGACAAAAATAAAGTAGCTTACATTCCCCTAGGGAAGATTCCAAACGATGGTCCGGAATAAACTGCTTTAGCATTTTCAGCTGAAATTTCAGCGGCCAGCCCCAATTTGTGTTTTTTTGGAGCTAGGTACTAAAATAAATTCAGCACACGAGGTTGCAATCAGTCAAATCCTTCCTCTTTAATACGTATCAAAAGTAAGAAAATAGTTAGGTTTTAAAAATTATTCGCGTTCATTTTATAAGGTTTAACAAGTATTGAAACAAAGGGCTACATATTAACTGTATTTCATCCGTTATTTTTTCACATACCTAATTTCCTTCGTATATTACGCGGCACATCTTTGGCCACACCTAACCATTAAATAAGAATCACAATGCACATTGCCGTTGCCGGAAATATAGGAGCAGGGAAAACTACGCTCACCAAATTGTTGGCCAAACACTACAAATGGGAAGCGCATTTGGAAGAAGTGGTAGACAACCCTTATTTGGATGATTTTTACACCCAAATGGAACGTTGGAGCTTTAATCTTCAGATTTACTTTTTAAACAGCAGGTACCGTCAGATTTTGCAGATCAGGGAAAGCGGCAAAAGCGTTATCCAAGACCGCACCATTTACGAGGATGCCCATATTTTTGCGCCCAACCTGCACGCTATGGGTTTAATGACCAATAGGGATTTTAAAAATTATTCCAGTTTGTTCGAATTGATGGAAAGTTTGGTAGAACCACCGGAGCTACTTATTTACCTAAGAAGTTCTATACCCAATTTGGTAAAACAGATACACAAGCGCGGCAGGGAGTATGAAAACTCCATTTCCATAGATTACCTCAGCCGACTGAACGAACGCTACGAGGCTTGGGTACAAGGCTACGAAAAGGGTAATTTACTAGTGGTTGATGTTGATGAACTTGATTTTGTGGACAACCCGGAAGACCTTGGAAGTGTGATCAACAAGATCGACGCAGAAATTCACGGCTTGTTTTAGTAGCCAAATCCACTCAAATAAAAAAGCTATAGGCCAAGTTCGATGTATTAGACCTGAAATATGCCGCTAGATGCTGAAACAACTTAAGCACAAGATGTGGGATTGGTTCCACCAACTGTTTTAAATTCGTTGCAGGGTTCCAAAAATGTTGGGATTTAAAAAAAATTAACCAATAAACCCATGTTGTTTGGCGTGGTGTTCCGCTTCTTCGGTTTGCCCGACCAATAAGAAAGGGATTTGATTAAAGCCAACGAACAATTCCTTTACCCGCTCTATTCTCTTGGCATCGTTAACGCTCCTCAAGTAAATCGCTTTGATTTGCTTTGGGTATGCCTTGGCTATTTCCTTATAAATATCCCCGTCCCTTTCGCCGCTATCCCCAATAAGGATAAAGGATAGCTTAGGGTAGGTATCCAAAATATTCATGATTTCGTGTTGTTTCTGCGGAGCCGAACTTTTTCTGTTCCTTGCCCTAAAACTGGAGATACTCCTAAGCAAAATAGGCCCTTTGGGAAAGTTGTTCGTTTTTAAAAACAGTTCTAGATAACGATAAAGGTTCCACGGACTATGGCTGACGTAAAAAATAGGGTTCGATTTTTTACCCGATCTCCCTCGATGTAATTTGTGATAAAAAGCTGGGGTTCCCTCCAAAGCAGTCCGACTCACCGCTCTTTTAAAAAAGGTGTTGACAAGCACTCTCCACTTTAACGAGGAAACCACGCCAGTGTGAAGTATGGTATCATCTATATCGCTAATCACCCCATAATCGGAATCGGTGCAAGGAATCAGCATTTCGCCCGGAAAGCGATTATTGTCATTGATGCTCCCATTCAAATTTTCTGCTGCAAAAGAGGCTTCCATAGGCAGCCAGCCCTCTACATTGGCAAAACGGGAAAGGTCATTTAAAGTTTCAGTCAGTAAATAGTATCCATTAGTATTCGTCTCCGTTTTCAAGGTTATGGCACTACCTATCTTAATTCGGATAGTGGTATTTTTGACCTCATCGGTTTCAAAACGTTTATAGGTGTTCCACAGTAATGAGAAAAATCCTTTTTGTTGCAAATCGATTCGTTCGTCCTCCAAAGCCCTGCCACGAAGATGAAGTCGCTCATTGGTTCCGTAGCCTTGAAAACAGATGATCTGTAGCTTGTCCTTTTCGAATAGTACCATGGTCTAAAAATAGGGTGTCTTTTGTAATTCTTGAACACTTGGACGCAATAAAATGGTTTAAATGTCCGTGAACTGCTTTAAGTCGAATTGCCCCTAGGTAGACCCTGCCCAGTAACAACCACCAAAAATATAAAATTCCAAATTCCAACACATAAAACAAACGCTAGAGCCGGCGCGGAACCAGTCGGATGGCTGGCAGGCTGAACCTCAAGAGAGCAAAAATTAAAGGGGCAAGCCTAGGGTAATTAAACCCTAAAAAATTAAACCGTCCGTTCCCTCACCCAGAAGCGCGGTTCCCTCATTGCCCATTTTTTAGTCCGCTTACTAAAGGTAGTTTTAAGGGTAAATCAAAATACCATAAACCAGTTCGCCTTTGGGCAACACAAAATTGTAACGGTATGGAACTTAAAAAGAATCCTAAAAAAGACATTAACACAAGAAGTGGAGTTTATTTCGCATTTGGTCTTGTCCTAGTACTCCTTTTGGCCTTTGTGGCTTTGGAATGGAAGACGTATGACACATCATACAATCCTGACATTGGAATAAACGCCATAGATGATACGATTCATGAAAATGCTCCCATCTTTATACCGGAAAATTTACCTCCCCCACCTCCCCCAATTGTACCCGCCGAAATTGAGATCGTAGAAGACGAAGTCCCTGTAGAAGAAACAATAATTGAAACTACGGAAACCGATCAGGATACGGAAGTCTTATCCAAAGACGATCTTTATATTATAGAGAACGAACCCGAGCCGGAAGTCAATTGGATCAACATAGAAGAAGTGCCTGTTTTCCCCGGTTGTGAAAACGAAAAGGACAAACGGGCCTGTTTTGGTAGAATGATGCAACAGCATATCGGCAAAGTGTTCCGTTATCCCGAACTTGAGCAAGAAATGGGCATTCAAGGCAGGGTAAACGTAGTGTTCGATATACAAAAAGACGGCACCATCGGTAATATCCGTATGAGAGGTCCAAACGATAACCTTGAAAACGAGGCTGCCCGAATTATTGGAAAACTACCCAAAATGACCCCCGGAAAACAGCGCGACCAAAACGTGAAAGTTTCCTTTGCCATTCCTATTACGTTTAAGTTGCAGTAGTATCAAAAAAAAGACCCTTTATGAAATTCATGAAGGGTCTTTTAGTATTTAGAAAAAAGTGAATTTAACTCAATTCTTTAGGAGACTCGCTACTTTTTCTACCTTAATGTTAACGTCTTTGGAAGCCGCATTAAAGGCAGCAATTTTAGCTTGCACTTCTTCTTCGGTGCCTTCAAAAATCTGTTCGGAAATCGTTTCTTTACCGTTTTCGGTAACCGTAGTGGTAATGATAGCTTTTGTTAATCCGTCGGCATTCGTATCCATTTCTACGTTTACGGCAGTTTGTCTTACCGATTGCGTGTACTCGGTCTTGGTTTCATTGTAAGCTGTCAGAGTATCTCCGCTTATGGCGATACTTGGTGCAATTACCAAGGCCACTACCGACATCAATTTCAACAAAATGTTCAACGAAGGACCTGATGTATCCTTAAATGGATCACCAACCGTATCTCCAACCACGGCAGCTTTGTGCGCTTCGGTACCTTTACGGCCTTCAGATTCTATCATTTTTTTGGCATTGTCCCAAGCACCACCTGCGTTAGATTGGAAAATAGCCATCAAAACACCGGCAGAGGTAACACCTGCCAAAAGTCCGCCCAACATTTCGGCTCCACCTATAAAACCAACGGCAACAGGAACTGCAATAGCCAAAAGTCCCGGTAATACCATTTCCTTTATAGATGCCTTTGTAGAAATATCCACACACTTGTCATATTCGGCATAGCCATCGGCAGCATCAAATATGGCTCTTTGAGCCGGAGTCGCTTTGGACATATCGGAATCAACGGCCCGCATCACTTCCAAAGCCGCTTTCAATTGTGGGATATCCCTAAACTGGCGACGTACTTCTTCGATCATTGCCATGGCCGCACGGCCAACAGCATTCATGGATAGAGCAGAAAATACAAAAGGAAGCATGGCTCCTACCAAAAGTCCCGCCATAATGTTTGGCTTGGAAACATCAATAGAATCCACATTGGCAACCTTCATAAAGGCAGAGAACAAAGCCAACGCCGTTAACGCTGCGGAAGCAATGGCAAAACCTTTACCGATGGCTGCGGTAGTATTACCCACGGCATCCAATTTATCGGTACGCTCACGCACTTCTTTTGGCAATTCTGCCATTTCGGCGATACCACCGGCGTTATCGGAAATAGGTCCGTAGGCATCAACAGCCAACTGAATCCCTGTATTGGCCAACATACCAACTGCTGCGATAGCGATTCCGTAAAGTCCCGCAAAATGATGTGATACTATAATAGCGGCCGCAATTAACAAAATAGGAATCATGGTAGACATCATGCCCACGCCCAAACCGGCAATGATATTTGTTGCGGCACCGGTTTCGGATTGTTTAACAATAGAGTTTACCGGACCTGTACCCGTACCTGTGTAGTATTCTGTAATCTTACCTACACCCAAACCAGCTACTAAACCAGCTATTGTAGCTAAAAATACCCCCATTGAAGTGTATTCAATGCCATCGTATATCCATTTCGCTGGAATCAAAATGTCTATTATAAAATACGAAGCCACAACCATTAGACCGGCAGAACCAAATTCACCAACATTCAAGGCAGTTTGTGGATTTCCCCCGTCCTTTACCTTTACAAAGAAGGTTCCTATAATGGACATGATGATACCTACAGCGGCCAAAACCAATGGAAGATAAACAGCACCTAAACCATCAAAACCAGGGGTAATGATAAAAGCACCCAATACCATGGTACCAATAATAGAACCTACATAAGATTCAAATAAATCCGCCCCCATACCGGCAACATCACCTACGTTGTCTCCAACGTTATCGGCAATCGTAGCAGGGTTCAAGGGATGATCTTCCGGGATACCGGCCTCTACCTTACCTACCAAATCCGCTCCTACATCGGCAGCTTTTGTATAAATACCGCCACCTACACGTGCAAACAAGGCAATAGAGGATGCTCCCAAAGAAAATCCGGAAAGCACATTGAGCACCAAAGAAAGGTTCTCGGCACCGGGCCATATATTTTGATAAATCATAAACAAACCGCTAAGCCCCAAAACACCGAGACCTACAACCCCTAGTCCCATTACGGCACCACCGGCGAAAGCAACTTCCAAGGCTTTTCCTAAAGAAGTTTTTGCAGCTTGGGTAGTCCTAACGTTTGCTTTTGTAGCAACGCGCATCCCAATAAAGCCCGCCAAAGCTGAACAAACAGCTCCTACTACGAAGGATAGGGCCACCATACCATGGGAACCGACTTCGTTACTCCCTTTAAAATATAGCAATATGGCTACAGCGATTACAAAAATAGAAAGGATTTTATATTCCGCCTTTAAGAAAGACATTGCCCCGTCCGCAATACTTTTGGCTATTCTAGCCATTTTAGCATCTCCGCCGTCCTGCTTTCCAACCCACATATTCTTAATGAATACGAAGACAAGGGCCAAGACGCCAAATGCCGGTAAATAATCTACGATTAATTCCATTTGTTTAGTTGTTTTTTATAGTTTTTAAACGGGTGCTAAAGTAGTAAAATAGAACAGAATAAAAAAAGCCGCCGTCATATTAATGAAGGTGGCTTAAAATTAGGAATCTATCCCTTTAAATTGTGAAGGTGCGCTTCTTTTTATGTTCGCTTTCTTCATAGCGCTGCACGCACTCGTGGTAAATTTTTATTGCTTCTTCGGCATTTCCCCAGCCACCGGTGTCCACTTTTTTCTTTTCCAAATCTTTATATACCTGAAAAAAGTACTCAATTTCTTTTAGTCTGTGCGGATTTAAATCGGCAATATCGTCCCTTCTTCCCCATATAGGATCACTTACGGGAACACATATTATCTTTTCATCCGGTCCTTTTTCATCGGTCATATGAAAGACACCTATGGGCTTTACTTCCATCACCACCATTGGATAGGTAGGCTCTATACCCAATACCAGAACATCCAAAGGATCTTTATCCAAGGCCAAGGTCTCCGGTATAAACCCATAATCCCCAGGATACATCATGGAAGAAAACAGGGTACGGTCGAACCTGATTTTATGTAGTGTAAAATCGTACTCGTACTTGTTACGACTTCCCTTCGGAATCTCAATTAATACATCAAAAGTTACCTCGTTATGCTCACACATATCTTAAATCAATTTAATTCTATTATAAAATCAAACGCCTTTTAACGCCCTAAATTGTTACAGCTGCAACAAACTTAAAAACTAAACCCAAAGGTTCCGGTTACCCCAAAGGGCCTGGCACCGGGATTCTCCAAATAATTACCCCTAAAATTGAAATCGATCCTAAAAACTTTAAATATATTACCAACACCTACGGAATACTCATAATAAATTCGGTCCGAAGGTGCCTGCAAAGGGGTATTAATAGCCGCGGGAGAACTTAAAAGTCTATTGGCGTCGGAAAGTTCTCCCCAAACGCCCCTAAGTCCAATAATTTCCCTCAGGTTCAATTTACGCAAAAAAGGCAGCCTAGAAAAAAACCTTCCATTAAAATTATGTTGTATATGCATGGACGCATAGGTATCCGTAACAAATTCGTAAAAATCCAAGTTGGGAAAAGTGCCATAATTGGAGAAAAATGTTTGGTTGCCCGGCACTACGCTCAATAAGCCCAACGGGACATCGCCAAAGGTCTTCCCCAGTTCAAAAGTGGTCCTTAACCTTCCAAAACCTCCAAGCTGCCAAGGTCTGGTATACGAAAACTGTAACTTGGTATAGTTGAAATCACTATCCAAAAATCCGTTTGTACCTTTTGTCATATTTAACAGCAAGGTGCTGTACCGATCATTAATCTCCCTACGTTCTACACCATAACCAATAGACTGTTTGCCGGGCGTGTAGATAAATATGGTATTGAAATCCAACTGGCGTACTTCCGATGCTATGCCCGTGGGGGATTCCGGATCCAAATAGTCTAGACTAAAATCATTGGGCAGGGCAGAGCTTAAGGTTCTGAACGTACCGCCTACCTGAATTCTGAAATTTGTGATCGGTTCCATTTCAAAACTTAGCGCACTTAAGTTGATATTCGTCAATCTATTGTTAAGCCCAACGGTCAGTAAGGCCGAAGACGCAATACTCCTGCCCAATACGTCATTTGTTGCCGTAAGACTTACGCCCATTTGCTCTATATCCCGCCTAAAACCACCGGAAGCAATAAGTCTACTCGCGCGGTCCAGTAGGAATTTTCCGGATATTCCATGTTTTAATTTATGGTCCGTAAATCCGTAAGCGGCATAGGTTTCAATACGCCAGGGGTCGTTCTGCCCGAAATAGGTCCTGGCTCCAAGGCGCAACCTAGGCCCCTCCGCTTCATTAAATCCTACTATGTCATATAGATTACCTATGTCCAGATTCCATTTATCCACCTCTATGTAACCGGATCCCAGAATACTGACCACGTTATAATACGACTTAAATTTCGGCACCGTTTTTAAGGTATCCAGAAGCTGATAAATTCCCGATTCGTCCTTATTCAACGCCTCCAACCTGTTCTTTTTCCAAAACGCATCGTCCGTTAACATTGCGCTAGGATCTAATACATTACGGGATTTTCTATAAAACTCCTTGACTTTCGGCTTGTTGAATTCGTAATTGTTGTACACCGTCGTCCGTTTGCCATAGAGCCCTCTGGATTCCTCTTTTTTCTGAAAGCTGAAATCGCTCAACATATAATCCCGCTTCAAAAGAAAGACCGAATCGTTGACTACATCAAAATCCTGCTCAATATAAATATCCTTTACCCAGTTGATATTGGCACTTTTGGTTACCTGTAGATTGATGTTCTTTACGGCCCAGGTGGAGTCGTTGACCCAAAAATCGCCTTTAAAGGTAAGCTCGTTTTTTCTCCGCGGATAGTAGACGATGTTGTAGCACCATTTAGTATCTATGTAAGCACTATCCCTTAGGGCATAGTTATAGGTATCTATGCCAGTTCGTGATAAGGGACTGGTAAAACTCTTGTCAAAGAATTTAAGATAATTATCGTAGATATCGTAGCTCTGGTAAAGGTCCTTAACGAAGGCGATGATGGCCTGATTGTTATCGAATCCCGAATTCTTGATTCCCAAAATTTCTTCCTTTTCCTCCCCCAACACATTATCGCCATACACCTTGGAAAAAGTTTCGTTCAAGAAGATAGGCAAATAGGTCTTTCCGGTAATTCGGGAAGTATCGAGGTCTTGAAAAACAAATTCTAGCCCCTTGAACACTTTGCTCTTGATCAGGGCACTGTCTATGGTATTAAGGTCAAACTCTACCTTTTCATATTTATCAAAAGCGTACTGATCAAATTGCCTTACCCCGTTCTGACGCTTTTTAGCCCATATTTTTCTAAGAATGTCCACTGCCGGATTGTTCTTTTTAGATTGCCTCCCGGCAATCAGGACTACCTCGTTCAACTGCTGCGCGGCTTCTAAAAGCGTAATCCTCATATTGTAATTTACTGCTTTTTCAAGAAGAATTACCTTAGTA
>Ga0075108_10000462_pt1 | contig 24553 bp, 15 predicted proteins | sample AntAceMetag02UK1_FD_69797 | JGI IMG/M metagenome (GOLD analysis project Ga0075108, IMG submission 69797) | Saline lake microbial communities from Ace Lake, Antarctica - Antarctic Ace Lake Metagenome 02UK1 | ecosystem: Environmental > Aquatic > Non-marine Saline and Alkaline > Saline | place...
CAAAGGTGAAAAGAGCTTTGGTGTGATGAATTACGAACCGCCGTATACGAGACCCGTATGTACGGTGGTGTGAGGGGTGCAGTGGCGGTTATAAAGCCGTCACCCATCCACTCGATTAGCAACCGTCTATTATTTAATGCAGCTTTGTTATCCATCGCCAAATAATATTTTCATAGTTATATTTGTTTTTTTTCAAAGTCTTCGCGCTTCCCTTTAATTGCCCTTTCTTATTCTTAGTGACCTTGAGTTCTGTCAAAGCGTATTCACCACGCTCATAATCATAGCTGATGCCGTCATCATTGTATAATAAGAAGGTATTTTCCTTGGAGCCATAATGTCTGACTTCCAAAGTTTGATTCGACTCATTTTTGTCCACTGAGGATAACATTGGAACGATGCCTCCATCTTTTACAAAAAGTGGTATTTGTTGAAGTTTTGTTTGTATGGTTATGGTCTCACCGTTACCTGCATATCCCCCGGTATAGAAATCGAACCAATTCCCTTTAGGAAGAACAATATCACGCTCATTTTGTCCAGTAAATACTGGAGCCACCAGAATTGAAGGGCCCATCATGTATTGATCGGTAACTTCTAGTCTTTTTAGCTCAGCGTATGGATTCTTAGCATCATCTAACTTACCTCCTGTCAAAGTCACCTCGGTGTTGTATCCATTCTCCAAAACCATCGCTCTAAAAGGTGGTATTCCCTTTTGATTGTAATCATAAAAAGCGGTATAGAGATAGGGTAAAAGTTTCATTCTAAGGTCAATTGTATTTCTGACCATGTCTGTTACTTCAGGGAAACTCCATGGCTTTTTGCCAGAGGACCAGGCATTAAGCATCATAAGTGGAGAGAAACAAACCGATTGAAAACGTCGGATCCATTCCTCTGCGGAATCAGCATTTCGAATTTCAGGTGTCCATAATAGTCCTGACAATGAAGCATTGGCCAAGGCAGTTACATAGCCTTTGTGATCATAATAATCGCTATATAACACAAAATTGTGATTGCTGGCTCCTATATAAGATGATCTAATAAGACTATATGTTCGCTGGTTTTGCTTCTTAAAATGAGCATCAAACATATCTTGCATCATCATGCCATAGAGTTGTCTGATTTCTACAGCATCATTACCTGAAGGGAAAGTTGCATGATCGGGCCATAACCAAACATCGTAGCCATCTACCTCATCAAATTTATACCCACTCACACCAAGGTCTAAATGGTTTTTCTTGTGATGATTCAATAGTATTTTTTTCGCTTCTGGCATAGTATAATCTGGCACTTCGCCTAACCAGACCGTATGACTGCCCGTATAAGGGCTGATGTCCTTATACATGGTAGAAACAGGCGCCACGTATGGATTCTCCCATAGATTTACTTTTATCCCTTTATTATCTAAGGTTTGCACAAAGTCTTCAGGGTTTGGAAAACGAGTACTGTCCCAATCGTAAGAACAGGGGTAGGCGAAACTTTGCCAACCAGGTTCCAGTCCTATAACATCCAGAGGAAAATCGTGTTCTTTAAAATCCTGTATTTCTTTCAATACATCTTTGTCACTACTTTCTGTGTGCATTCTGTGCCAAAAACCAAGACCCCATTTAGGCGGGATGATTCCCCCTCCAAAAAATAGATTATACCGTTGAACTACCTCGAGGGGCGTCTCCCCTGAAAAGACATAAACCTCCATTCCACCGCCTTGAACACTTGCTTCAACTGCATCAGACAATGGGCGTGCAGCCCAGTTGTCGCCTGTTGTTCGGTCTATTGGCGTTGGTATATTACTGTCTTTTCTGTTACCCACCCCAACATGTATTTTTACACGTTGCGAAGAATTAATTAAAACCCCATATCCATTGCTTGAAATATAAAAGGGAACCGGCGCATGGGTATATCCTTTTGTTCCACCATAATGATCTACTTTAAGAGAATAAACATTACTTCTTCTATTCATCCCTTCAAACTCTAAACCTAAGCCATAAATTTGTTCTGTTTCACTCAGGGGTAATCTTATGCTTGCTCGGTTTGGAGTTAGAAGACTGTGGCTAGCATCTTTGTCGAAAGGGAATGGAGCATCTCCTAGCTCTTTAATAGCATGCGTTTTAGATGAATTGGCATAATCTATAGGATTTAATCCCATTTCGCCAAAACTTGCCTTCCAAATGCCTGGCATTACCTTTTCCCATTTCAAATCATCCATCTCTGAAATCAAGGTGTTTTGTGCGTATCCGTTCGAACAACATGTTAAAAGTAGCCCTAGTAATAATTTGGATTTTAAAAGATGCTTTTTCGATTTTATGTTCATCCTGAATGCTTAAATTATATTTTCACTTTTTTTTTGAATTAACCTTACACTAATATGTTTGCTAACGGCAGTATATGAAAAGTAGGCGATTTCGAAGCACCAAACTTTCAATTAATCACAAAGTTCGATACGAGCCAAAAGCCTCGAATTTACTACTGCTTCGCCTATTTTTTATTCTTTGTTATAGCCTGTGTTTCTTTTTATCGTAGTTGTTTTAGGTTTGTCAGAACGAAGTCGTCAAAAGATTTTGGCTCTTGTCCTGTGATAATTTTTACCCATTCAGTTGTCTTAGGTGTCTTTTGAAATCTTGGAAAGTAATGCAACATAATCATTACTAAAATTAGCATTGTTGGCATATTTTCCTTTCGTTTGGTCAAAAAGAATTGTAACAAATTAGGTGAAATAAATTTTATAGTCTTTCCAATTCCTTTACTAATTTTTTCAGCCATTTCAGCAAATGTCAAGGTTTCATTATTAGTTAATTCATAGCTCTTATTGATATGGTTTTTCGGTTCGATTAACACTTTTGCTGTCACAGAACCAATATCTTCTGCGTCTATTACTGTAAATTTTGCTTGTCCTGATGGCAAATAAATTCTATGATTATTCACTAAGTCATTACGTAAAGTCGAAGTGAAATTTTGCATAAAATAGGCAGGTCGTAAAAATGTATACGGAATTTTACTGTCAACAATTAATTTTTCAATTTTATGATGCGGTATAATTTTACTATTCTCAACACCTTGCACAGATAAAAAGACAATGTGCTTTATTGAAGATTCCTTTGCTGTTTCAATGAGTGGTTTGAAATATTTTTTAACGTCTGAAATTTGTGGTGGTCGAAGTAAAAAAAGCACATCAATATCTTTTAAGGCAGACAGAAATGTTTCAATATTCGTAAAGTCAAATTTGATTGTCTTAATGTTGAAATTTGAGAGCTTCTCATTGCCGAATTCTGTATCCCTTACACCTGCATGTATTTCGAATTTATGGTCAAGTTTTTTTAAAGAAGATAAAACTTCAATTCCAACATTTCCTGTCGCCCCTGTAACTAATACTTTTAACATCATTTTATGATTTAGTATTACTGATAATTTCGTTTTCATATTCAATTGCAAAGTTTCACATTTCAGCAATCAGTGGCATTATCTTACGTCCAATAGAGGTTAATTCATATTCTACCCTTGGAGGAACTTCACCAAAATTTTTGCGAATAACCATGCCGCTATCACACAATGTTTTTAGTTCTTGTATTAGCATTTTCTCGCTGATATCTGGTATTACTCTTTTTATTTCTGAGGGCCTTAAAGATTGAGGAGCTAATTGAAACAAAATGAGAAGTTTCCATTTCCCACTTAGCAAATCGGTTGTGGTTCTAATCGGACACCTTGCCGTTATTTTTAATACTTCACTTTTCATACTTACTAAATCGTTAGTACTATATTATTATTATGGTACTTCAAAAGTAGATACTTTTGGAATATTATCAATTTATGGATAAAAAATATTTTATTAATCGTCATTCTTATTATAAACTTAATTAGCTGTAAATCTCAGAAAAAATGAAAATAGTGTACGTATATGATGCTTTATGTGGATGGTGTTACGGTTTTTCGCCCGTGATGATACAATTTCAAGAAAAGTACAAAAACAGTCTAAGTTTTGAAGTTATATCTGGCGGAATGATAACAGGTGGTAGAATAGGACCAATTGGTGAAGTTGCATCTTATATAAGTTGGGCATATAAAGATGTTGAAAAAGCAACGGGTGTAAAATTTGGTAGCGAATTTCTAAACAAAACCTTAAAAAACGGTGATGCCATTTTTACATCTGTACCACCTGCAATTGCTTTATCCGTATTTAAAAATTTAGACCCAAACAATAATATTCAATTTGCTTCCGAATTACAAAGGGCCATTTATTATGACGGAATAGAGCCAGAAAACCTTGATGCTTATGGTCAAATTGCGTTGAAGTTTGGTTTAGATGCCAAGTCGTTTGTTCTGAAAATGAAAGACCCTTTGTATAAGAAGTTGGCTGAAGATGATTTTAAAAAATCTGCCGAGTTAAATGTATCAGGATTTCCAACAATATTTATAAAAATTAATGGAACATCTCAAAAGATAGGAAGTGGATATATGCTATTTAGCGAATTAGAAAGTAATTATTTATCCATTAAAAATAGAATGTAATGAAAAAGAAAATAGCATTATTTGGTGCATCAGGTCAAACAGGCCAACATTTTTTAGAATTGGCTCTTGAAAGAGGTTCTGAAGTTAAAGCACTGGCAAGAAACCCAAAAAGTATAAGTCAAGTCAATCCGAATTTTGAAGTTTATATAGGTGACGTTCTCAATATTGATGATGTTAGACAAGTAATTGAAGATACTGATATTGTTGTAAGTTTATTTGGACACGTGAAAGGTTCACCCGAATGGTTGCAAACTGAGGGAACCAAAAATATAGTTCAAGCAATGAAAGAAAAAAATATTAAAAGAATAATTTCTCTTTCGGGTGGTGGTCTACCTTTTCCTGAAAAAGACAAACCAAAATTTGCTGATAAACTAATTAGAACCATAATGAAAATTGTTGTTCCTAAAATTTTGAATGATGCTATTAAACATCACGAAATACTGAAAAGTAGTGGTTTAAATTGGACTATTGTTAGAGGACCAAGATTAACGAATGATTTAAAAACAGGAACATATCGTGTTGGTTGGGTTGGTGTCAATGAAAGCACAAAAATAAGTCGCGCAGATTTGGCTGACTTTATTTTAAGTCAGGTCGATGATGAAAAATTTAATTTCCAAATGCCTTTTGTAAGTATCTAGCGGCTTGGTCTAAGCCTACTGCTAACGTCTAGTATAAGCGCAGTAGCAGGATTGATGCACTTGCTTTTCGCTTAGTAATATACTTAATTTAACACAAAAACGGTTCGAGTTTATACCCGAACCGCTATTGTTTTTATTGGTCTCAAATCAGGGTCACATCACCCAAGAAACCACGTCCTTTTTCCGGACGTGGTTTCTTTATTTTGTGGAAGAACCGAACGTGTTCGAAGTGCAGAAACAAAATAAAGAACTAGCGGCGATAGCTGCGTGGTTTCTTATTTGCAGCAGCGTCCCTATTCAAGATATTAAATCTTGTCAGGGTCCCATTAATAAAGCCTTAAACCGTTGTTAATCAATTTTTTAGTTTTTTCTTTTTAATATTTGTACGATTAATTGTCAAAACAACTTTAAATCAATATTTTAAACGTCCAATAAGATTGGTTTTTAGTCAATCGCAAACCAAAGCTCCTTTTCGAAGTAGGCTCACGGTTTATATTATTTTGACCAGTCCTATTCTAACAAATAACCCATGTTGGAAATCTTATCCATGTAAAAAAGCAAACCACTTCTAAAATGAAAAATATACTTCTAATTGTTAGTCTTTTCACCTTAATCCAAGTCGAAGCTCAAAAACCAAAATTCCAAGGGCAACCTGCCATTAACATCATAAACACCGCTTCAAAACCTGTACAAAAACAATGGAAGGGCAATTCCACTTTTAAGGATTCAGATGTTGTTTTTTCCAACGACTTTGAAGGTGCCAGGCTTAACGGCATACTTAAAAATAACGATAGTACCTACACCGCTCTAATTACCTCGGAAAACACCCCTATAAATATAAGTCCGTGGTATGCATTTAAGGTATGGGCCGCAAAAAAGCAAGCCATAGATTTGGTTTTGACCTACCAAGAAACGGCAAAGCACCGCTATTACCCTAGGTTGAGTAGCGACGGTGTGCATTGGTCATCCCTAGATTCCGTTAATTATACCGAATATGAAAAGGGGGATGAAGATTTTGGGCCAGGATCACTTCCGGTATCTGTAAAGATGAGATTGGAAATAGGGACGGATACACTTTGGGTTTCCGGGCAGGAATTGGAGACTTCTAGTCGCGTTTCCAATTGGGCAGATAGTTTGTCGCAAAAATCGTTTGTACAAAAAAGCAGTATCGGTAAAAGCGAACAGGGTACCGATTTGAATATATTGACTTTAGGGGACCCGGAATCCAAAAACATGCTTATCATTATTTCCAGACAACACCCACCAGAAGTTACCGGATACCTTGCCATGAAAGCTTTTGTTGAAAACCTCGGCTCCGATTCCAAATTGGCCCGGAAATTCAGAAAGAAATTCACTACGTATGTCATTCCCTTATTGAATCCTGACGGAGTGGACAACGGGCATTGGCGGCATAACGCGGGCGGCATAGACCTGAACCGTGATTGGGCCGACTTTAACCAACCGGAAACGCGGGCAGTAAAAACATTTATGGAAAATAAGATTAAGGAAACCCAAGGCAAATTCTATTTTGGGATTGATTTTCACTCCACCTGGGACGATATTTATTACACCATTGACCCCAAATTAAAAGGGAATATGCCCAACCTAGTTTACGATTGGCTTGATGAAATCAAAAAACAAATTGATGGCTATGACCCCAATATAAAACCGAACGACCAAATACTACCGACCACCGTTTCCCGCAATTATTTTTTTGCCGTACATGGCGCGGAAGCTTTGGTCTTTGAAATTGGGGATAATACCCCGCGCCCCTTTATCAAGGAAAAAGGGCGAATAAGTGCCAATATCTTAATGGAGCTGATGCTGAAACGTCTTAAAAAATAGAAGCGTTAGAAATCAATATTTTGCAATCATTTTTCAATTCCTTTTATTCCCATGTTAGTCCACTATTTTTAATTAGGGATTCAAAGGGTGTCCAATCGGTTTTCATAAAATCGTTTACTTCCTTGGTGAAATCAGCAATGAGCACGGTGGCTTGTTCCAAGGTTTCCCTGTGTTGCTGGGAAGGCACCGTAGTTTGTGCCGCGGCTATACTTAAGGCTTCCTGAATTTTGGAAAAGGGCGATGTTTCAAAAGACTGCCATGCTCCTAATTGCCTTTCCGGTTTTGGAACCTGACCCTTAGAACGAAGCTGATACAAGGCTGACTTCATGTCATTGATTTCCGAAACCAAGGCCTCCTGTAATTTTTCCTTATTTTCTTTTGCTTGTTCTGATAGTTTTACGACCATTTTCTTTTTCCCGTCAATATCCTTTAAATGCTTGGACAATAGTGCAACCTGACTGTCCACCTCCTTTCTGAAGGAGTACAGGGCTTCGTCCACATTAGGCGCTAAGTCAAATCTTGGGTCCGGAATAACAGTTACGCTCGTGGTATCAGCAAAAGAACCATACTTTACTACAATGGTATAATCGCCCTGAACCACGGGAATATCCCTAGAAAAATCATCTTGCCATGCGCCCGGCAAAGCAGCGGAAGTTTCGTCCAGCTTCCAAATCATATAATTCAGTCCTTTGCTCAATTCCTTGGTTTCTATGGTATTGATCAATCGGTTTTGCGCGTCATATACCTCAGCTTTCACCCTTGTTTCTGAAACTGGTTCTTCGGAAACATAAAAAGGAATCTCGGTTTTTTGAAAGACTTTATTTTCGCCTTCAAAGGTGGTATGAAAGCCTGTCCATATATTTCCGGGCGGATTAATGAACAATCCTTTTACTTGTACCGCATGGTTCATGGGCAAGGCCGTTAGTCCGGATTTCAATCTGTTTCCTGCAATTTCCCGCAAGGATAAAAGGTCATCCAGCACCCAAATAGCCCTACCAAAGGTTCCCACAATGAGTGCGGATTCCGGTTCCTGAATTTTTAAATCCATAGTAGAAACGGAAGGGAAGCCATTTTTAAACTGGGTCCATGTGTTTCCCGTATCCATACTGATCCATAATCCATTTTCGGTTCCTAAAAACACCAATTCGGGTTCCACGGGATCTTGGATGACGCTTAGCGCATATCCCTTTACCATATCCCCATTTACCAGTCGGTTCCAACTTGTACCAAAATCCTCGGTTTTAAAGAGGTAGGGCTCATAGTCGCCCTTTCTGTAGTTGTTGACCACCATCCAAGCCGTGCCCGCAGCATACCGCGATGCGTCAATTTGGACTATCCAAGCTTCTTTGGGCATCCCTTTAACATTCATTGTACGGTTTTTCCAAGTTGCCCCACCATCCGTGGTTACTTGTACTTGACCATCATCCGTGCCTGCCCAAATCACCTTGTTATCGAGCGGACTCGGGGCGATAGTCAAAATGGAGTTATATCGTTCCGCCCCGGAAACATCCAGGGTGAGTCCGCCATAATCTGCCTTCTGATGTTCCGGATTATTGGTGGTCAAATCGGGAGAAATAATCTTCCAGGACGCCCCATTATCTCTCGTTAAATGTACGAATTGGGAACCATAATAGGCCGAATTGGCATCAAAGGGATTTCTGGCGAAACCTGCATTCCAATTAAAACGTAAGGCTATTTTTACATTGGGAGCTGGCGGAATAATATTCACATAATATCCCGTTACTTTGTCATACCGATACAAATTCCCATTTTGGGAAGAACCGTACCCGAAGCGGGAATTATCCAAATCCGGAGAAATATCAAATCCGTCACCGCCCACCAGATACTGCCAATACAAGGTGCGTATGCCACCCCTTTTCCAAGTATACGCAGGACCGGACCAGTTGCCGTTGTCCTGCATACCGCCATACACATTGTAAGGCCTATCATTATCCACGGCCACATGGTAAAACTGCGCCACCGGAAGCGTTTCCGGGAAATACCAACTTTTACCATGATCATAGGTAATGCCCAAGCCGCCGTCGCCCCCAATGATAAAATGTTTTGCATCTTTGGGGTTTACCCAAAACGCATGAAAGTCGGCATGTATCCCTTTTGTTTCATCCGCGGGAATCATAGGAATAGAGTCGAACGTAGTACCGCCGTCATAACTGACGGATAAGGGTTGGTAAATATTATACACCCTGTCCGCATCTTCCGAATCTACGGCAAGGTCCTGAAAATAGAACGGTCTGTTATTTGCAAACTTGGGGTTATCGTTTATCAATTTCCAATTGGCGCCACCATCGTCGCTACGGTAAATGGCGTTCTTTTTTGCTTCTATCTTTGCATAGATTCTCTTGGGTTCGGATGGCGCTATGGCAAAACCGATCCGACCCAAATTTCCGGACGGAAGACCTTCCTTCTCCCCTAATTTTTTCCAATTCTCCCCCGCATCATCGGATACATAGAGTCCTGAACCTTCTCCTCCCGAAGTGAAATAATAGGGCTTGCGCTCGTGCTCATAAAGTGCTGCATAAAGCTTCTTTGGATTATTTGGGTGCATTACAAAATCTGCAATTCCCGATCGATCATTGGAATATAGGATTTTTTTCCAATGCAATCCCCCGTCTATAGTCTTATAAAGACCCCTGTCCTCATTGGCGGTAAAGGGGTCTCCCATGGCACCTACGTAAATAATATCCGGATTTACTGGATTTATACTAATTCTATGGATGGTTTTGGTAGCTTCCAATCCCATATGTTTCCATGTGCGGCCACCATCCACACTTTTAAAAATACCCATGCCCAAATTCATGGAGTTCCTTGGATTTCCTTCCCCAGTACCTACCCAAACGACATTTGGGTCGCTTTGCTGAATAGCCAAGGCACCGATATTTTGGGTGGGTTGTTCATCAAATACCGGTATCCATGCAGAGCCTCCATTTTCGGACTTCCAAACCCCGCCTGATGCCGCCCCCACGAACATTATTTTAGGATTGGAGGCAACCACATCAATTGCTGTAATACGGCCACTCATATTGGCGGGCCCTACATTTCTAATCTTTAGGTTTTGTAAAGCCGAAAAATCGACCCGTTGGGCGATAAGAAAATTAGAACAAAAAAGTAGTAAAACGATGAAAGTGATGTTAAGCCTCATAGGTGAATCGGTTTTCTTCAAAAATAAGAATCGGTTTTCTAAATTGAAGCAGAACGGCTCATATTAATTCAAGACTTATTTTCAGAGTTTTGTTCGGGAGCTAAAGGTCTCCATTCGCTTATATCCCTAATTACATGGGTAAAAACAATAGTACAAACTCTTGGCAGAGCATCGGCCGGCCAGAGCAAATATGACTTAAGCTTTTTTAATCTAATCACTCTAGGTTAAGTACGCCAAGAATTTTATGGAACACAGAATTAGTATCATAAACCCCTTGAAATTCTTGTGATTTTGGACCATAAGCAAATATGGGCACCATAACCGCGGTATGATCATCTGTTGTAAAGTCGCCTTCTATCATCCCGGTTTCAAGATTTCCCTGTGGGATACTAAACCCCGAGGTTTCATGATCTGCGGTTACAATGACCAAAGTGTTGCCCGTAGCATCGGCAAATTTAACGGCCTCGGTAATGGCACGGTCAAAATCGATACCCTCGGACACGATTCCCGGAACATTGTTGTAATGGCCATAACTATCTATTTGGGCCCCTTCTACCATTAAAAAAAAGGGTTTTTTCTTGGCGTTCAAAAATGCCAGTCCATTTTTTGTCGCCTCGGCCAATGCAGGCCCCCTACCTTCCAGAATACTTGGCACATCGGCTTGTGATAGAAAATGGGCAACACGCTCCTCAGTACTTGTTTTAATCCCATTGCTACTTTTCTCGATTGCGAAACCATTTTCGTGTAGTTCGGTTTCAAGGCTTTCCGAACCCCCGCCAACGAGTAGCGAAAGTTTACTCTTATATAAATCTGAGCTAATTCCAGCAATATCGGAACGATCGGTTCTATGGGCATAAAAAGATGAAGGGGTAGCTCCCGTGACATTATCCGTGGTTATAAGACCGGAACGAAACCCCTTTTCATTCAGCACCTCTGTTAAGCTCTTAACCGGATTACCCAATGCATCGACTCCAACGGCACGGTTATTGGTTTTTGTCCCCGTTGCCAAGGCGGTCCCGGCCGCCGCGGAATCCGTTGTAAAATCATCTGCCGATTGGGTTTTTAATAAACCTATACTTTTAAATTGGGTAAGGGTCAAGTTTCCTCCGTTGGCTAGCATGGAGGATGAAATCTGGGCAAGGCCGTTACCGTCCCCGATCAGCAAAATAATATTCCTTACCTCCGTATCCTTTTGATCTGAAATATAATTGGGTACATAGACGGTTGAAGTTTCCTTATTAAAATACACCCTGTCTTTCAAGGTGTTCAAATAGGATGCAGAAGCATAGGGCACATCGGTATTAATAAAATCTACCCCGAGATCAACAAAGGCCTTCCAAGCCGTTTTGGAGTCGGGCGTAGCCCAAAGGCGGAAGGGTTTCCCGTAGGCGTGTGCTTTTTCTATGACCGACTTAACCTTGGCATGTTCCGGCGCAGTGAATCTCCCTTTCCCGTTCCAAGAGGAGAAATTTTTAAAATTTAGACTGATCAAGGCTACTTTATCCCACACCTTTTCATTTTTTGGAGCCTCCAAGCTTTGGTAATCGAATTTTATATAGGACGGATACTTAAAGTAATCCACCATCTTTGGCCGGTTTCCGGAAATGACAACAGAAATGGACTTGTCCTTAATAATATCCGGATATTCCTCCAAAACCGATACCAGTTTATCAAGTGTGGCGTAGGGCTCCGATTTTATATCCACAAGCAGTTGTACCGGCCGACCCTTTCCCAGTTGCAATGCTTTCATTTTCTGAATAGGTTGCAAATACAGGCTTTGGATGGTGCGGTCCTCTAAAATCTCAGATTCGCCATGGGTAACGTATAAATTACCGTCCTTTAAAAAAATATCCGCCTCAATGGAACTGGCCCCGTTCGCATAGGCACTCCAAAAGGGTACTTCCTGCAAATAATCGTTGTGGGAATGGATTTTATAGGACTGGGCAGTACCAAATTGTATAGTCAATCCCAGAACAAGAAGTAAGAAATGGTGTTTAAACATGGCTTCGGTCTTCTAAGTGATATTTTAACTGGCAACAGAACAAAAACTAGTAGGTTGCCATAGTTATACGAATATAAGATTCCTTTTTGCGCTTCTATCCGTTAAACAATGCAAAGGTTTGCATTACTGCGCATAGTTTTAAAATGAACTAGCATCCTTATTATCTGAATAATATTTAATAAGTATAAGAATTAGTACAAATACAAGGTTCCCAAATGTTTAAATAAGTATTAATTGGATGTAAATCTATGCAAACCTTTGCATAGATATTTAGCTATAAATAATTCCGAACATCATAATTTAATTGTTATTTGGTTGACAGAATAACTAATTTAAATAACCTAAAATGAAGAAAATTAAATTTTTAATGCTGATTTTCTTGCTCGGAATCGTATCGATTTCATGGGCACAGACCACGGTAAGCGGTACGGTGACCGACCAGCAAAATTCCCCGCTACCCGGGGCAACAGTCCTAGAAAAAGGAACAACCAATGGCACTACCACCGATTTTGATGGGAATTTTACCATAAACGTAGCTAATGGAAACGTGATTTTGGAGATTTCATACATCGGGTTTTCAACAACGGAAATATCCCTAAACGGACGGCGTAATGTTACAGTGGAATTAGCCGAAGATGCCACCCAGTTGGAAGACGTGGTTGTGGTAGGATATGGTGTTCAAAAAAAATCGGATGTAACGGGATCAATAGGGTCTATTAAAAGTGAAAACTTCAACCAAGGTGTTGTAGCCAACCCAGGTCAGCTTTTACAAGGTAAATTGGCTGGTGTTAACGTATCTAATGTGAGTGGAGAACCCGGCGCTGCCCAAAATATCATAATTAGAGGTGTAGGAAGTTTACGCTCGGGAACAACACCCCTATTTGTGGTAGATGGTTTTGTTATAGATAATTCTGATACTGGATTAGCCACTAACCCACTGAATTTTATTAATCCACAGGACATTGCTTCTATGGATGTTTTAAAAGATGCCTCCGCTACTGCAATATATGGAGCGCGTGCCGCCAACGGGGTTATTGTAATCACAACGAAAAAAGGAAAGTCGGGAAAGACGGAAATGAATCTTAATGTCTCTACGGCCTTTTCCACTATTGCTAATCCTATGGATGTTTTTAATGCGAGTGAATTTAGAGATCAGGTCAATGCCGTTGGTGGCATCTTGTTCGATGCTGGTGCAGATACCGATTGGCAAGATGAACTTACTAGAACAGGTATTTCAAAAAACGTTAACTTTTCTATGAGCGGTGGTGCTGCGGACAAGTTTTCCTATTTTGTTTCTACCGGTTTGGATGATCAGGAAGGTACTTTTTATAACAGTTCCCTAAAACGTTATTCTGGTCGTGTAAATCTTACACAAAAAGCACTCAAAGGTCGTTTTAACGTAGATTTGAATTTAACCGCCTCTAGAACAGTAAATGAAAGACCCGATGCTGGAAACACTGTTGTTGACATGCTATCACTGAATCCAACCCTGCCACCATTAACAAACGGTGAACCAAGCTTTTTTGACGAACGGTTAAATCCTTTGGTACGTAATAGAATATTTTCGGACGAGGCCATAAACAACCGTATTCTGGCCAATATTGCACCTTCATTTGAAATTGCAAAGGGACTGGTCTATAAAATGAACTTGGGTATAGATTATAGCTCCACAAACAGGGATGAGCAACGAACCCCTTTTAACCTGATAGAAGGTTTCGAATTTGGTTTTTTAAATACAATAGCTACCATAAACAGCAATACGCTAATAGAGAACACACTTACTTACACCTTTGAAAAAGGAAACCATAATGTAACCTTACTAGGTGGACATTCCTATCAGGAAACCACTTTTGAACGAAAACGCTTTGAGCTGCAAAGTTTTGCAAATAATGGTATAGAACCAAGGTACCAAGATCAGATCAGCTCGGGTTTAATTCCTACTACACTGCGCTCAGAGGCTTTTATAAATGAGCTACAATCCTTCTTCGGCAGGGTAAATTATGGTTATGCAGATAAGTATATTTTAACGGCAACCATGAGAGCGGATGGCTCCTCCAGGTTTGGCGATAACAATAAGTACGGATATTTTCCCTCCGTAGCCATTGGCTGGAATATTGATAAAGAAAGCTTTATGGAAGATAGTTCCGTATTCACCAACTTAAAGTTACGCGCAAGTTGGGGACAAACGGGTAACCAAGACGGTATCCCCAGTAAGGTTAGTTTGGCCAGTTACGTAGATTCTAGGCTAGATTTTGACACTTATCCTATTGGCGGCAACGAAGTTACTTTGGCAGATTATCCTTTCGGCACAGTACCGGTGAGGACTGCGTTCCCGGATTTGAAATGGGAAGTAACCACACAGACCAATATTGGTCTGGATTTTGGTATGTTCCAGAACAAAGTTACAGGTACCTTGGATTTCTTTAATAAAGTGACCAGTGATGTTGTCAATTTCTCTAACAGAACCGATCCTATACAACCTACGGAAAAGATATGGACTAACCTCCCAGGCATGGAAATAAAGAACACGGGAGTTGAACTGGCATTGGATTATAGGGGTAGTTTTACGGAAGACTTTACCTATAACATAGGCGGTAATTTCACCTATACGGATAACAGGGTAGAAAATTCCCAATTTGCCGTTATAACGACAGGTGCTGCACAAGGTGCCGGCCAAACGGGTGCTACCATAAACGGCTATATTAACAATGAGCCTATAGGAGCATTCTTTATGAAAGAATTCATTGGTATAGGCGACGATGGTAGAAACCTGTTTACGGATGTGGTACCGGATGGCGAATCCTTGGACAATGACAGGATTGTTGCAGGTAGTGCACTACCCGATATTTTATACGCTTTTTATCTAAAGTTAAATTATAAGGATTTTGATCTAGGATTTAACTTCAACGGGGTGTCTGGAAATAAAATTTACAATCACACCGCCATGACTTTGTTCTCTAGAGGGCAATTGGCCAGAAGTCTTAACACAACACCTTTTGCCGTTGAGTTCCCCAACGAGATTGATACGAACTCCAATGAAGTTTCTACGAGATATTTGGAAGATGGTAGTTTTCTAAGGCTTAATAATGCTACCTTGGGCTATACGCTCAACGCCTCCAAAATTGGTCTCGCCGATTGGGTAAGTAATCTAAGGATAACAGTAACGGGACAAAACCTATTTGTTATAAGTGACTACTCGGGCTTTGATCCTGAGGTTAATACAGGAGCTGCAACAGACGGAATTCAAACATTTGGTATAGACCGCTTTACGTATCCGGCACCCAGAACATTGTTATTAGGTTTAAATGTATCATTTTAATCAAAAAAAATTGTTTCACATGAAAAATAGAATAGTAATTATAACACTTGCTTTGGGATCATTGCTACAGTGGAGCTGTACAGACCTACAAGAAGAACGATTGGACGAAGCGGAATTTGGAGGGCAAGCGGAGGTCATTAGTGGTGCAATAGCGCCAGCTTACGGTTATATTTCCCAAGTTTGGAGACATACCAATTATTATGGGCTACAGCTACTACCCTCGGATGAGGCCATACTGCCCTACCGCGGAGGTGAGGATTGGTTCGATGGCGGTAAGTTCATTGCCACCCACCAACACAGCTTTACGCCAACAAACGATTTGATCGGCAGTGGGTGGAACCTGGTTACCACCAATATCTCCAGAACCTTATCCGCCATAGAAGTCTTAAGACCATTGGCCGAAGAAGGGGATAATGAAGCCGCCTCGGCTTTGCATGAAATGATTGCACTACGAGCCTATTTGAATATGATGATGTTGGACAGTTGGGGCTTAGTACTCAAAAAAGAGCTTTCTAGCGAGCTTTCTGAAGTTATACGTGGACAGGAAGCCATTGATTATATTCAAAGTGAATTACTTTCCGTAGCAGACGTTATAAATACTACCAGAGCTCCCGGAAGAATTACCCAAGCTGCAGTTTGGGGCCTTCTGGCGAGACTGCACCTCAATGCCGCTGTGTACCGCGATCCTTATGGCACGCCAAGTTTTAACCAAGAGGACATGACCGCAGTCATCCAATATACCGATAACATCATAAACTCGGGTAATTTTCAATTATCCCCTGAATACTTTGAACTCTTCAATGATGATAACAACAGTAATCCAGAACTTATATTCGCCTTGGACCAAAGAGGACAGCTAAGAGAAGAACACAGCCGTTGGGCGTACTGGTCTGTTTCCGGCGATATGTTTCCAAGACCGGAATTTCCTAGTGCCGATGGAACAGATGGGCCTGCTTTTACGCCAGAATTTTTTGAGTCTTGGGTAGATGCCTACGGTGCTGTCGATCCGGCCGATGCAGATGCTAGGTTCTTTCAGGAAAACGCAATGGTTCCTGAGGAATTAAGAGACCTTACCGGCCTATCCCCTTTAAACGACGAAGATCACTTTTACTGTGTTGTTCCCGTAGAATTTGAAATGGACAGAGGCGTAATTAGAGATATTCCATGGGGACCCAGAAAGGGAGATGATGGAGCTTTCTTTACCTGTGACGGTGGCGTGCGAATCTATCCGCTTCAGTTACGGACAGGAAATAGCCCAGCCCGCGATGTAGGCTACATAAACCATACTTTGGAAATCGATTTTTCTACCGAAGGCTCCTACCACAATACAGGATATCGCTGCGCGAAGTACCAATTTAGCCGTACTTCAAACAACGGAAATCATTTTAGCAGCGTTGATCTTGTCTTAATGCGACTTGGTGAAATATACTTAATGCGAGCCGAGGCCAAATTAAGAAATGGTGATGCCGGCGGCGCACTAGCAGATGTGAACTTCTTGCGGGCCGGAAGAACTGCCAGACCCGATCAGACACCACCAGCACTAACAACTATGAATTTGGACAACTTACTAAGAGAACGTGGTTTTGAACTATACTGGGAAGGTTTTAGAAGAGGTGACCAAATTCGCTTTGGAACCTACGAAGATACCTGGACAGAGAAAACAGATTCAGATCCGAACAAAAGACTGTTTCCAATTCCCCAGAGTGCAGTCGATGCAGCTTCGGGCATCGAAGGTTTCTTAGACCAAAACCAAGGATATTAATTTATTTGTTAGTTGGAGTTAGTTAGGAACAAAGGCAGGCAAATTATTGTCTGCCTTTGTTTTTTATGTGAGGCAAAAACCACAGAATGTAGCGGGGCTATAATCAATTTTAAAAGGTACTATAGACGGGCTAGTAGATATCTGCCTTTCAGCGGAATATCCTTCTCAATATCGCACTTCCTACTCTTCCCAAAAAAATTGGAATGAAACCAAACAGTACTATTTTACATAAAATCATAATTCTTCTGTCGGTCATACTTATGCTATATTCTTGCCAAAAGGAAAAAGTATCGACCAAGAAAACAAAAAACAACATCGATTTTGTTGAAATGGTCTATCCACAACTGGATACCGAGAATAGTCGATGGTTCTTTTTTTCCTCGGCAAGCAGACCTTTTGGCATGGTAAATTTAAGTCCGGACACAGAAGTAGATGGTGCTTGGGGAAGTGGATATCGCTATAAAACAGATACCATAAGAGGTTTCAGCCACGTTCATGGATGGCAGATTTCCGGTCTTTCCGTAATGCCTGTAGGACTAACCAAAGAAAATTCCCCTACCATTTTTAAAGACTTCTATTCCAAGTTTTCCCGTGATACCGAAAAAATTGTCCCAGGGTATCATTCCGTCCTGTTAGAACGTTACGGCATAGAAACCGAACTGACCAGCACAAAAAGGGTTGGTCTGCACCGCTACACCTTTCCAAGTGGTACCAGTCCGGCACTATTATTCAACCTAAACGGCATGCTGGGACCAAGCGAGAACCAAAACGGCAGCTTGGAACAGAAAGATGACCATACATTAATCGGCGAATTGGAAATGGCACCCACGCATAGGCGTCCAAAACCTTTTAAACTATTTTTCCATGTGCAGTTCAATACCAAAATAGATTCCATAACCAAGGACCAAGAGTCTGGCAACTATCTTGTTTTTACGAATCCTAACCAGAAAAGGGTTTTAGTGAAGGCGGGAATTTCATATACCTCCATAAAGAATGCTGAAAACAATAGTTCTTCTGAATTGGACCATTGGGACTTTGACAAAGTGGTACATGAATCCAAGGCCGAATGGAACGGCCTGTTGGGAAGAATTAAAGTAGCAGGCAACTCGGAAACCCACAGACGCCGTTTTTACACGGACCTTTGGCACGCCCTGCAAGGGAGGCGAACCATTAGTGATATAAATGGTGCCTACCCGGACAACACCGGCCCCAATTTCAGAATAGGACAACTACCCTTGGATAGCAAAGGAAAACCGCTGTTCAACCATTACAATTCAGACTCTTTCTGGGGAGCACAATGGACATTAAACACATTGTGGGGCTTGGTTTATCCGGATATTATGGAAGATTTTGCCCATTCTTTGATGCAATACTACAAAGATGGCGGATTAGTACCTAGAGGACCTTCTGGCGGCAATTATACTTATGTGATGACGGGCGCATCTACTACTCCGTTTATGGTAAGTGCCGTTCAAAAAGGGATTATCACATCCAATTTGGACAGCATTTACGCTGCTTTGCGCAAAAATCATATGCCGGGCGGTATCATGTCCAGAGCGGGATATGAACACAACACTTTGTTAGGTGGTGGCCTAAAATACTATATAGAAAAGGGCTTTGTTCCCTATCCCATTCCAGAAGGAAAATTTGGAGGCCACCAAGATGGTGCCAGTCTAACATTGGAATATGCGTACCAAGATTGGACCTTGGCCCAACTTGCCAAAAAGTTGAAACGAGAAGATGACTACGATTATTTCTTAAAACGCTCACAGAACTATAAAAATGTGTTTGATACTGCCACCGGATGGGTGAGACCAAAGAACGTTAACGATGAGTGGAAAGAGAATTTTGACCCCTTCCTTTATGAAAATGGCTTTAACGAAAGTAACGGTGCCCAGGCAACTTGGTTTGTTCCCCATGATCTGGAAGGTTTAGCCCATTTGATGGGAGGCAAAGAAGCCGCCATAAAAAAATTGAACGAACAGTTTAAGGTAGCCGAGGAGCGTGGTTTTACATCGGGTACATCGCATGATGTGGAGATGCATCCTGAATATAGCCGTATCCCTATTAACTACGGTAATCAACCGTCCATTCAAACGGCATTAATTTTCAATGCGCTCGGTAGGCCCGATCTGTCCCAATACTGGTCAAAAAAAGTTATAGATGAGGTTTTTAGTGGTTTACACTCTGGAACAGGATATAACGGTGATGAGGATCAGGGACTTATGGGCAGTTTGGCGGTTTTGATGAAGTTGGGCCTTTTTCAAATGAACGGTGGCACCGAAAATGATCCAAAATATCAAATAGGCAGTTCCATTTTTGATGGAGTCAGCATTGCTCTACATCCAAAATATTATTCCGGAGAGGTTTTGACGATCAAGACAAAAAACCGCCAAACAGCTCAAGGTATAATCAAAAAAGCATTCTTTGATGGAAAGATTATTGAGGAATTGACCCTTCCACATTCCCAAATTACAAAGGGAGGCACACTGGAGATCCAATTTGATACCGTCCGATAACATTCGTGGACAAGGTTTTGTTTTTGGTATATTGTAACGGCCATTTTACCCATCCGAACAACCGAAGGATTTTTTTTGTATTCTCATTGGTTGACAGTAATGCTTGGAATACCCTCCGCAAAGGCGATATGCCTACTACTGTTGGAGTTGCTTCTCTGGTGGAGCATGGTGCTCAACAACGGAGAGACCGCCTAATTTTGCACCATGCCGTGCATGAAGATGTTAGTGTACTTTACCCGAACTTCCATTTGGAACGGTCAATCTTCAGTTTGATTCTTTCCCCTTTCGGAAGCATAAGCAAAACCAAACAAGTGACCAAGTTCCAGTCTAGATTATAACCAGCCATGAAACCTTAAATTCAGCCAAATATCGAATCGACGGTAGCGGCGCGGTAAAGGCTAACTACCAAGAACTGCATAGGATAACTGGCATAAAGATTTTTATGAAACCGCACACCTTGAACTAATGACTTCAAATCAATTTTTTATCCTTTTCATCCATAGGTAAAAAATCTATATCCAAATATCCGCCACTGGCATTGTCATCGGTAACTATTTGAGGTTTTCCTTTAATGATCTCAATGGAATTTCGATGTATATGACCAGTAAAAATGCCCAATAGATTGGGTGCATCAAAAACCGCTTTATGAAAATTGAATGTAATTTGTGAATGTCCGCCTTCTGGCCATTTAGGACGCCTTTCCAATTCGAAACTAGTATCTGTAGCGGCACCCCAGTTCGGATTTCCACAACCAAAAGAAGTTCTCTTGCCCGGGGCATACATAGGAATATGAATCAACAAAACTAAAGGTATACCACTTTTGACATGTTCTTGAAAAAATACCAATTGCTCCTCATTAATTTGATAAGTAGAATTATCAATGGCTAAAAACCGAACACCTTTGACATCATAGGCCGCCATTAAAGGGTGATTACCCTGATATAATGGCAATAATCGCTTTTCGATCCAAGTGTCACGTAGGGCTTCCATAGTTCCTTCCATGCCTTCATAATGCCAATCATGGTTACCCGCTGTATAGATGTACGGAATACCTGTCTCTTTCAATTTTGATTGCACCCATGCTATTGCCGCCTCTGACGGGAAACTAAAAATATCACCGATCAAGGTAATCACATCGGCATTTACTTCTTTTGCAAATGCCAGAGCCTGTTCAAAAGCCTCCTCTGGATTTGTTTTTTCAAGCGTCTGAAAATGTGCGGTCTGGTTATAGGCTTTCGCCATTCTTTTACTGTATTCCTGATACGGAATTCCTCTTTCATCATCTCTAAACAAATGTGTATCGGCGATGTGAACAACCTTTACCGCCTCATTAATTACCTCTGAATAAACGAACACCTTATTTTGGTCTATAGTAGCACAAACCTTAAAAGGTTTCTTATTTTTTTCAGTAGTGGTATTTGCATACGAACTTGTTGTAAGTCCAAGCCCTACTAGAGCAGTAGTAGTTTTTCCAAAAAATAATCTACGTTTCATAAAGCGTGGTTTGTTATTTAAATATATGGCTATTGTTTTGAAATCTATGTATTTGAAGTAGACCGTTAGGATAAATTATAATAAATTAGTTGAAATTTTTAGGCGATGAAATTGAGAACAATGGCAAAGGGATTAGGCCTATTTAAGTCCCTGGTGGCTCATATATATAGACGCGGTATGGATAATCAATGCCGGAGAGGCTGCCGCTGGCACCAACAGAACAGAGGAATTGGTTTATAGAGATGGGGTATACTACGAGACATGGCAAAAAGAACATACCCAATTTCCTATAAACTCCATATTCAATCATGAACCCAAAAAGGTAGACACGGGTGAAAGTGCGGAGGCTTTTGAGCAATACTTATGGATGAATCTTTCTAGGGGAACAGGTTTTATAGACCTTTATATTATAACAGAAGAACTTTCTAAAAGCGATTGGGATGTTTTGGCTAAAGGGCTAAAATGAGCTAAAACCGTATTTCTATATTTTAAAAACGTGAAAATGCATGGCGGAAACCCCAATGAGTTGCAAGTTTACGGATATTCGGGATGGAATGAAGAGGGCGGCTATATGTCTTTTCACAACCCGTCGGATGAGCCGCAGACATACACCATTACGTTAGATCGAAAAATGGGATTGATGTCGGGCAAGGGAAGGTATAAAGTGACATCCCCTTTAGAAAATTCAGTGGAATTTGAAAATAAGGAATTTGCTAAAGGCGATGAGTTAATATACTCATGCTTAATGAAAACCCGAGAATTTTGACAATTTTATTTTTTTCTTTGCCTAGGCAAAATTATTAGGCATAGCCATAGCTACGGTTGATAATTTTAACGACGGCAAAGGGAAAAAGAAAGAGACAAAAACTCGGGTTTTCATTTGGCAGGAGTATAATAGAGATGAAACCTAGGGAAGTGAAAATTTTAAATTTTAAATAAGTGAATCATTTTTCGATTTTTATCCAATAACATAAAGGGAGAAGTATTCAGTATAGACATTCCATACTATTTTTGTTATGCTAAATTCGTTAAATTAGTGTTGAGTTCTAACCATTACCCATCTAAAAATGAAAAACAAAATAGGCATACAAGGGTTGAGCCTCATGGGCATAGCCTTGCTCCTGCTCTCCTGTGGCACCCAAAAAACGACTGCTGAAAACGGATTCGCAACACTATTCAATGGAAAAAACCTTGATGGCTGGGTGGGTAATAAACAGTCGTACGGTGCCGAAAACGGTATGATCGTGGTAGACCCGAACGGCGGCGGTAGTGGCGGCAATCTCTTTACGGAAGGGGAATACAGCGATTTTGTCTTCCGGTTCGAGTTTCAATTAGAACCCGGCAGCAATAATGGTCTTGCCATTCATGCTCCATTGGAGGGTGATGCCGCCTACGCTGGCAAAGAACTGCAAATATTAGACAATACGGCCGAAAAATATGCGGAGCTTAAGCCCTACCAGTACCATGGTTCGGTATATGGCGTTATTCCCGCCAAAAAGGGTTTTCTAAAACCAGTAGGAGAATGGAACGAACAGGAAGTGAGCGTTAAAGGCCAAAAAATTAAGATCATCCTAAACGGAACGACCATCGTTGACGGCGATTTTCAGGAAGCAAGCAAAAACGGAACCTTAGACCATGAAGACCACCCCGGACTTCAACGAACCAAGGGCCACATCGGCTTTTTAGGCCATGGCGATGTAGTACGCTTTCGAAATATTCGAATACAAGATCTAGCTACTAAGTAACAACTGAAACCTAAATATAGATGGGAATGGAAAATAATGATCGTAGGGAATTCGTAAAAAAAAGTGGATTGGGCCTTTTGGGGGTAACCATAGCACCCTCTTTTATAAATCAGCTGGTCAGGGAAAAACGCTTGCGCACGGCCCATATCGGGGTTGGCGGTATGGGTGGGGCGGACCTTGAAGCCATTTCTTCCCACAATTCGGTCGATGTAATAGCACTTTGCGATGTGGATGCGAACAATTTGGCCGCTGCCGCTAAGCTGCACCCCAAGGCCAAGACCTTTACGGATTACCGTATTATGCTAAAGGAAATGGGCGATAAAATCGACGCCGTAATCGTATCTACTCCCGATCACACCCATGCGCCTGCCTCTATGTTGGCCATGAACATGGACAAGCCGGTGTACTGTCAAAAACCGTTGACGCATCACGTTAGCGAAGCCAGGGCGATGCGTACACTGGCCGAGGAAAAGAACTTGGTCACTCAAATGGGCATTCAAATACATTCTTACTACGACTATATACTAGCTACCTTGCTCATTCAATCGGGCATAGTGGGCAAGGTTCATACCGTAAAGGCATGGTCGCCTAAAAATTGGGGATACAACGGTGCTATTCCCGAAGGTTCCGATTCCGTGCCAACTACACTGGATTGGAACCTTTGGTTGGGAACCGCTGCTGAAAGACCTTACAAAGATGAGTTTTACCATCCCGCAGCTTGGCGTAAATTGCTCGATTTCGGTTGTGCTACTTTGGGCGACATGGGCGTACATATTTTCGATACGCCATACTATGCCCTGAAACTTGATGTGCCGAGAACGATTACCGCAAATTGCAGAAAACCGAACGGATTTGGCTATCCCGAACAAAATATGGTCACGTATGAATTTCCCGGTACCGAGTATACTGCCGATACCCTAAAATGGGTCTGGTACGATGGAGAAGGCGCCGATAAACAGCGCGAAGATTTGATGTTGCCCGGCGGAGAACAACTTCCCGAACAGGGGGCAATGTTTATCGGTGAACAGGGGCGGTTGCTTCTACAGCATTCTGGAAAGCTTCCGCTATTGATCGTAGACTCAGAGTATAAAGAAATGGATATTGATGTCTATAATTTAGGGACGGCCGTAAGGAATTCTAAAAAACACTACCACCAGTTTGTTGATGCCTGTTTGGGAAAAGATAAGACTAGCGCACCATTTTCTTATGCATCCCGATTAACGGAGACCATTCTTTTGGGCGTTATTGCCCAGCGTTTTCCATACCAAACCTTGCATTGGGACAGTAAAACAGCAAAATTTTCAGAAGACGAAGCCAATCAATACCTCGATTCCGAGTACCGAAAATTTTAATGATCTGGTTTGCTTCTTTTTGCCTTCAAGAATATCGTTAAAGAATTTAGTTAAGCGTCCTAAAGTTTTAGAGTATTCAAAAGCCTACAAAACACCAATTCTATTTAGGGTTTACTGAAAAAGTATAATCAAGCAACTTTAAATTTCATTTTTTTTAGATAAAACTGACTGGCAAAAAAGCCAAAATTCATTTTTGACCTATAACGAACTATGAACGCTA
>Ga0075108_10000464_pt1 | contig 24495 bp, 21 predicted proteins | sample AntAceMetag02UK1_FD_69797 | JGI IMG/M metagenome (GOLD analysis project Ga0075108, IMG submission 69797) | Saline lake microbial communities from Ace Lake, Antarctica - Antarctic Ace Lake Metagenome 02UK1 | ecosystem: Environmental > Aquatic > Non-marine Saline and Alkaline > Saline | place...
AAAAAAAAGTTCGATTCCTTATTCAATAGCATGTTTCTATACCTAATTTCATTATCAAAATTATAGAGGGGCATACCCAGAAACTGATTATTGAAATCGTTAAACTGAAGGGAACAGTTCACAAAGCTGAAATTGAATTGCTTTTCTTCCTTTGCCCTCAACCTAAGCTCCGTTAGCGAACTGCCATCGATAATACAGTTTCTAAAATCTGCCCTTATCAAGTCCCTACTAATGATATCCGTCTGCAATCGGCTTGCAAAATTATCTATTTCCAAGGCAGCCTTAGTTCTAAAGCCGTTACTCCAAAAATTAGCAATGGTACAGTGGGTAAAGATGTAATTTCCACCCAGACTACAATAAAGAGAAGCACCTCCAGACCCTCCGAACACTACATTTTCCGCCTCAATAAAGGCATTGACAGCCCAAAGATTATAGCTTGTATTGTTTAATAAACGGCTATTTTTGATTCGTAAGGTAGGGGAGGAGAGTAAATTACCGCCTTCCACAAAAAGTCCGACACTGCCATTTTTTACCGTTAGGTGTTCTATTGTATTGTTTATGCTTCCGCTGGCAATCCAAAACAGTCCCCACTGGCCGGGAATCTGGGAAAAAGAAGGTTCTAGGCGATCGCCCTGAAAAATGACTTCTCCTTCCAAAATTTCTTGGTCTTCACTTAAAATCCCATTTATGGACACCGAAGCACCATCCTTTACCAGTAAACCGGAATCTTTGTGAAAGTGAATACGTGCCCCCGCATCTATAATCAACTCTTTAGATGATGGCACCGTCGCGTAACCATATATTACGTAGGGCATGTTGTTTGTAAAACGCAATTGGTTGTCTGACAATTCAAAACCTTCAACCCGTATTTCATTACCATCGGCATCAATGGATAATAAAATAGTTTCTTTTGTACCGTCGGCATTTCTACTTGGGTAGAGAAAAACAGCATCTTTTACCAAGGTTACTAGTTGCACCACTTGTTCGTCTATGCCAGAATCAAAGGCTATGGCATCGGTATAGAGAAGGGTATTTTCTGGATTGGACCCAATATCAACGGTCGTTTCGATAAAAATAAACATGCTGTCCCTTGCCTTAATGGGAATATTTTGAAAGGTCTTTCCAGCAATACCATCCACATTTAAACGGTAAAAACTACTGGCACCTTTGGTAAGTCTTATAGACGGAATAACTATATCGTCACGGGTTTCGTTATAGACCTTTACGGCATAGGTGCTGCTTCCAATGGTATTGAAGACCGTGTCCAGAAAAACGGTATCCTTAGAAAAAGAAAGATTTCCTGCGCTGGGAGCATATTCGAAATTTTTGCGACAAGAACTCCCCCAGAGAATAATGGTTAGGAGGATAGCGACCGTAAAAAAAGATGTACGCACAGTGATTACATTAAAGGTTTGCCCGGTTATAGAAATATCTTCTCTATTCTTTCCGATATTCGCATGGGTCTGAAGTTCGTTTTGTTCAATAGACACCAGTCCGTACTAGAACGCACTAATAGGGTATTTGTTTTGGCTAGGCTTATTTCTACCACTCTGGTGCATTTAGCACCTCTGCTACTCTTTATATAGGTGGTCAACAAAATTTCATCGTCCAGTACCGCGGCCGCTTTGTATTCTATATGGTGCGTCATCACTACCCAAACCACTTCTTCTTGAATATCTTGTGGGGCCCTAGTTTGCCAATGCTCTTTGGAGATATTCTGTATCCATTGCACATAGCGCACATTGTTTACATGTTCCAGGTCATCCAAGTCGTCCTTGGTTACGATACATTCCTTTTGGTAGCTGTTCATCCTATTTCTTATGAATTTGAACTTCAAAAAGTTTGTCCCACTCTTTTCCGGTAACAAAAAATGTCTTGCGGTCTTGGTGATAGGCAATGCCGTTAAGCACGTTGTCTGTATCCACCCAATTTTCAGTTTTTGTCACCAAATCGCTTAAACCCCCAAAATTGACTACGCCCTCTATAGCACCGCTTTTTGCATCGATAATCATGACACTAGGTTTTTGGTACACATTGGCGTACAACTTTCCGTTTACATACTCCAATTCATTTGCCTTATTAAAAATAGAGGAATTGGTAACCGTTTCTATATAGCCTTCTTCCATTAATGTATTGGGGTTCAAGTGCCAAATTTTTTCGGTTCCGTCACTTTTGAAAAGTTTTTTCCCATCATTGGCAAGACCCCAGCCTTCTTTACTTTCCCCGTAATTAAAATTATCCAGTTTCTTCAACTCTTTTCGGTCATAAATAAAACCTGTTCCGTTTTGCCATGTCAACTGATAAATTTTGTCGTTTAGAATCGTAATTCCTTCCCCAAAGTAGGTTTTGTCCAAATCTACCTGTTGCAGCACTTTGCCCGTTTTATAGTCCACACTCCTAAGAAAGGACCTTCCATTTTTTCCGGTGCCCTCATAAAGCGTATCGTTGTAGAACTCCAATCCTTGTGTGTACGCTTTATTATCGTGCGGAAATTCGTTTATAATGGTGTAGGTATAAATTTCGGGAGCGCCCGGGGCCAGAACTTTTATGTTTTTGGATACCTCTACCGTTTGTTCATCATAGGTAATGGCGGCTTTAAGTGTTTTATTACCGAGCTTGGGTATAGCGAAGGTTAACTTATTATCTGTTAATTCCAATTTAGTACCGTCTATGCTATAGCTAATGGTTTCTATATTTTTGTCTTTTAGGTTTTTGATGCTTACGCCTAAAACGTCTCCTTGTCGTAGGGTCTGTTTATTTCCCTCCAGAACAATATCAAAAAGAGTTGACGGGTTCTGATTTCCGCTTCCACAGGAGAGCAATAAAATAGCGAAAGAACTCGCAAATAAGAACTTATAATAATTCATGGGATGCTTATTAAATATATGAAACTGTAAAAGTAAGAATACAAATTGGAAGAGCTCGCCAACTCAACGTACCAAGCAAGTTAATTCATAAAAATTAGATTCTAAAAGAATTGCGAAAGTTTTAAAAGATTGTATATTTGCAATCGGCAAGTCCTACACGACCAGCTCCTGTAGAATCCCCCAGGGTGGGAACGCAGCAAGGGTATATGGTTGTAGCGGTGCGATGTAGGTAGCTTGCCGTTTTTTGTACACTAAAGTCTACGTAACTTTACTCCACTTTGTATCTTTGGCCAGCACTCTTTAAAAAAACTGCATATCTCCGAAATGTAGTTAGTTACATCCGATTTTATTTATTAATTTGTTCAGACAATGAAACCTAAGACAGTACTCATTACCGGTGCCTCCTCCGGAATTGGAAAAGCCATGGGCATTTACCTTTCCGCTAAAGGATATAGGGTTTATGGTACCACTCGAAACCTGTCAAAACATCCAAATTTTAGTGAATTTGCCTTATTGGAGATGGATGTAAAGAATCCTGAAAGTGTGCAAAAAGCAATTTCTGAATTTCTAAAACAAGAAGGTCGTATTGATGTTGTAGTGAATAATGCAGGTGTTGGCATTACGGGTGCATTGGAGGAGACTCCAAATAAAGAAATCTTGAATGCATTTGATACGAATTTTAACGGCCCCTTGAACGTAATTAAAGCCGTTTTGCCCCAAATGCGAAAGCAAAAGAGTGGTTTGATCATAAATATTACTTCAATTGCTGGCTACATGGGCTTACCGTATAGGGGAATCTATTGCGCTACCAAAGGAAGTCTAGAAATAATAACCGAGAGTCTTAGAATAGAGACCCGTAGTTTTGGTATACATCTTACGTGTCTTGCTCCCGGAGATTTTGCCACCAATATAGCTTCCGGACGTTACCATGCCCCCATCAGGGAGGGATCCCCGTACCGCGATAATTACAAGAAAATCCTTACAGCTATAGATAAAGATGTAGACAATGGCGGTAATCCTATAGAAGTGGCTAAAAAAGTGCACCGGATTATGCAGACCAAAAACCCTAAGGTACACTATAAGGTAGGCTCTTTTCTTCAAAGATTCTCAATTGTGTTAAAGAGGATTATACCCGATAAATGGTACGAAATGCTACTTTTGAAGTATAGCCAAAATTAAAACCAGCAAGCGATAGCACTTTAAGGGGCTATCTTATAAATGGAAATGAGTTCGTTGCATAAATCTCGAATTTTCGTGCTTGGTTTCCCTATTTTCAACATCCATAGTGCTAAAAGTGCTCTTGCCAAAAAGACTCAAAAATTACTGTATATATTAGAAAAGGCATCCACTATTTTGGCATCATCCGTAATGATGCATTTATTCATAGGATAAAGTATTAACTTCTCGGTGATTTCCTGAAAATTTTCTGTACGAAATTGTTTGTTTGGCGCTAGCCCAGAACTTTCTATAATTCCTTTCCAGTTTTTGAGATCGGTCCTAATATTTATTCCTATAAAATCATATCCAGGTTTTGATTTGGAAAGCTCGTCCACTCTTTTAAAAACACCTTGGTAATGCTTTTTATTGGTAGCAGACCAAAAATAGAATACCGTTTTTTTACCCTTTGCAATCTCTGGTAGTGATATGGTATCATCTTCGGTGGATGTTACTATTATTGCAGGTATAACATTTGTTGGCTGCATATGCTTTATGCCTTCATACAAGTTCTCTATTTCTTTTATATGTACATTATTACCGGAAACCTTTTGAAAGTCATCTATGAAAATTTTATTATTTTCGGGGGAGTCGTGCTCCTTGAGAAGATAGTTGAAAGCAACGTTTCTAAAAAGATTGTCCCGTAACTCCTTTTCCACTATTAAACTATCGATTATGCCTAGCTTATGAATGTTAAAATGAAGTTGCTTCGGTTCCAAGGTAGTTCGGTCCTTACAAGCATGCTTGCAGGTCATATAGGATAAATTTCCAATATGATTTTGCATAAAATCGTAATAGGGTCTTAGGTAGCTAAGATCCTTATCATTATAATTTATATGCTCTCTGTATCTGTAGTACTCCTTAGGTAGCTCGTGCAGGCCATGAGCCCGTAGTTTTCTTTTATGTTCAAAGGGATAAATTTCCATGTACCTGTAGTAGTTGTAATTGATACTGGCATTGGCCATTTCAAAAGCCTTTTCGGACAAATTGGATTCCTCCTTAATATACTGGAGTGTTGCTAATTTATCGTTCTTGAGTTTGTTGACTTCATTCGTGAACGCCTCGGATTCCAAACCGTAGTAGTTGGTTCTTATGTTCTGCTCTTCCTCCTCATCGGACAAAAACAGCTCTAAAAGAAAATTGTTCACATCTTCATTGGTTCCAGAAAAAACAAGCGATTCATCAAAATAGAGGGTATTTAAGCGCACCATAAGGCTATCTCCCTTTTCCAGATAAACATATTGTAATTCTGGTTCATGGTTAAAATGGTATAAACCATCCTCAATAGATTCTAAATTAAAGGCGAACCTATTATTACCGTCCAATTTTGCCGAGTCTATAACCCTGGTACCCTTTAAGAGCACCACGTATTCACTACTTGGATTAACAATTTCACCCGCAAATAGAACAGAATCCTTTTTTTCAGCAGTACTGCAGCTTAAGATGAAAAGTACTACTACAAGAGGTAAAAATCTCATCATATAAAAGAAAATGTTTGAACCAAAAATAATGAACCGCTTTGTCCAATGCTGTTAAGGGGGCGTTAAATGTTATATCTCTACGATAGCGTGATGATTAATGCCGATGCATTACTACAATTTTAGCTTTAGCGCATAAAATTCTCTATTTTTGCACCGATTTTAAAAATTGTAGTATTATGTTATCCGTATCTAATTTATCGGTCCAATTTGGAAAGAGGATTTTGTTCGATGAAGTCAACGTTTCTTTTACCCAAGGAAATTGCTATGGGGTCATTGGTGCCAACGGTGCTGGCAAATCAACTTTACTCAAGATTATTAGCGGTCAAACAGATCCAACTTCCGGACATGTGCATTTAGAGACAGGGAAAAGAATGTCGATTTTAGAACAGAACCATAACTCCTCTGACACGTTTACCGTTTTAGAAACCGTGGTTAAGGGAAATAAGCCCCTTTACGACATAAAAAACGAAATAGATATCCTATATGCGGATTACAGCGATAAAAATGCCGATAGAATAGGGGAGTTGCAGGTAAGATTTGAGGAGATGAATGGTTGGAACGCAGATAGCAACGCGGCCTCATTACTTAGTAATTTAGGCATAAACGAAGAACTACATTATACATTGATGTCCGAAGTAGATTCCAAACTAAAGGTAAGGGTACTTTTGGCCCAAGCCCTATTTGGCAGTCCGGATGTACTTATTATGGATGAGCCTACAAACGACCTGGATTACGAAACCATAAATTGGTTAGAGAATTTTTTGGCCGATTATGAAAATACTGTAATCGTGGTATCCCATGACCGCCACTTTTTGGATACCGTTTGTACCCATATAGGGGATATAGATTTTGGAAAGCTGAATCTCTACTCCGGCAATTACACCTTTTGGTACGAAAGTAGCCAGTTAGCGGCACGCCAAAGAGCACAACAGAACAAGAAGTCGGAGGAAAAAGCAAAGGAATTACAGGAGTTTATTATGCGTTTTAGCGCAAACGTCGCCAAAAGTAAGCAGGCAACTTCTAGAAAAAAGATGCTCTCCAAATTAAAGATAGACGATATTAAGCCTTCAAGCAGAAGATACCCTGCCATTATTTTTGATAGGGAGCGCGAAGCCGGAGATCAGATATTAAATATAGACGGACTTTCCGCTTCAACAGATGATGGCGAATTATTGTTCGAAAACGTGCATATAAATCTAGCAAAAGGAGACAAGGTAGCCGTAATCTCAAGAGATTCTAGGGCAACGAGTGCCTTTTATGAAATATTAAACAATAACAAGAAACAGGATAGTGGTAGTTTCCAATGGGGAATAACCACGACGCAATCGTATCTCCCTGCGGATAATTCGCACTACTTTGAACAGAACATCAACCTGGTGGATTGGTTGCGGCAATGGGCAAAAACTGAAGAGGAGCGTGAGGAAGTCTACATTAGAGGCTTCTTGGGTAAAATGCTATTTAGTGGAGAAGAAGCACTAAAGAAATGTACGGTTTTATCCGGTGGCGAAAAGGTGAGGTGTATGTTGAGTAGAATGATGATGTTAAGGGCCAACGTACTAATGTTGGACGAGCCTACAAATCACTTGGACCTAGAGAGTATCACAGCATTCAACAATTCCTTGAAAAACTTTAAGGGAACTGTACTTTTTACAACACATGACCATGAATTTGCACAAACTGTGGCAAATAGGATTATAGAATTAACTCCCAAAGGCAATATTGACCGCTATTCTACGTTCGATGAATACATGTCTGACAAGGCATTAAAGGAGCAAAGAGACAAAATGTATACGGCTCCGGTTTAGCCTCTAAGTAAAACCATATTCCGACAGTATGAAAATAAGGATATTTCTTGCCAGCATTGTGTTGTGCGGTCTTATTATTTCATGCAGCAGCTCTTCGGGTTCTTCTCCTGAGGATTTTCCTAATTTAAGCCCTGTTTCCTATAATTTAATTTTATCCGGTAGTTCCGGCCTATATGGCCAAATGGTACTTTCAGATGATGAAGGAATTTCTGTAGGTACCACAACAACTTCTTTTTCTGGTTTTGCTACACCAGAGTTTAACTATTGTGATGGTTCCGTGATAAGCCTTTATAACAGAACTAATGATTGTGGCGGCAATTTTGTAATGTATGATTTTAAGACTGATAAGGAAACAACAGTACCTCTATTTTCCGAGTTGGCGCCCTGCAATATCAACGTTATCGCCCTAGCACAACAAGGAAATCAACTATTCTTATCCTATTCGCTAACAGTAGCTGGGAAGAAAGATGCATATTTTATGAGAAGCATGGATCTAAAGACCAAAACGGCTATAGATATACTTCTAGATAAAAGACCGCTGGCTATAACGGTTTCAAAAGACCGGCTTTTTATCCTAACTACGGATGAATCCGGAAGCAATGATAATTGGATACGTATTATGGATGCAAAAGAAAACAGCGTTATATATGAAATGAATGTTGGCGAAAACGCCACAAAAATTTTTAAAGATCCCTTTGGAGCCATAATTGTCAGCTATCCGGAATCACACATGATTTTGAATAGCACAACCTCAGAATCTGTATACACAAGATATGTTACTGGAATAGAACCCAACTTCTACAATTCCGAAACCTTTTCCTTTGATGGGGAGGGCCGAATGTATTACACCATAAAAACGGATGAAAATGTTGAGGGAAATGGACCAGCCGTTTATGACTTTAACAAGAACCTGACTACGCTCTACTTCTTCGAAAATTTCTTGACAGAAAGTCAACTCCAAGTTCAGTTCAGCATAAAAGAGGCAACAACGGTAAATTATGATGAGGCAAACGAACTCATTTTAATTGGATATCAAAAGAAAGGAAATAGTGGAGGGGGAATTATACGAATAACTCCCGCTCCAAATTTGACTTTTGTAGACAATATAGATTTGGATGATGTACCTTATTACTTATTTGTACAATAAGATGAAGTTTTCCTCTTTTAAGCATTAAAGTATTTGCTGTTCCAAATAGCCGGATTAAAATTTTTGCCCATTGCAAAGCCGTAAAATATAACAACGGCGGCAACAGCCTTGAACATAAAGAAAAATAAAATCCAAAATTCAAGTGCAGAATTAGATTTTGAGAATAATCCCTCCGGAACCATTAGCGTTACCAAGAAACTAATTAAAAGCACAAGGAAAGCAAGGTTTACAATGTTCTTAAATGGCCACATGAGTAGCTTGCGCAAGGGATGTAAATCATTTCCCCACTGGTGAATCAAATAAAAATAACCGTTTCCTATGGGAGCGAACAACAAAGGATCGTCTTTATCTTCTAGCTTAAATAGTTTAGAAGGCGCAATAATTTTAAACCCCTTTAACTCCATATTATGCGCTCTTTCCAAGGATTTTATTTTTGAAACTCCTTCTGCGGGAATTTCCCCTTTAAAATAACGGGAATCTAAAAATCGCAAACGATAGTCAATACATATTTTCTTGATGTCCGAAATGTGGAATATCCTTGCACTTTCCAACAAGTCAAAATTGAAATTATTGGTCAATCCACCTTTACCATTGGCTATGCTTTCCTGTATCCTTTGGTCTTGAATATCAAGATCTTTAAGAATTTGAAATACTTCGTCTAATATTTGCTGCTCACCTGTTGGATTTTTGGATTTCTCTCGAGCTAGCTTCTCTTGAATGTTCGTTTTTTGTAGCAACATTTTCTTTCTTTTTTAGCAATGTTTCCAAAGTTACCTAATAAATGATTTGAATAAAATTTTGTTTAACAATTCAAAATGTTAATATTTAGTTAAATGTCAAAATTCCCTTTTTTCTAATAGTGCCAGATAGGACTTAGATTGTATCTTGTCCTGAAAAGTTTACCTTTTATCGAAATCCGGAATTTTCGCCCCAATTAAAAATTTCATATGAAAAAAAGTACATCCCTTGTGTTGCTATGTTTGCTACTTGCTGGCCTCATTTCTTCGGCGCAAGAAGCACTGGTAGCTTCTAAATTGCCCTTAATTTCCAATTTCATCATGGACCCTGATAAATCCATATTGACCAATACCGAAAAATCTAATAGGCACAGCACACTACTTTCCGCTTTAAAAGCATCCAATTTGGACGATGTGTTGCGTTATAATGGTCAATTTACAGTATTTGCACCATCAAATATGGCCTTTGAAAAGCTGTCCCAACTTACCATAGATAAGCTGATGGATCCAAAAAACAAGGAAGAATTAAAAGCCATACTTTCTTACCATATCGTTGCCGGAAAACTTTCTGCCTCTACTATATTAAGGTCTATGTGTAGTGGAAGCGGTGAGGCCAGTTTTACCACCATACTCGGTGAAAACCTAACCGCTACAATGAAAGGTTTAGATATAGTTCTAACAGATAAATATGGGAATAAAGCTGTAATAGTCACAGCGGATGCCAACCAAAGCAATGGTGTCATTCACGAAATAGATTCTGTTTTTTTGCCAGCATCGGCTCTTTAAATATGGGCACTATCGTAGCTCTGCCTTAAGTTCTATTTCAAAATTCTGTTGAAGCTTGGACATTGTTTTATCTATTTGTTTGTCCGTCAACGTTTTAGTGGTGTCCTGCAATGTAAAACTTACGGCATAGGACTTTTTGCCCAGTGGTAGTTTTTCTCCTTCATAAACGTCGAAAAGCGTCACACTCTTAAGAAGACTTTTTTCTGTTTTATAGGCTAAATCATAAACAAGCTTAAAGGAAACGCTAATGTCAAGTAAAAGGGCGAAATCTCTTTTTACCTCAGGATACTTGGAAATTTCCTTGAAAGCAACTTCTTTATTGTTGATAAGCTTTATAATATTGTCCCAATTAAAATTAGCGAACAATATATCTTGTTTAATATCGAATTTTTTTAAAAACGATTTTTTTACAACTCCAAAAGAAACAAGCTCGTTAGTTTCTTTTACAAGCGATAATCCTTCTGAAAAAAGACCTGATGTATCGGGTTGGCTTTCGCTGTTGTCTATTCCTAAACGGACAAGGATTGTAACTACAATAGATTTAAGCTGAAAGAAACCTGTTTGCACATTAGGAGCCGTCCAAGTAGACTCTAATGTATTCCCGCTCAATAAAATGCTCAAATATTTTTCCTCAATGCTTTTTTCACTTAAGGTGTGATAGGTCTTGCCAAATTCAAAAAGCCTGAGATTGGGCTTTTTCCTGTTCAAATTATAAGCTGCGGCTTCCAATACCGAAAAAATGGAAGTTTTTCTTAAAATGGATAGATCACCACTTAAAGGATTTAGTAACTGTACCGTTTTTTTTTCGTTTTGGTTATCTTCTAAAAGTTTATCGTATTCAGGTGATGTTAAACTATTCGTCAAAATCTCATAATAGCCCTTAGAAGCTAATAAATTACCGACGATGTGCTGAATCTTATGATCTTCGAATGAACTTACACTAGCTACGGAAGCATTTAATTTTGAACTGAAAGCAACATTGTTATACCCGTACACCCGGAGTATTTCCTCGATTACATCCACTTGCCTTTGCACGTCTGCCCTATATGACGGCACGGAAAGACCCATACCGGATTCGGTAACGTTTTTAACCTTAATATCCAAAGAGGCTAAAATAGATTTAATAGTATCCTTAGGAATTTCCTGTCCAATGAGCTTGTTTATCTTTTCGAACGCCAAAAACACCTCAAAATCCATTTTCTTTTTAGGGTATAGGTCTACAATATCAGAAGTGATATCGCCCCCGGCAATTTCCTTTATCAGTAAGGCGGCCCGCTTAAGAGCATAGTCAACATTTTCAATATCCACCCCTCTTTCAAATCTAAAGGAGGCATCGGTATTCAGTCCGTGCCTTTTTGCGGATTTGCGAACAGAAACCGAATTAAAATAGGCACTTTCCAAGAATATGGATGTGGTATATTCCGTAACACCGGAATGTAGTCCACCAAATACTCCGGCTATACACATGGGTTTTTCGGTATCACAAATCATCAGGTCTTCTTCGTGGAGCTCCCGTTCCACGCCATCCAAAGTGGTAAATTTTGTCCCCTTTGGCATTGTCTTTACAATAATTTTAGCTCCTTTTATCTTAGCGGCATCAAAAGCATGTAAGGGCTGTCCTAGGTCGTGAAGCACAAAGTTCGTGGCGTCTACCAAGTTATTTTTTGGAGTAATCCCAATTGCCTTTAACCTGTTTTTTAACCAATCTGGAGATGGTTGTATTAGTAAATCACTTATGGTTACGCCGCAGTATCTTGGAGCAAGGTCATTATCCTTGACATCCACATCGATTTTTAAAGAACGGTTATCCACATTAAAATGGCTGGTTGGCGGTGTTATGAGTTCTTTTGTAATCTTCCTTTGCTTCAGGCCCGCCTTTAAATCCCTTGCCACCCCAAAATGGCTCATGGCGTCCGACCTGTTGGGCGTAAGTCCTATCTCAAATACTTCATCGTTCTCAACTGCAAACAAAGCGGAACATGCAGTTCCCGCAATTAAATGGTCTTCCAGCACCATAATTCCTTCATGGCTTGTACCCAGTCCCAATTCGGCTTCCGAGCAAATCATTCCATAGCTTTCTTCTCCTCGAATCTTACCTTTCTTTATGGTCCATTCCTCTCCATCAGCCGAATAAAGCTTCGTGCCAATTGTAGCTACTGGCACCATTTGTCCTTTGGCAATATTGGGCGCGCCACATACTATTTGTAGCGGACTCAATGTTCCTACATCTACTTTGGTCAACTTTAACTTGTCTGCATTCGGATGTTTTTCGCAAGCAATTACACGACCAACCACAACACCCTTTAGACCACCCTTTATAGACTCGAAATTTGATATACCTTCTACTTCCAAACCAAGATCGGTTAAAAGTTCGGCGGTTTTTCGGGAATCCCAATCTAGATGTATAAACTGTTTTAGCCAGTTATAGGAAATTTTCATTTGTTGGTTTTAAAGCGGGTAAAGATAAAACAATGCCCCAAGACATTCAATAGGCATGTGGTTGATTTACTTTTAAATTTTTTAAAGGAGCTTTTAATTATCCATACTAAGTTTAAGGACATGTTTAGCTAGGTGATTTGCCGGCTATTTCTTTATTCTTTAAATTGATGGGCAGGAAGGAGTTAATAAAAGGAAGAAATAAAAGAAGCAACTACGTTGGGAGTGGATTAGGCAATAACCCAAAAATAGATATAGGAAGAACAACTAAGTGCAAAGTAGGTAAAAGGTGGTCGGGGCGAAAAAATTAAAAATGAACTACCTGGCCTCCGAATATGTGGTATCTCCTAAAATTCTGGGTTTTGATTAAGCATGAGTATAACCCAATCTATTGTATTATTCGCCCTTAGATAATAGTAGATTTCCCTAGACCAATGTTCTCATCGTTCATATTGTAGTTATCGTCCAATTCCATTATATTATCCGCAATAAAATCGCCAACATAATCGGTGCCATATTTACTGCTGCCCATAATATCCGGAGTTACTATTTTCTTAGAAAAAGATTTAAGGACAGCCGCTACCACCGCATCGGATTCCTCTTGCATTTTAAAATGCTGTAAAAGCATCGCGATGCTAAGTATAGAGGCTACCGGATTCGCAATATTTTTACCTTTGGCGTTTGGATACGAACCGTGGATGGGCTCGAACATGGCATATTCCAATCCTACAGAAGCAGAAGGCAATAAACCTATTGAGCCCGCAATTACACTCCCTTGATCAGAAAGGATATCCCCGAACATATTATCCGTTAAAATAACATCGAACTGACTTGGATTAAGTATCATCTGTATGGCAGCATTGTCTATAAAAAGATAGTTTAATGCTACATCTGGATAGCTCTTTGAAATTTCAATGACAGTTCGGCGCCACAAGCGGGATGTTTCCATAACGTTCGCCTTATCAACGAGCGTTAGTTTTTTTCGTCGTGCCTTGGCTGCTTTAAATGCTAGGTGGGCAATTCTACTTATTTCGCTTTCCGAGTAGGTGCATGTGTCAGTGGCGGTATTGGTGGCTTCGTCTATACTTTTATTTCCGTAGTAGATACCCCCGGTCAATTCCCTATAAATTACGAGATCTGTGTGTTGGACAATATTCTTTGCCAATGGCGATTGTTTCACCAAAGACGGGAAGACCTTAACCGGTCTAATATTTGCAAAAAGCCCAAGCTCTTTTCTAAGCCTTAGCAAGCCCTGTTCCGGCCATATTTTAGCCTTAGGATTATTATCATATTCAGGAGCACCGATAGCACCAAATATGATAGCATCCGAATCCTTGCATATTTCAAGGGTCTTATCCGGCAGGGGATCGCCATATTTTTTTATTGCCGTGGCCCCCACGACAGCCTTTCTAAACGTAAAACTATGGCCAAAAGTTTCCTCGACCGATCTAAGACATTTTATGGATTGTGCCACCACTTCAGGTCCAATACCATCACCCTCTAAAACTGCTATATTTAATTGCATACCTAGCTTACCCGTTGTAAGTTAATATTGCTGGCCTCAACGATTTCATGAATGTCAATATCCAAAATTTCCTTTTTGCGGTCGGCAAATTTTAAAAATTCATTATAAACTTCATCAAGTTGTAATTTAGTCAACTCGTACCCCACATTTTTTGCTCGGTAAGCCAATGCCGCCCTTCCGCTTCTGGCCGTAAGAACGATAGAGGACTCGGTTACCCCTACATCTGCGGGGTCCATAATTTCATAGGTTTCCCTATTCTTTATAACACCATCTTGGTGAATTCCAGAGCTGTGCGCAAAGGCATTTGCACCTACAATGGCTTTATTGGGCTGCACTAACATTCCCATTTTGCTAGAAACCATTAAGCTAGTGTCATAAAGTAACCTACTATTAATTGTGGTATCCAAATTAAGGTCTGGATGTTGTCTTAAGATCATGACCACTTCTTCGAGGGAAGTGTTTCCAGCCCTTTCGCCAATCCCGTTTATGGTGCATTCTATTTGGCGTGCACCGTTCATAACCCCCGAGATGCTATTTGCCGTGGCTAGCCCTAGGTCGTTATGGCAATGACAGCTAAGAATAGCCTTTTCTATTCCTTTTACGTTTTCTTTTAAGTACTTCATTTTAGCTCCATATTCCTCCGGTAGACAATAACCAGTGGTATCGGGAATATTCAGCACTGTGGCACCTGCCTTTATTGCGGCTTCGCAGACACGTGCCAAAAACTCGTTATCCGTTCTTCCGGCATCCTCTGCATAAAATTCTACGTCCTCCACAAAAGTTTTTGCATAGCTTACGGCGGCTATTGCTCTTTCGATAATAGCATCGCGGTTAGAATTGAACTTAAATTTTATATGGGAATCAGAGGTGCCTATTCCCGTATGTATTCTTGGTTTTATGGCATATTTTAGAGCTTCGGCTGCAACTTCGATATCTTTTCTCACCGCTCTGGTTAGTCCACAAACTGTTGCATTTTTAACCAGTTTTGCAATGGCTTCCACAGATTTAAAATCGCCTGGACTGGATATGGGAAATCCTGCCTCAATGATGTTTACCCCCAGCTCGTCCAAACGTTCCGCAATAACCAATTTTTGCTCCATGTCCAGTTTACAGCCAGGAACTTGTTCTCCATCCCGTAGTGTAGTATCAAATATTTGTACTATATCTTTGCTCATTATATTTCCGTAATTTTAACCAGTCGAACGAATATATGACCATCTACACAAAAGATGTAAATTTTGAAATGGAATTTACAACGTTAAGACACTTTTTTGTGTAATCAATAGATTGATTTTCAAATACTTAAACTGTTTTTTTTACGATGACAAATGCGCACAAAGATGCTCTGTTCGTTTTGGTAAAGTCCTTATCAAAATCCGAAAAGCGACAATTTAAACTCTATGTAGGCCGACTAGGTGTAAATACCGATGCAAAATTCCTAGCGCTTTTCAACCTGTTGGACAAAATAAAGCAGTACGATGAAAAGCTTATTTTAGGTAGTGGAATCGTTAAAAAAGCACAGCTTTCCAACCTTAAGGCACATTTATACAAACAAATCTTGGTTAGTCTACGCCTAAATCCGGTGAACCAGAATATACGTCTGCAAATTAGGGAACAATTGGATTTTGCTACCATTCTTTATCAGAAGGGACTTTACAAACAAAGCCTAAAAATATTGGACAAGGCCAAATCTATTGCCATTGAGAACGAGGAGAAAAACATTGCCTATGAAATTGTAGAGCTGGAGAAAATTATAGAGACCCAGTATATTACGCGAAGTATTCCCGATAGGGCAAACGAATTGGCGTTACAGGCCAAGGAATTGTCCGGACAGAATGTGATGACCAGTAAACTGTCCAATCTTTCCTTGCAGCTCTATGGTATGATGTTAAAAGTAGGATATGTACGCAGCGACGAAGATCTAAAACGGGTCAAGGAATATTTTACAAAGCAATTGCCAAAACATAACTTGGAGAAATTGGGTTTCAGGGAAAAACTATGGCTGTACAAGGCACATTTGTGGTATAGTTTTTTGATACAGGATTTCCTTTCCTGCTATAAATATTCCAGTAAATGGGTAGATCTTTTTTATGAGCACAAGGAAATGATATACCTTAATCCGGTTTTCTATTTAAAGGGAAACCATTATCTTCTAGAATCCTTATTTTACGTAAAATACAGTTCACAGTTTAAAGAAACGCTTGAGCAATTGGAGAACGTACTTAAGGAAAATGATTTTCCAAAAAACGACAATATTACCTCCTTGGCATTTCTTTATCTAAATGCCAATAAGCTCAACCTTCATTTCTTGGACGGCACATTTGAAAAGGGACTCTATCTTGTTAAAATTGTGGAGTACGGTATTAACAAACATAAAGACCGCATAGATGCACACCATGTCATGCTGCTGTACTACAAGATTGCCTGTTTATATTTTGGAATTGGGGACAACAAGACCTGTATCGTTTATCTGAAAAAGATTATCGATAATAAAAACCTTAAAATGCGCGAAGACCTTATGTGCTTTGCGAGAGTGCTAAGTTTGGTCGCGCATTATGAAGCAGGGATGGACTACCACTTGGAAATTCAGTTAAAAAGTACCTATAAATTTTTACTAAAAATGAACGACATGCACGCGGTACAGAAAGAAATGATTAAGTTCCTGCGCAGTTTGGGCGGTATCTATCCGAACGAACTTAGGGGAGAATTTCAAAAACTGCATACCGAACTCAAAAAGTACGAAGACCACCCCTACGAAAAAAGGGCCTTCCTATATTTGGATATTATTTCCTGGTTGGAGAGTCATTTGGAAAATAAACCCGTTTCCCAAATTATACGTGAAAAGGCCTTATTACAAACGCGGTAGGACTGTTGTAAAATTATATGTCAAAAAATAAATTTCCCATATAACCTGCTATCCATTACAATTGTATTAAATACAAGGAGTTTTCCTTTTTATATGTAGATGAAGCGTTCCCACATTTCCCATTTATTGGAAATTAATTTGGCCATGGTTTTTATAGGAACCTCGGGGGCTTTGGCTAGGTATGTGGACCTTCCTGTTCCGGTAACCATAGCATCCAGGGCAATTTTAGCGTTCTTTATTCTCCTCGCATTTTGTAAATGGAAGGGTATATCCTTAACTATCGGGTCGGCACATAGGGGCGTTATCTTGCTCAGTGGCGTACTTATGGGGCTGCATTGGATTACTTATTTTTATGCCCTGCAATGGTCTAGTGTGGCCATAGGTATGTTATCCTTGTTCACCTACCCAGTACTTACCGCATTTTTAGAACCACTTCTTTTAAAAACAAAATTTCAAAAAATACATTTGCTCTTGGGCGCTATGGTTTTAGCCGGAATATTTTTTTTAAGTCCCGACTTCGATCTGGCGGACTCCAATACCCTGGCCATTGGCATCGGTGTTTTTTCGGCGCTTTGTTATGCATTGCGAAACCTCGTACTAAAATCCAAGGTCAATGAATTTCACGGTTCCGCTTTAATGGTGTACCAGACCGGTATTGTGGGTGTTCTATTACTTCCGGCCTTTTTTTATATCGATTTTGAGATCATTTTAAGTCAATGGAAAGGCATCTTGGCTTTGGCCGTAATTACAACGGCGATTGGTCATACCCTATTTTTAATGACCTTTAAGTACTTCAGCATTACCACGGTCAGTATTTTAAGCAGTATTCAGCCCGTTTACGGTATACTTATCGGAGCTATTTTTTTGAAGGAAATACCGGAATTGACCACTTTGTTTGGAGGTTCATTGATTCTAGGCTCGGTCATTATTGAAAGTTTTAGATCTTCAAGACAACAAAAGGTTATTCCTCCGAAGTGATATCGGATCTTCCCTTTCCTAATAAACTGATTGATAATGCCATCTCCCAAGCTCTTAAAGCCCTCCTCCTTGGCCAATTGCCGCACTTTAACCGGGTCAAAGTTGCCATTAAAGTATAAAAAAGACCCATTTTGGCCATTATTGTTAAAGCTCAGGATTTCCTTAACGGCATCGCGCTTCTCACGTATGGAAACCAAATTACGTTTTAATTCATCATTTTTACTGAATACATCTATAAAGGAATTGCCGGTAATCCCGTTCATTTGTTGATTCAAAAATTGGGTTCTGCTAGGTGTTGCGCTAGGAAACTGCATGTATCTTAAATCCTTGGTGTTACCAATAAGTGCATTCATTTCCGGAGAAATCTAACTCAACATTTCCAACATAAACCGGGGCACGCGAACCGCCATGACCTGATCGTCGTTCTTATGGGTGTTGTAAAAGCTGTCGATGGAATTGTACCCACACCATAGCTGGTAAGTATCAAAAAAAGGAAAAAGGGTAAGATGCGTAATTTTATGGTATCGTGTGTTTAGCTTTTAAATGTAGTAAAATTAAAGACATGCATCCCAAAGCGGATCTTTTGGTGGTGGAGCGACCACGGTTATGATTTCCTTTTTTACCGGATGCACAAATTGCAACCTACGTGCATGTAAATGAATACTCCCATCCGGATTGCTCCGGTCAAATCCGTATTTTAAATCACCTTTTATGGGAGAACCTATACCAGATAACTGAGACCTGATTTGATGGTGTCTTCCCGTTTGCAAATCGATTTCCAACAGGGCATAGCGATTCAATTTTTTCATCAATCTATAATCTAAAATTGCCTTTTTACTCTCCGGCACTTCCTTTATATGTGCATAGGATTTATTCTGCTTGGGGTTGCGTTTTAACCAATGTACTAGGGTATCGGCAGTCTTTTCCGGTATATTCTTTACAATGGCCCAATAGGTTTTTTTGGCTTCTTTATCCGCAAAGAGCTTATTTAGCCGAGGTAGTGCTTTTGAGGTTTTCGCGAATAAAACAATACCGGAAGTTGGCCTATCCAACCGATGTACAACACCCAAATAAACATTCCCCCGTTTATTGTATTTCTCCTTTATGTATTCTTTTATTACCTCGCTAAGTGGTGCGTCCCCGGTTTTGTCGCCCTGAACGATATCACCGGGTCGTTTATTAACGATAATAAGGTGATTGTCCTCAAAAAGGACTTGTAGATTTTTACTGTTGGAATGTTGGATATTTGACAAGAAGTGTGCTATGATTTTATTGGTTCTGTTTTCATACTTTAATCTTACTTGTAAGGTTAAAAGGCTAATGGAGTTAGTAAAACAAACTCCGATTTTTTCAAATCGAATTAGACATAGCCTCAATTAAATGAACACTTTTTTATTGAATAGACTGAGAAACAGAATTATTAAAACTCCGATCGTGACCGCGACATCCGCCATATTAAAAATGCCTGTTTTTAAAAAACCGAGGCGTATCTGAAAAAAATCGGTTACCGATCCATAGGCGATGCGGTCTATGAGATTCCCGATACCACCGCCTATAACAAAGGCAAAGGCGATTACGTGCCATGTGCCAACTGTTTTCTTGGTTAGCACCCTGTAGAGTAAAACTAGTAATACCAGTACAGGTAGTATTTGTAACACTACAATTTTTACAATAGGAGGGAAGTTGGTCCCAAAGCCCAACATGGCTCCGGTATTTTCTACATTGGTAAGAATAAGATGGTCGGATATTACTTCAATATAATCCCTATGCTCCACATGTGTACGTACCACCTCTTTTGAGATTTGATCGCAGCCAATGTTCAAAAGCACCAAGGCAATGATATAAAATCGATAGGCAACTAGTTTTCCCTTCAAGCCGTTGTTTTCTTAGTATTGTTCGTCATCACTTGGAAAATCCATACTTTTTACATCCTTGACATAGCCGGATATGGCATTGCCCATTTCTTCGTACAGGTTCATATAGCGTCGCAAAAACCGTGGATTGAATTCATGCGTCATGCCCAACAGGTCATGGATAACCAAAACCTGACCATCGGCATGTTTGCCGCCACCAATACCAATAGTTGGTATCGTTAAGCTTTCGGACACTTCTTTGGTAAGATTGGCAGGAATTTTTTCTAAAACAATTGCAAAACAGCCCAATTTTTCAAGGAGCAGGGCATCTTCCTTAAGTTTATCGGCTTCTTCATCTTCCTTGGCCCGTACCGTATAAGTACCAAACTTGTAAATGGATTGAGGCGTAAGGCCCAAATGACCCATAACGGGTATCCCCGCGGCCAAAATACGCTTTACGGATTCCTTTATTTCCGCACCTCCTTCTACTTTTACCGCATGTGCACCGCTTTCCTTCATAATGCGTATCGCAGAACGCAAAGCCTCCTTGGGGTCGCTCTGGTAACTTCCAAAAGGTAGGTCAACAACCACTAAGGCGCGCTCCGTAGCCCGTATTACTGAAGAAGCGTGGTAAATCATTTGGTCCAAGGTAATGGGCAAAGTAGTCTCATGGCCTGCCATAACATTACTAGCGGAATCGCCCACAAGTATCACATCTACATTTGCGGCATCCACAATTTTGGCCATGGAATAGTCATAGGCCGTTAACATGGATATTTTTTCCCCGTTCTTTTTCATGTCCACCAAGGACTTAACGGTTACTCTTTTGTACTCTTTTTTTGCTGTGGACATCTAAACAAATTTATTCGGGATAAAAATAAGGAGTTTTGATGAGAATGACGTTGTTTTGAGGCAACGGCTTTGCGTTGATTTTAGTCGCTGGTTTATGCGTACATTTACTGTTATCAACTCTTTTATGCGAACATCATGAAACATCTAAGCACCCTAATTCTTTTATTCTCCGTATCACTAAGTGTAGCCCAAACCCCTGAAGAAGCGGTCAAAAATACCGTAAACTCCTTTTTTGAAAGCTTTCATGCCCGTGATGGTGAAGGCATGAAAAAGTGGATTCATGAAGATGCCCGCTTACAGCGCACCGCTCCTAATGCAGGCGGAATACAGTCGCTACGAGCTCAAAATTTTGAAGATTTGATTGCCGGTATCGTTTCCATACCCGATACTACGGTGTTTAAAGAGAAGCTTTTAAGTTATGCGATACAAATAGATGGCCCTTTGGCTCATGTTTGGACACCCTATGAATTTTGGATGGACAATAAGTTGCACCACTCCGGGGCAAACTCCATTCAGCTATTCCTAGAAGATGGAATTTGGAAAATTATTTACTTGGTAGATTCCCGAACCTCGGAAGCTTAAAAAGAATAGGTCTTACAACTCATTTAGACGGCATATAACCATCCTATTTACTTGGACCACCTTCTTGAAGACGTTTTGCCCTCTACAGAAAAATCCTGTGAAATTTCTTGTGTTACAGCTCCCGTAGCCACCCATTCGGCGCCACGCTGTAAAGTCGTTATAAATCCCACGCACTCCATAGAATAATCAAAATGGCCTAAATGGTGTGAAAAACGCGACCTTCCCCGTAATTTATGCTCATGGGCATGGGTACATGCTGACTAAGACCCCTTATCGATGGGTCCCATGGCGGGGCATTTTTCTCCACATCGGCAAAGGCCGTTGCCAAGATAGTGGCATTCTCAAACGGGCCGTGCAACCGCTCGTATAGCTCGTCTTGGGTGTGTAACCATTTGGTAGGTACACCTTTCATTATGGGGTGTTCCGGTGCAAGTGAGGTAATTTCAAATTCGTATTTCGGTCCGTGGGAACCGCAAACCCCGGCAACACTATCGCGCACCACCTCTCCTGCATCATGATAATACACATAAGGCCCCGAATTTTCGTCCCGGCCCCCAAGCGCCCAATCTGATCATTTTGTTGTATTCCTCCCAATTGCCCTAAGCATTGTTGGCGGCGTGGACGACTACAAGTCCGCCACCATTCTTCATATAGCTCTCAAAACTTGTTCTGGTGGCTTCTGGCCAAAGGGCTGCTTCAAAACCTAAATTGGTTACCACAAGGTCACATTTCTTAAAATCTATTTCAAAATCCGACGTGGTAATGGGATTGTAGGAAATGCAGTAAGAAGCATCCCCAACAGTATACTTCTCGTTAAACATTGTGTAAGGTTCCGGCCTGGATTCTTTATATTTAATACCCAACCAAACGGAATTCATATGGCGAATATCCACCTCAAATAAACCCGTTTCCTCCAAGTAATCCTGCATCATCATGGTTGTTTTGAGCCAAACATAATGATTGTTCTGTCCGTCTACAATCAAGGTCTTAATTTTTTTGGGAGCCGGCAACTTCGGGTTATTTCTGTTTTTTACCTTCTCCACAGGCCATTAATATGAGACCAACCATTCCTGAAATAAGTATCTTTTTCATGTTGACTTGATTAAAGCTTTGCCCTTTGTAATTGCTAGCGTAAAGAACTAAAAGTACGGCAAGTTTAACACACGTACAAATCCCAAGGCTAAAGAGGATGGATAAAATTCCAACAACCCATTGTAGTTTCGCAATACACGGTTTAAATTAGCGTTCTAAAATCAAAATTTTATAAAATGGAACTATTGGGTATTGGATCACGAATAAATCATTCAGAACATGGCAAAGGCGTTATAACAAACGTATCTTCCAAACACTATTGGGTAACTTTTATGGAAAAAGGTTTGGAAACCATAGCCATAAGCGACGATTTTGACGTCATTGAGCGCTTGGAAGGTGATGTGGATACCGTAAGTTTTTTTGATATTGAAAGTTCCCTGACCAAAATACTGGAGAAATGGAGCGACACGCACGAAAAAGTGGCACTAGCCGATAAATGGCGAGGCGGAAAGTTAATCATGGAACCGGGCGATGCCCTCGCCAGCAAAGAAATGCCCATCGACACGTTCTTTCACAAAATAGTAATGGTACGCGACCGTATCCGTGTCATGGAGCAAAAAATAAATAGCAGTAAAAATTTGGACGATCAAGAAAAGATTGATTTGCAACAATACATTACCCGTATTTATGGAAGCTTGACTTCCTTCAACGTTTTGTTTAAAAACAAGAGCGATCAATTTGTGGGTGATAAGAGTGGAGACTGACAACATTCGGGGTTTTGACCCCTTCAAATCCCCGCATATATTTAAGCATTGTCTTAACCTTATTCCCCCAACTCCGTAATCTCCTTCTCATAGAGCTTTTTACCCTCCACTACGGCTACGTTCAATTCTTGCATGATGCCATCTACCCGACCTTCGATACTTTTCATTTGGTCGTTGATGTTGTCAAATGAATTTAGGGCTGCTGTCACTTCCAAGGCTTTTACGACTTCCACGGCATCGCCGTGGAGCAATCGTAATTTCTCTATGGCTTTTGAGGTGTTGCTTAAGGTGCCGTTATATTTGGCCCGGGCTTTTTCAATGGCACCGTTCAAGGTTTTTCTGCTGGCCTCGTCGCTAAGGCTATTGGTCTGGGTCTCCATGGCGTTGAAGAGGTTGGAGGCATGCTCTTTTAAGTCCTCATATTCCTTGTTCAGGTTCTCCACACGCTTGTTTACCTTTTCCCAATCCCCATAAACTTTTGCAAATTCCTTATCCTCATTTTTGGTACCCTCCAAAGCGGTTTTAAGCGCATTCAAAGTTTCTAGACCTTTGGTTACGTTTTCGTTGGCCGTTTCTTTTTTCTTCTCAAAGGAAGATACGGTAGATTTGAATTTGTCCTTTAGCCGGATCAGGTCTTCGGGACTCTTGTCTTTCCAACAAGAAGCAAACAATAGGGAAACTAGGGTTAGGGTTGTTATTCTTTTTAATATGGTTATTGTGTTTTTATAGTCCGACAAAAATAACCATTTACAACTATTGCATGTTTTACGATTTCGGGAAGTTTTTCTGACCTAGAAATTTAGAATAAGTGAAGGGTCCTTTTGAATCATTTAACCAAAAGCTATCCAAAATAAGTTTAAAATGGCTTAAGCACTTGTCTTAACTCTTAATTTCGGCATTTGACTGTAAGTCTTTCCCTCTAAAACTCTCCCATTTTTCTTTTTATTTTTACCGCCCTATTACTTAAAAAAGAAGGCAACTTTTGATTTCTTACATTGATTTTTTATATCTAATATCCACTCAGCAAGAATACGTCTAGGTTTATGTCCACTCTCACCACCAACTATTACCCAATCGATGTTTTTTAGATTTATGTTTGGTAATGGTCCAATCAAGGGCTCTAAAGATAAAAACTTCATCTTTGCATCTATCTCTCTCAAAAAATCAATACGGCCTTCTATTTGTTGGTCTTCAAAAGATTATAATTGAAATAATTTTTTGAAACTTATCTGGATTAATCCGTTTTATACCTGTCTGATCTAAAAAAGTAAATTAGCTTTATCATCTCCAATTAGTGATTGATATTTTTTCTTAAATGATTTAGCAAAGTCTAAGGGCTCTAATTCGATATTATAAGGTAAACTATCTCGTAACTTTTCAGTACTAACTTTAAGCTGATTGAATTTTTCTTCATCATACTCGTTAAAGTATAAATTAATAATAAAATTTAATGCTTATCCGCATGTTTCCCCTAATATTTCGTATATTTAAAGTATGAAACTTATCGAATTTTTTAAGCACTATCCTGACGAGGAGAGCTGCAAGGCGGCCTTTAAGGCCTATCGTTTA
>Ga0075108_10000468_pt1 | contig 24436 bp, 23 predicted proteins | sample AntAceMetag02UK1_FD_69797 | JGI IMG/M metagenome (GOLD analysis project Ga0075108, IMG submission 69797) | Saline lake microbial communities from Ace Lake, Antarctica - Antarctic Ace Lake Metagenome 02UK1 | ecosystem: Environmental > Aquatic > Non-marine Saline and Alkaline > Saline | place...
AAAAGAACAGGTAGAAAAAGTAGAAAAAATATTGAACAACAGACCCAGAAAAAGATACGGTTTTAGAACACCGGAAGAAGTTTTTGTCAACGCTATCAACAATAATGGAATCGTTGCGTTTATTAGTTGAATCTAAGAAGTAATAAAGATTGACAGGCACAACCAACCATAAATAAAGGCATTTAAACTAATCCGTTTTATTTTATTGGCCAAAAGAAAGAGCGCAATCAAAATATAAAATTTCATTTCTACAAAAAGAGACCAATATACCCCATCAATAGATTCGACCCCAACATAATTTTGGAACATGGTCAAATTAATTACTAATTGTTTAAAGGAAACGAAATATCTGGGGGCGCCAAAAATTAGGATTACCAAAAAAGTAAGTATGACACTTAGCCAGTAAACGGGATAAAGCCTAGTTATTCTGGATGTCACGAACTTGGTCAATGAATTATGTTTTATAGAAAGTGTTATTACGAACCCACTGAGTATATAAAAAAAAATCTACTCCAAGATATCCGTATTTGAAATAATCGCCAATCTCACTAAAATCAAGAATGGACATATTATCGGCGGCATATCCCCTGAACAGATAATGATGAAACACAACACTAATGGCTGCTATAAACCTAAAAAGGTCAATTTGATAAAGTCTGGTTTGTTTGGTCATCGTAATGGTTATCGTTAAACTAATAGGATTTGCTTACACTTTTCATGTCTAGGCCAGTGCTAGCAACAGAGTGCTCATATGCATTGTTATTAAGGGAACCTTGTCTAACCCGTGTATCATTCAGCATATTAATTGATTTGACTTATTTGCTTCAAAAAGTGTAATCAAGTTATGATGGTATCATTGGATCAGGTAGTAGTTCCTTTCGTTGTACTGCTAGCTGATAAACGCAAGGGATAACAACTAGGTTTAAAATGGTTGCAGATAGCAACCCGCCCAAAATAACCACAGCCATCGGACTTTGAATTTCACTTCCGGGTTCTCCGCCTTTTAAGGCTAATGGTATTAATGCCAAACCCGTTGTAAAGGCTGTCATTAGAATAGGGTTTAATCTGTCCAAAGCACCAGTTTTTATTAATTGAAAGCCTTGTATTCCTTCTTTCCTCAAATCTTCATAACGTGAAACCAATAAGATTCCGTTACGTGTGGCTATACCAAACAAACTGATAAAACCGATGGTTGCCGCTATACTGATAATGCCTGATGTGAAATACACAATCAAGATTCCACCTATCAAGGCCAATGGTAGATTGATTAACACCACAAAAGCTAATTTTACATCTTTAAATTCGTAATAGAGTAACAGGAATATAATAGCTATAGCAATAATAGCGGTGGCTAAAAGTAATTGTGATGCTTTAGATTCGCTTTCAAACTGCCCGTCATATTGTACCCGATAGCCTTCTGGCATTCTTACACTATTGGCAACCACTTCCTTTATTTCCTCTACTGCGCCTCGTAAGTCCCTACCTTGAACATTGGCGGCCACTACAATTTTACGTTGTACATCTTCTCGATTGATGGTGTTCGGACTGCTTACAGAAGCTACCGTTGCCAATTCGCCCAAAGTAGTTTGTCCGCCATTTGGTAAACTGATTAAGGCATTTCCAATATTTTCAATATTATCCCGAAATGGTTTTTCATAGCGAACCACCAAATCGAAATACTGCTGCCCTTCATATATCTCGCCTGCTTCTTCGCCTGCAAATGCAATATCTACTTGCTCCATTAGATTCCCAACCGTCATTCCATAAGCCGAAAGAATTTGTCGTTTGGGTTGGATGCGTATTTGTGGCACTTCAATTTGTTGGTCTACCGCGACATCTGCCAGTCCATCAATTTCCTTGATGTTTTGTTCCACACTTTTTCCAATTTCGAACAAACGTTGCAAATCTGAACCGAAAATCTTAATCGCGATATTCGCTCTTGTACCCGAAAGCATATGGTCAATTCGGTGTGCAATGGGTTGACCCAACGTAATATTAACGCCTGGGGCGATACTCAATTTGTTTCGGACTTCCTCAAAAAACTCTTCTTTGGTTTTCTCTTTTAAAACAAATGGCACATCAATTTCGGAAGCATTTACACCTTGAGCGTGTTCGTCCAATTCGGCACGACCTTGTCTTCGGGTAACAACTTCTATTTCGGGCAAGTCCAATAAGATGGTCTCTATTAATTTTCCTGTTTTGTTGCTTTCCTCTAATGACATTGCAGGTGGACCAACAACACTTATTACCAATGAGCCTTCATTAAATTCTGGTAGAAAACTTCTTCCCAATTGGGTCAACACCAAAAGACTTATGATAAACGCAATTACAGTTGTTCCGATAATGGTTTTCGGAATTTTAGTGGCACGTTCCAAGAGATTTCCATAATGTTTCTGTAACCAACGTTCCACTTTTGTACCATCTGCTTGCTTGTTCAACAGTTTTTCGTTGTCCAATAAATAGGAACATAAAATCGGTGTTACTGTTACCGCAACAATCAACGATGTCAACACCGAAGTGACAAATGCAATTCCCAGCGGTTGCAATAAGCGTCCTTCCATTCCACTTAGAAAGAATAATGGAATAAATGAGACTATAATAATTAAGGTTGCGATAATGATCGAGCTTCTTATTTCTACCGAAGCATCACGAACAACGGTTATAGTTGAATCACGTTGTTCTTTTGGTTTTCTAATATTTTCGCGTAAGCGTTTATATACATTTTCCACATCAATGATCGCATCATCCACTAATGCGCCAATGGCAATTGCCATACCCCCTAAACTCATTGTATTTATTGTGTACCCAAGCCATTTTAAAATGATGATGGACACCAATAATGAAATTGGAATTGCCAATAATGAAATTAAAGTAGTACGCCAATTCATCAAAAAGATGAAAAGAATTATCATTACAAAGAAAGCACCTTCAAGTAAAGTCTGATTCAAGTTGCTGATGGAAGCATCAATAAAATCGGATTGTCTAAAAATGTGATTTTTGATGTTGACACCTTTGGGTAAGGTTTTTTCTAAATCGGCAATAGCTTCATCGAGTCGCTCTGTCAATTCTAATGTATTGACATCCGGCTGTTTTGCAATAGTTAGAATAACCGCTGGTTTTGCGTTTAAAGAACCATCGCCAATTTTATCGGCTGCACCGATTTGAACTGTTGCAACATCTTTTATTTTGATGGTTTGCCCATTGACTTGTTTTAAAACTGCCTCTTGCAAATCTTCCAACGCATACGCTCTACCACTTCCTTTAATGATGTATTGATTGCCGTATTGATTGATAACACCGCCTGGCGCATTTGCGTTCGCTTCCTTAACCTGTTCTACCAATTCAGTTAGACTAACATCGTAATGTTTCATCTTTTCAGGATTGGCAAATACCTGATATTGCTTGTAATCGCCACCAATTACTACCACATTTGCGATACCGCCAATTGCTTTAATACGTGGTCTGATTGTCCAATCTGATAAGGTTCGAAGTTCCATTGGCGACAAACTATCCGAGGTAACTCCCAAAAGCATTATTTCGCCCATAATGGATGAAATAGGTGCCATAGTTGGTGCTCCAATTCCTTCGGGCAGATTTTCTCGAACCATTGGAATACGTTCACTTACAATTTGTCGTGCCCGATAAATATCGGTTCCCCATTCAAATTCTACCCAAATAATGGAAATTCCCGCTGCCGATGACGAACGTATCCGCCTCACATTTGGAGAACCATTTAAGGCTGTTTCCAATTGATAGCTAACTAATTTTTCTACTTCCTCAGATTCCATTCCGTGCGCTTCGGTAAGAATGGTTACGGTAGGTGCTGTAAGGTCTGGGAAAACATCGACGTTCATTGTCCGTGCATAATAGACACCTAACAGACTTAATGCGACCGCTCCCAATAGAATCAGCAATCTATTCTGAAGTGAAATTGATAATATTTTGTTTAACATTTCGCTTCGTTTTTAATGTTCGTGACCGTGTGCAGGTGTTGAACCCGACATTGATGCCATTTTAACTTGATAAGCGCCTTGGGTAACGACCATCTCGCCGGTTTCAAGACCGCTAAGGACTTCGACATTCCGGCCGTTCCGCTTCCCGATTTTTACGGGCCTACGCTCAAAACTCTCACCGGAAACCTGTACGATGACCGAATAACTACCATAATCCTCCAGAAGTGCACTTATTGGTATGACCAAACCGTTTTTGGCGTTGCCGATCGTAATCTGTACTTCGGTAAGGCTTCCTTCGGGCATATCCACATCTTCGTTCACTTGTGCATAAATGGAAATCAACGGATTGTCCCGCTCCACGTCCTTACCGACTGAAAGGATGGAACCTCCGGCATCGGTTATGTTTTTCCATTGGGCGTCCTCGTTCTGGAACCAAATACCCCGCAAGTTTTCAATTGACAGACGCGAAGATGGTGCTACCTGCGTTTTGAGCATTCTGGATCGGTGCGTAGCAACACTGACCAAGGGTTTTCCCTGTGCCGCATACTCGCCGTTGGATACATTTATGGATTTGATAAAGCCATCAAAAGGCGCACGTACCTGTTTTCCGCTACCTGAAACGCCTGCGGACAGGGTTTCATAATTGGATTTGGAGACCAAGTAATCGCTTTCTACTTTTTCAAATTCTGACTTGGGAACAATCTTGGACTCGTAGAGTTCCTTCTTGCGATCGTACGCTGATTTCACCTGTTGGAATTTCGCTTTTGCCGAGGCAATCTCGGCACCCAGATTATTCGTCGCCAATCCACTACTGCTTAAGGCCATCAACAATTGGCCTTTCTTGACAAGCGCGCCTTCGGTCATGTTATCCATGGCAAAATCTACCACTCCATCGGCACTTGCGACAAGGGTTTTGACCGAACCGGGCGATGGCATCCAGACGCCAGAAGTATTGATAACATCGTAAATGGTATCCAAAATAACGGGGGCCGTCTGAAAATCCATTTTCCAGGCTTGCTCCTTCAGAAAAGTAATGCCTCCTACTTCAGCAGCATCCCCCAAAGCGGCGATGGCTTCCTCTGGTGTTGCATAAACAATAATATCATGTACGATTATTTTATCAGTATAGGTTGGCGTTGTAATTTCGAAAATCAGTTGAAAATTCCCTGCTTCCTTGGGCTGTAGGGTCGGAGAGAAAATTCCGGGAGAAGAGGGTGCTTCAACAACACTTCGAAGGCCTTTGTCTCCTTTAATCAAACTCAACGTAACCGAGCCTTTTCGTACAGGTTGGTGGCCTTCCAAAACGGTAAAGTGAGCCGCAAATCGACTTGCGTTTCCCACCACTAAAGCTGGAAATTCAACAAACAATTCTGTTTTGTCCGTGTAAAGCGTCATACTCTTGCTAGGAATATTTGCAGTTTGGACCTTAACAGCACTGTTACGCTGATTACCACATGACATGAAAACCAATGCGAATAGTATACTTGTATATTTCATCCGTAGATATTTTTTTATTTAAAAATCAGACCTGTCTACCGACTGGTAGGTATAAACAGCCATTCAACAGTTCCGTTGGCATCAACTTTTTGTTTTGGCTTATTTCATTTCATAATTTACTGAATCAGCCCTATGATGTTATAGTTTCCCTTTGTGGTTAATCTTATCGAAACGTCCTTGCCACTTTCATTTTTCCAATACCAGCCATGAGATCCTTTATACGGTATGGTAACCTTACCCTTGATATGATCAGAATTTCCATTGGCATAGCTTTCAAAATAGCCTTGTGGATAACTGTCTTTATCCTCTGGGTCTCCGTGAAAGTCGTAGTTTATAGGCGCATCGGATTTCCACTCATATTCCAACTTTTCATACTGGTCCACCTTAAATTTATATTCTAAGGCTTTATTGGCTTTAACAACAATAGTGGCTTCGTTGCTTTGTTCATTGGCAATGCTAGTTTCCGCTTTATTTTCAGAGGTTCCATTGACATTGAATTCCTCTTGTTCAACATTAACTTTGTCCTCTTTATGATTACCATCTTCATCGTGTTCGTGACCGTGCTCTTCGGTAGTTTCTGTTTTTGTATTGGCATCTTTACATGAGGTTACGGTAATCATTGTACCAGTAGCTAATGCGAATAATAGTTTTGAAATTTTCATAATTGTATGTTTTAAAGTTTATAATTGATGTTTTAAAAGTTCTGCTTTGAGCTGATAGATCTCTTTTTCCATTTGTAGCATTTTATCAAGGGCATCCCGATAAAACCGGAGCTCTATGTAATAGTCCATAAAAGAAAGTTCGCCCAGTTCAAAGGCTTTGAACAATAGGGATTCGCTGTCCAACGTTTCCATTGTGTTCTGATATTCCCGATACTTTTTAAGCAATAGTTGATACCGGTTGTACCCTTCCTTAAAATCGGCATAGCGTGTTGCCGTAACAGCCTCGGTCTGGGACTGTCGATATTCATAAGTTGATTTGGCAGCCTTTACCTTGTTCTTGCTGTTCCATAAAGGAACGGATACGCCCCCATAAAAGCCTGAAAAATTGCTTCCGCTTATCCCTTGATAGTTGTACCCGGCCGTAAGATCGGGCAGCACCTTGTTCTGTTCCAACGTTACTTTTTGTTGGGAAACGGATTCGCTGATGGCCAACTGTTGCAGTTCTGGGTCTTGCACCATTTTTGCTTGCCAAAGTGTATCAAGGTTTTCGATTTCAATAGCTTCCTGTAGACCGATAGTGTTTAAATCGATGGGTTGGCCACCGTTCAGTCTTTCCAAAATAATAATGGCATTCAGTATTTCAGTTTCGGTTTGCTCTACGACGAACTGTTCCTGGATCCAAGCAATTTTGGCCTTATTAAGATCGAGGATACCTACCTGTTCTTTTTTATAGAGTTCCTGAATCTGATTGTAAACCTGTTCGCTCTGTTCGCGCCTTGTCCGTTCCAATTCCCTTTGCTTTCTTAGGCTCGCCACTTCAACTAACAGGGTATTGGCTTTTAAAAGCACCTCCTGTCGCAGCTTTGCATAGCCGCTTTCCAATTCTTGCGCCTGAAGATCGTTCCATTTACCCCTTGCGGCATATACCGTAGGAAACTCAAAGGATTGCGAAATTTGGTACTCGGTATACTCCGCCCCGTTATTGTCGCCATAGGGCAGATAAAAGGCGGAAAGCTGAGGGTCGGGGAGGTTGTTCCCGCTCTTGTTTTCCAGTTGCCGACTTTCTATAAAAGCACGATAAGCCTTAAGTTCAACATTGTTTTGTGCTATGCCATTGAGTAGTTTGCCCGTGGTATCGGTCTGGGCAAAACCACCAACAAAGCATAGGCATCCGCAGATGGCGGACACAATATGTTTGTACATTGTTTGTGATTTTAGGTTTAATCTGAAATTGTAAATGGAACCTCACCGTCTATTAGATATAGCAGTTTATATTCCGTTTCGATTAACCTAAAATGGGAGGACCCCGTAAATCGGGGTAAGAAAGATAAGGATTGTAGTAGGTGTTGGGAGGATGATAAATAGGCGGACTTTCGTTCTGTCCGTCATCGATTAAAAGAAGTCTTTGAGTGTCAAAGCTAGTATGTGCAATGTCCTTTTCAATAACTATCTGTTGTTCAACAGTACTTCTTTTAAGAACGACAATATCGCTGGATACGGAAGAATGAACGTGCATATCCATAAAGAAGTCAAAGAACCCGTTATGGGATTCTTCCTTCTCGCTGGAACCATCATCGTGATGATGGTGCTCGCCTGAGTGCGCGACATCCGAATGGGAATGTGTGTGGGTATCCTCATGCTGATGATGCAAATGCGGAAAGGCCTGATGCATCATCATTAGGCTAAAGAGGCCTAAAAAGAAAAATGACGATATTTTATTTGCTTTTCGCATTGGCGGTAAAGATATAAATTATTTTAACTTTAAATACCTATCAAATATTTTGATGGACATACTATTTAAAATGTTAAAGGTGTTGAAGTATCGCACAGTATAATCAAATATATCACCAATTGTTCTATGACCATTTGCTTATCGAATGATAATTTGAGTAAGCCAAATTTTAAAATCTTTCTTTTTAATAGTCTTACCTTCATACTACTTCGGTTTTCAATTGTTCATAACTCTCCATATCCGATAAAAACACTTGGTCGAGGCATATTAAAATCGGTATGATATAAAACCAAATAAGCGCAACTTATATTTTAGCCCATTCCATTTGATATATTTTAATCTAATATACTGAATTACAAATATTTGTGTATAACTATTTTGAATTGTTCCCTTTCCCTAATCACCCATTTCCATACATTTATCCCATAACAATATTGAAGGAAAACAAAAGCGCTTTTGTTCATTTCGTAACCCTAAAAAAGGAAAACAATGGACAATTTTTTGATTCTCGAACGGCTCGACCGTTTGGAAAAACTTCTGATAGCGAACAAAAAGGTACTGACCTTTGAGGAAACCTGTGACTATACGGGGATATCCAGAAGCTATCTGTACAAACTTACCGCAGCGGGTATTATACCGCACTCCAAACCCAACGGGAAACTGATATTTTTCGAACGGAAGAAAATCATCCGTTGGCTGCTCCAGAACGAACGGAAGTCCGTTCAGGAAATCGGAGACCTTACCTAACCATCCTATTTGGATAATCATTTCGGCAAGGGAATATCCTTGACGCTAAAATCACTTCTTATGAAAAGAGTACCCTATCTAAGGGTAGGCACTTCGTACTATAAACTAGTGCAGGCACCTACCATCGCAGGACACTTTAACGAAATCTTGGTGTATTGGAACATTGAGACCATCCGTCAGGACCACGGCAAGGATTTTCTGGGCAAGGTTCCCAAATACGATGGTTTTACCTGTATACCAAGCCATATCGATTTTAAACAGGAATACCAACAGTTCTACAACACCTATTCCCCTTTACCGGCAATCCCCAAGGAAGGGGAATGCAGAATGTCATTACGTTTCATAGCACACATCTTTGGCAGGCACTACGAGCTGGGACTGGACTATTTACAGTTGCTCTATACCAGACCGGTACAGGTACTGCCCATCCTTTGTCTGGTATCCAAGGAACGCTCCACGGGCAAAAGCACCTTTCTAAAATGGATGAAGGCCCTGTTCGATAATAATATGACCTACTTGACCAACGACAGCTTTAGCAGTCAGTTCAATGCCGACTGGGCGAACAAGCTCCTCATCTGTATAGACGAGGTGCTGTTCAACAAGGAAGAACTTACCGAACGAATCAAGTACCTGAGCACGACCAATATCAATAAACTGGAGGCCAAGGGAAAAGATAAACGGGAGGTGGAGTTCTTCGGCAAGTTTATCCTCTGTAGCAACAACGAGGAAAGCTTTATAAAAATAGACGGGAACGAGACCCGCTTCTGGGTATTGAAGATACCGGTACTGGAAAAAGAACGTACGGACTTCCTAAATGAGCTGATAGCGGAAATACCAGCCCTACTCTTCTATTTGAGTCAACGAAAGCTATCGAGCAAACACAGCACACGAATGTGGTTCACTCCGCAGCAGATACGGACAAAGGCATTGAACAAATTGGTGCGGAACAACAGGAACCGGGTGGAAAAGGAACTGGCCACGATTCTCATGGGCGCCATGGAACAGTTCGATCTGGACGAGGTACACCTTTGCCCTTTGGATGCCCTGCAGCTGCTTAACAGGACACGGATAAAGACCGACCTCACACAACTGAGGCATTTATTGAAACGGGACTGGAAACTGAGCAATAGGGACAACACCCTTAGCTACCAAAAATTGGTGATCTGGCAGGATGCTTCCATGCAGCTCTTGGATGCCAAGGGACGCTATTTTACAGTGATGAAATCCTTTTTACTCGAAAATTTCGATGAAACGATGACGGATTGAGCCGAACCCTTTATCTATAGATGGCGAGGCTGTCATCATTCTATCATCATTTGTTCATCAAAAAATAAAACGATGACAGAAAAGATAGAAAAAAATAGCAAAACGATGAAACGATGAACGAAACGATGCGGAACAAAACCTTATAAATACTGACCCTAAGAAAGGAATTCATCGAATCATCAAAAAAAACACAAAAAGTAATCTGCTGATGAAAAGAAAAAGAACAAAAGGACTAACGTGCGAAAGAGCCCGAGCTTTTCCCATCGAAAGGGCGCTGGCAAAACTAGGGCACTTTCCCGCAAGGACGACCACCAAAGAAGCTTGGTTCCCGAGTCCGTTCCGCTCAGAAACCCAAGCCTCTTTCAAGGTGTGCAAGAAACTGAATAGATGGTACGACCATGGAGCAGGAAAAGGCGGGAACGTAATAGACCTGATATGCCAGATTACAAATGGAACGGTACAAGAGGCATTGGAGTTTATACAAAAGGAAAAAACTCTTTTTTCTTTTCAGCAGCAACCGATTTTAAGGAAGGAAAGTGATATCGACGACAAGGTGCTCATTACAAAAGTTAAGACCCTTGAGCATCCGGCATTATTGGCCTACATAAAATCAAGGGCGATCAGGATTCAAATCGCAAAGAAATACGTGAAGGAAGTACATTACACTTTTAAAGGAAAACCGTATTTCGCCATCGGATTGAGGAACGGTTCCAGTAGTTGGGAGCTTCGTAACAAGTATCTGAAAAACTGTACTTCGCCCAAGGATGTCACCCATACCCAAAACGGGCACAAAAAACTTACTGTAACGGAGGGCATGTTCGATTTGCTGTCCATCATAGGCTACATAGGGGTTTTGGAACAAGAAACGGATTTTTTAGTAATGAATTCCACGGTTTTAATCCAAAAAGTGATGTCGATTTCAAAGAGGTATACGACCGTTGAACTCTATCTGGACAACGATCCCAATGGAAGGTCGGTCACGGAAACACTAATGGAACATAGGGGTGCCAAGGATATGTCGGGGATTTACAAGGGGTGTAAGGACATGAACGAATGGCAAGCTGCAAATGCGGAATATGCTATCGGGCAGGGAATTCAAGATGTGTTTTTGTTGCCACAAAAACAAACTTGCTTTACTCCCGATGGTCGCAAAGAAGAAATAAAATGAAAAGGACCTACATCAAATTCCGGTGTACCATCTATGAAAAAAAGCTGCTCATAAAAAGGGCGGAACGTGCCGGGATATCCCTTTCGGAATATTGCAGGAACACGGCCTTTGGCCGTAATGTCATCGAACGGCTTTCTGCGGAACAATTGGAATGCTATAAGACCTTGGTCAACTATAAGAACAGTTTCACCCGAATCGGGAATATGTTCAGGAAACGGAATCCCCGCCTGGCAGATGAAGTCCAAAAATTAGCAAGGGAGATAGGCACACATCTTAAAAACTTCAGAAAATGATAGGCATGGGAAAATCCATAGCACATACCGGCGCTTCCATGGGATACGGATGGAACAAGGAGAAGGATGCCGAAGTGGTACTCAGCCAATATGTGGCAGGGGACAATGCACAGGAGGTTACGGAAGAATTCAAGATCGCACAGGAGATGAACGAACGTTGTAAGAAGAACACCTTGAGCTTTGTCCTAAGCCCTACCGTGGAGGACGGTAAAAAACTGGACAATGAAAAACTACGTGAGCTAACGGAACGCTTTTTAAAGGAAATGCAGTTGAAGGAACGGCAGGCCATTGCGTTCGTACATAGGGACAAGGAACATACCCATGTGCATCTTTATGTGAACCGTATCGGTTTTGACGGTAAGGCCTACAACGACAGTTTTATCGGGAAGCGGAGCCAATCGGCCGCCGAGAACGTGGCCAAAGAAATGGGGCTCACCACCGTAAAGGAGGTACAGCTAGAGCAACAATTACAGTCCGTTGCCATACGCAATGAAATACGGAGGATACACGAAAGGACATTGGCCAACGAACAACTAAAGACCTTGGATGCCTATATAAAGGCGATGAGGGCGCAGAACGTGGCCGTTATGCCAAGCATTAACAAAGCCAACCGTCTACAGGGCTTCCGATTCGAATACAAGGGCGAGAGCTTCAAGGGAAGCGAAGTGCACCGTTCCATGTCGGGCGGTAAGCTGCTCAGCGGACTCTCCACGGATTTGGACATACAGAAAAGATTGGAGAAGGTACCTACGATTAACATCTCGGGCAAGGCCTTGGAGCTGAGTTCGAATATAGCGAGCGCACTTACCAAAAAAGTAATCAAACAGGTGATAAAAAAAGCAATGGATACGGGGATAGGATTTTAAAACAAAGAACAATGGGATACAAAAAACTGGACGAGGTCATGGAACTGCTCACGGACGAACTGGACGGGTTCAACAAGGCGCTCAACAAACTCCAACGGCTCACCAAAAACGTTGAGGACATCAGGATACTGCCCGACACCTCTAAAATCGAGAAGCTACTGGAAAGGCATTTACGGCAGGAAAAGGAAAGGACCTCACAACTTCAGGAATCCGTCCGGTCATTAAAGGAGCGGTTGGCTAAGGCTAGCGTGGTATCCAAATTTCAAAAGTGGTTGCACTATTCCATTTGGGCAGTTTCTTTACTTTTAATTGGTTATCTAGTTTTTAAGGTTTCTAAAATAGAAGAAATCCGAGATGAATCTTACTCCAAAGGAAGGCAAGAGGTCATTTCGAACCTAAGGAAATATTTCGACCAACATCCAGAACACTATGAAGATTACGAACAATGGCTCAAAAAAAAGGATGGTGTTCCAAACCGAAAGTAGCATGCGCCCTATTTCGATTTTACTTTACGCTTATCTGCCGGAACACTATAAAATCGAAACAGGATCCAAGCGCAGGTAAGTTTTGGTAAGATTTGGGGACAAGCATTTTAAAATCTCAGGAAAAGCCAGTCCTAATTGACTTTGATATCAAATAACATGAAATCTATTCAATAAAAATAGCCAGCCGAAAATAATCGATTTGTGTTACCCATGTGTTACCCAAAAATAAAAAAGCCGACTCCTAAAAGTCGGCTTTCCCTTTGTACAGGCGGAGAGACTCGAACTCTCACACCTTGCGGCACTAGATCCTAAGTTTTTTCCGATTTGTGCCTAAAAATACTAAAATACCTCTATATCAAGTATTTACATAAAATCACAAATCAAATAAACCCACGTAAAACCATATAAAACCACCATTTGTTTGACCATTGTTTGACCAAAAATTTGTATCTTTAAATATGGCAACCATTGAAGCTTACTTGCGTAAAAGAAAGAACAAGGCCGGTCTATGCCCTATCAACATTCGTATTACCAAAGATAGAAAATCTTCATACATACAAACTGGACAACGAATTGATCCAAAATTTTGGGATTCCGTAAAAAGAAAAGTCAAGAAAAATCATCCAAATTCCACGCGCTTAAATAATCTGATTTCTTTTAAGTTGGCCGAGATAAACAAATCACTTCTTGATATTGAAGCGAAAACCAAACCACTTACTCGTGTTACAGAAATAAAAAAGGCAATTTCTGGAAAGCATAAGAGCCATTCGTTCTACACCTTTGCCGAAGCTTATTTTGAGGAATTGGAAAAGAACAAAAAATATTCTCGCATCAATTGTGAGCGACCCTTATTAAATAGGGTAAAGGGATATCCGAGGGCAAAAACATTGACCTTTCAGGAAATAACCCCACTATTTTTACGAGGCTTTATTTCTTACTTGAGAAGCACGAAAGATTCGGTTGGGGAAAGGAGTATTGTAAACACCCTTATTTTCATACGCACATTATATAACAGGGCCTCGCACCAAGGTATAGCCTCCAAAGACAGTTATCCTTTTGGAAATCACGACGGAAAGATTAAAATAAGAATTCCAAAATCTATTAAAATCGGTCTTACTTCGGAAGAAATCAAAACTCTTGAAGACTTAGACCTTTCAGACAATCCAAAACAACACCATACACGAAACGTATTTCTTTTTAGTTTCTATCTCGCCGGAATGAGGGTTTCCGATGTAGTTCAAATGAAGTGGGCAAACGTGCAGGGCGAAAGAATCTACTATACCATGAACAAGAATCAAAAAAATCTTTCGCTCAAAATAAATGGTAAACTTCAAAAAATATTGGATGAGTACCTCCCGACAAAAAGCGCACATACCGATTATATCTTTCCTGAATTAAAAGAAACCGTCAATAATCCTAAAGATATTTTAAGGGATAGCAAAACAGCAAACAAAAGATTGAATAGATATTTAGGGCAAATTGCTGAAAGAGCGGAAATCACAAAGAAAATCACAATGCACGTATCGCGTCATTCCTTTGGTAATATCTCCGGAGACCGAATTCCGTTACAAGTCTTGCAGAAGCTTTATAATCATTCTGATATTAAAACAACCATCGACTACCAACAGAACTTTATAAATAAAGATTTGGACGACGCTCTAGATATTGTAATCGGCCTTTAGTCTAATCATGCATTATACCTTATCTCCCTAAATACGTTATCTGCCTGATAAGTAGTTCCATTTGAAAATAATTATGTATTTTTGTTCATAATATTTATATGTTCACGTTTTCGTGAACGATAAAATAAAGTGAACAATGAACGATCAAGGAATTGTGCAATACGCATTGACCAACCTTCAGAAAACAGGTAAAATCGAAGCCAAATGGCTTGATGACGCCCGCAATGAAGTCTTAGATGGTACGATAGCCCTTACCCTGAACAACCGGACTATCAAGCTTGGCATAGAAATTAAAAAAGAGCTAAGAAATATCCATCTACCTAAATTGGAGACATTGGCCAAGGAGTATCATCCATTTATGATCGTTGCACAAACCATATTTCCCAAAATAAAACAAGAGCTTCGTAGCAGGAATATCGCCTACCTTGAGGCGAACGGCAATATTTACCTCAACGAAAAAGAAACCTTCCTTTGGCTAGATGCCAATGAACCCATCGCAATAAAGCAAAAGACCACAAATAGGGCATTTACTAAAACCGGACTAAAGGTTGTTTACCAGTTCCTATTGGACGATACATGGGTCGACAAGACCTATAGGGAAATAGCCGATAAAACGGATACAGGTATCGGCAATATTACGAACATCTTCAATGGTCTAAAGGATGATGGCTTCCTCATTCCGCTTACCAAGGACACCTATATAATGGATAACAAAAAAAAGCTCCTTGAGAAATGGATTATGGCCTATGAAAAAAAGTTGAAACCAAATCTGGCCATTGGAACATACCGTTTTGCGGATAATGATGCTTTTTTCAATTGGAAGGAGATTAAATTAGAACAGGGGGAAACGTTCTGGGGAGGCGAACCTGCTGGGGATATCTATACCAATTACCTAAGACCGGAAGAGTTGACGCTATACACCACCGAACCCAGAAACGAACTGATGAAGAACTACAGACTTGTTCCCGATGAAGGCGGCAATGTCAAGATTTATGAAAAATTCTGGAAAGACAATACCGAGAAAAAAGATGCGGTTCATCCTTTGCTCACTTACGCTGACCTTCTTATGAAAGGAGACAGAAGATGTACCGAAACCGCAGAAAAAATATATAATGAGTACTTACAGGATAAATTTTAAACAACTCCGCCAAAGACCCGACTTTTTAGAAATGTTGGCAGCTTTAGAACGAGGTTTTGAAAAATTCCGTGTCGATTTTTATTTGGTCGGTGCGGTCGCCCGTGATGTATGGATGACGGCAATTAATGAAATTCCGCCAAGCAGAATTACAAGGGACATCGATTTTGCCATTTTTATCGAAGACAAGGGAACCTATGAAAAACTAAAACGTTACCTAGTTGAAATCGAACACTTTCAACCTTCTAAAGAGAATGCTTTTGTGTTGTTATGGCAGGGAAGAATGCAAGTGGATTTACTTCCCTTCGGAAACATTGAAGATGAAAATGCGAAGGTGAGTTTTGAAGGTACAGGGATTACCAGTTTGAATATGCCCGGCTTCATGGAAATCTATGAGAGTGGTCTGCCCGAATTGGAATTGGAAGACGAACATCGTTTTAAGTTTTGCACCTTGCCCGGAATCGTTATTCTAAAGCTAATCGCTTGGGAAGACCGTCCTGAAATCCGAAGAGATGACCTAAAGGACATTCTGACAATACTAACCCACTTTTTTAAAATGTATACCGACCAAATTTACGAGCATCATTCCGATCTATTTGGCGACGATGAATTTGGGCTTAATCTCATTGCCGCACGGGTTATGGGTCGGGAGATGAAGAAAATAGCAATCAGGAATGAAAAACTCTATGAAAGGCTGACCAATCTTCTAGAAAAAAATACGAAGGACGTCAATACAAGCGAAATTGGGAAGATTATGGCGAATTGGGGCAATACTACTGTTGCCGAAAGTCTAAAACCATTATTGGAAATTGAGCTTGGTTTTCGAGGCGATTAAAAATTAATTTTCCGTCCAGCCCAAATCTTACCATAACTAACTTGCGCGTGGATCCTGCGGAGTTTCTTTAGCGATTACTATGATAAAAACTAATAATTCTTCAACTTTTATATCGCTAAATTCACTTGATACAGCTTGTTATTCTTAATACATGAACAAATTCGTTGGACAATCTTGTTTCTCACGTTGTTGATCACAAGCATTTTGGATTTCCCCTCTGCCACCTTTCTATGATAATACCGCTTGATTTCCGGGTCGTGCATTATTGCTGACATTGCACACAAATGGAGTTGTTTTTTAAGCCTTTTGTTCGCCATATGATGAACCTTGGGCCTACCCCTTACACTTTTTCCAGAAGTATGCTCAAAGGGAACGACACCTGCATAACAGGCCAACTGCCTGGGGTCCGTGTACATTGAGAATTCATTGGTGAAGACGATAAGATAAAGGGCCGTTACCCTACCAACACCAACTACGGAGGTCGTTTGTCGAAATAGTTTGGCCAAACTGGAATCTTCTTCGATTAAGGCCTTTATTCGGCAATCGATATCGGCCATATCCCTATCGATACCCTTCAGGGTCCTTGCCTGGCTTTGTTTACACAGTTTTGACAATACAGGGTCAAAGGTTTTCAATTCTTTCTCGCAGCGTGTCAATTTCACTTTGGTCGATAGAAGTTTGTCGCGAAGGGAGAGCAATGTCCTGATCTTCTCGACTACGGTTCTCGGTGCCCTATAAATTGTTGCGGCCGCTACGTTCTTAAGTGCGTAGCAAGCAATCCTATAAGCATCCAACTTATCGTTCTTGCCCCTCTGTATGCCCATACTCCTAATAATCCGAAAGGACATTTCCACCCAAAGCGAAAACTTAAATGCCAATAAATACTTGATCACCGGTTTACCGTACATACCCGTATGTTCGAGACAGACCAATGTGTTATCGGCATTCGAACCGTGCCGGCCCAACCATTTGAGAAGTGCCGTGATACCTTTGCGATCGTTGTTGAACCGACGGTGTTCCGATTTTGCCATGTCCCTATCGATAATGACCACTGCATCAAAATATTCCTTGGATATGTCTATCCCCAGAAAATGATTAAATTCGTTCATAAGACTTTGATTTTTAGTTGACAACCCTATTACTAAACACCATCGAAACCTTGATAATAGGTCTAAGAACCTTAATTACTATTTGAAGCTTGTTTAGTGAAAACTGACAAAGTCTAAATCGCTACGTAAGTCTAAAAGCTTTGTTCCGGCAATAGTTCACTTTGTCAGTTGGGTTGTTACTTAAATGTATTGAATTTACTTGTATACAAATCTAAAGGTTCCGGTAGATAAGCGTTAAGAAGAAACTTCGTAGGGCGCAACCATGTCTTGGCTAGGCACACCATACCTTTTCTCTCCCTATCCACAGAAAAGCGCCCGTCAGGGCGCAAAATTCCAAGACGCTATCCTTCCCTAATATCAAAACCCTAAAGTATTCCCTTTGTATTTAGAGAAATCCGTAAACTCGTCCTTGAAGCCGTTAAACATCTCTTCGGTTTTCTTGGCACTTCCACCTAATAACGAACTGATGGCATAAACACCTTTTCTGAGCGAACGGTTCTGTTGGATACTGGATTGCCTTTGGGATACTTGCACAAGACACTGCCGAAGTCCATTATCCATGTGGTGCTGAATCATATCGCGATGTAAATTAGGTCGTACATTTTCGGCCGTTAGCATAAAGGTAACTTTGTCGTACATTCCCCTTTCCATAAGATGTCCTGCCCAAAGATTTTCAAGATTGTTCCTGCCCTCTTCAACAAGGTTGTTGATAACAGGTTGTTGTTCCTTTAATGTCCTGGTCAAATTAGGAATAGAACTCAAATACTGGCTAGTCCTTTTCGGCAAGGTGCAACTTGATTTGTTGTCCGTATAAATCGATTTGACCTCAAACCCCTTTTCTCCCTTCACAAAATAAAAACCCTTGGCATTGAAAAGGGCGATATAGTCTTTTGCGGATTTTTCGAAAGGAGCGTGCGTCCTTTCAGCATTCTTTATATAGGAACCCAAAGCGACACTTTCATATTGTTTTTTGTAATCGGGATTCATTTTTTCATAAAGCTTCGGAAATATCATGGGCAGGAAAATGGCCGATGCCGTCAACTTGGGGCTATTCTCGGAAGACTGCTCCGATAACATTTGGAGCATCAGATGGTTTTGGCGGACAAAGCCAGAGGACACATATTTTTCCATTCTATCGGGGAAGGGCAAATGATTTAAGTTGAGGGGAACCATATGTCGGTTAGAATGAGTAAAAGACAACTTATTGTCATTATATTTTACACCCAAGGATTGGAACAAAAGACGGACACTCCCCTGTTTGGTGCCGACATTGAAAATCTCTTTTTTCAATACGTTGTGGATGAGCTTGAACTTGTTTTCCAAAGCTTCCTTTTCCTTTCTGGTTTCCAGTTGGTACAATCTTTCCTTTACGACAGGGAATTGTTTTTTAATTGCTTCCCTGAACATTACTTTTCGGTTACTTGGTATATAACGGTCAAGGAACATATACTTTTTTGATTCGATCAAGTTTTTAAGGATGTCCGTAAATTTATTGTTCATGATGTGTTCCGATAGCAGTCCTTGTTGTTTCGGGGATTTCAGATAGGATGTTGTCAATTCCTCTTTTATCGTTTTTTGGATTTCCAGTTTGAACTGTTTGCTTTCGGTATCGATTTGAGTGGGTTCCTTGCCGTTACCGAAAATATCAAGACGGTTTTGCATTCGGATTTTTTGGGCAAGCTCCATTGCCCTGAAAACATATCCCGATTTGTCATAGATGGTAAATCCCTCGATAAGGTCTTCTCTTGTATCCAGTTTTATTTCGATGTCCTGATATTCTTTGACCACATCTTCTAAGTCATGCGGATGAATAGTTTGAAAGAGGTCATAGGTAGTCTCTATCTGTTTCAAGAGCCGTTTCCGGTGCATCGGTAACAGTTTCGACTTGGAATGTGCATCAAAAACTTTTTGCAGTTTCGGGCCGCTCAACTGTCGGTGTACCTCTGAGCCGTTGATGAACCTTGTTCGATAATCCTTTTGATTGTCCAATCCATATTTTACCCCTATCCTTCGGGATTCGTTTTTCGTCTGCTTCACTTCGATATGATAGGGCTTGACCAGTCTTGCGAGTTCTTCGAAACTCCGCACCTTGTATTTTTGGTTGATACCGTTCAGTACATCCTGTAGATAATACTTCGTTCCTTGGGTCGCATCCATTCCAAACTGTAGCTCGGGCAATCGGTATATCGGGAGTTGCCTTTTCTGTTTTGTAGTTGGTGCCGGGGACAGGCCGTACTTTTTTTCTAGGTACTGGCGTGTCGCCATGCTCCTTTTATGGCTATTGTAGATTCCGAGTACTTTTCCATCTTCTTTTACGATAGTGGTTACGATATGGACGTGTTCGTGTTTGGTATCCGTGTGCCTGACTACGGCATAAGGTTGCTTTCCAAAGCCCATGCTATCCATGTACTCTTTGGATATTTTATAGAAGGTCGCATCGTCAAGGTGTTCTCCGTGTGGAAGGTTCAGGCTGATATGGGCATATCTGTTCTTGGTGGCATTGCGCTGTCCCTGAAAATGGAGTATGCTCCCAAAGAACTTTGGCGATATGCTTTGCGAAAACGTGTTACCGTAACCAAGTACTTGCATACCTTCTTTTCCGAAGACATAGTTCAATGTTCCGGTACAGGTTTCGCCGTAAATGATCTTTGCTATCATCCTGTTCGTTCTTCCATCGTAATTTCGATGAGCGCGTTTAGTAGTTCATTGGTTCTTTGTATTTCGTTTTGCAAACTACTGTTCGGGCTTCTCAGATTCTTATGGTGTGCGATCTTGACCAATTGGTTAATGTTGTTGCCGATCTTGTTGATATGGTAGGCAAGATTAGCGGTATCGGGGAGCATATCTTTTTCCTCGGCCTCTTGTTGCAAAACCAATCTTCTCAAGAGCGGACTTATCACTCCCCTTTCCGAAATATCCAAGCTATAGGATTCGCAGATTTGCCTCAATTTTTTATATTCCGTATCGTTGAAACGTAGCATTACGTTGTGGTACCGCTTCTTGTTTCCCAGTCGTTTTCGGCCTCTTTTCTTTTGTTCCATTTTCGTTGCTTTTCAGGGCAAAACACTTCGCTAGAAGTAGACAATTCTAAGTTACTTAGAATGCACCTCGCTATCCGTTTCACGGATAAATATAATAGATAAAACATAAATATAACTAACTTATAATCAATTATTTAACTTGTAATATCATATAGAACCATATAAGATTATTTGGAACCAATCGAGGAAATTATCTGGTTCAATTTGGTGTTGAAAAAATAGTAGGAAGACATGAAAATGTTCAGGTTTTTTGTGGGTAGGGAAAGGAAAGTTCAAGCGGTTTTTTTTACCGCTTGTGCTTTTGTGCGGCACCGAGGGTGTCGTGCAAACCTGAAACGGAAAGACTTCACGGGCGGACCAGCGAAGCGTGTCCGAATGGGGAGGATTGGAGTGTAAGGTTTGTGCGATTTCCGCAGGGGCTTGGGGAATTAAAAGTCGAAGAAGAATCATTCAACTTAACATCAGAAAAGTCATAATTCGTTCTGACCTAAACTCTTTACAAAAGGTGCAATTTGTAAAGAGTTGCCTTTATTTTAACTTTTATGAGCAAAGGAAAACTCTTATTTTAAAAGTCCATTTTACAAAGAACCACCTTTGCTCAGTTGGTTAGAATATCTGTTGTAAATCAAAGGGTTCGCTGTTAGAGCCAAAGATGGGGAGCAAATAAGCCCAGTAAGATATTGTTCTTGCTGGGTTTTTGTTTTCTATAATTTTTTTATCCCACAATTTAGGAATTTGTATAGTATCTGGGAACTTCTTTATCTTTCCTACTATGAAAAAACTACTAATTGTTCTGGGAGCTGGAGCTTCAATAGATTTTGGAATGCCCAAAGTTAGTGATGTCGATAAATTATTTGAAAAATTAGCTAGTAGACATTTTCCTATTATTGAAAAAGGAGCCAGCGTGAATGACAATCTTTATAATTGGGTGAAAAACAATTTTAATGCTGATGAACTAAAATCTCTTAATTATGAAGATATTATGTTCAAAGTCCAAAGTATTGCTTCATTTCCAAAAAGCCATGAAATATGTTATGGCAGCAATACGGAATATATTCCGCCCAAGGGATTTCCAAAAATCAGATCATATTATCAGTATGAAACTATTGCAAATTCAGATGAATTAATCAAGATGAATGCTGTTTTAAACCATGGTCTATTAACAAACTTAAGAGAGAAAGGGAGAAACTTGCAATCGGCAAAAGAGCCCGAATTAAATCAAATTAAGAAGTTTTTCAATTTTTTAGGCCAAGATTACGAAATGGGATTTGTTAATCTTAATCATGACAACGTATTGTTGTCTGCATTGCCTGAATTAAAAACAGGTTTTGATAGAAATACAGGTAAGTTTGACTCAGAAATATTTTATAATAATGAATGGAATTTTTGTTATCATATTCATGGATCTATTCATTTCAATATGGAAGATGAGATTATAACTTGGAAAGAAGATTTAAATGAAAAATTTGGATTAGGAGCCCCAAATAGGCGAAGCTTTGATACTGAGGAAGGGGCCACACACCCAATGTCAACCATAATTACTGGAAAGGATAAGATAAATCAAATTTATAGGGAACCATTTCGACAATACTTCTTGAGTTTAGATCGTAAGATTTATGAATCAGATACCATATTGTTTATTGGTTATGGTTTTAATGATTCATATGTTAATGAATTAATATATACTCATTCAAAAGATAAAAACATAAAAAGGAATCTGGTCGTAATTGATTACAAGGATAAAGATATGGACTGCCTTGCTAGAGTCGGGGGAGGTGATTGGGCACACAGGATGTTATCAACCTGTAATAATCACTTTTCTCATATGGAAAGTGGGCATACCAATTGGGTTAATGTGCCTAAAAAGGTTTCAGAATTTATAGATGCTAAAAGGTTTGAATACAGTAACAGGAAAGACAGTCCTTTGTTTGTTTGGTATTCCGGTTTTCTTGATGCTTGTAATCACCAAGATAAAATACTAAAAGCTTTAAAAGGCGATTTTAATTTTCCAGACAAACCTCATGATGTACAAGAATATTGAATTACTAAAGGTATGGTGCATAAGATACTGGCAAATGGCAAAGTATATAGGACTATCTCATAAAGTGTGTAAATAAAAAAATAGCGGGGGCATGCCCCCGCTATTTTTTTAACTTTAAATTTTCACACCATTATGAAGAAAGAGGAATTATTCAACGATGAGTTTTTAAAACAGTTCAAGACCGGTGACGAGCTGAACGGTTTTTTGAAGGAACTCCAAAAGCGCGGCATCGAGAAGATGCTCGAGGGCGAGCTCGATGACCATCTGGATTACAACAGGCACGGAAAATCCAAGAACGAGAACACACGCAACGGTTATGCGAACAAGAAGGTGCGTACCTCCTTCGGGGAATCGCAGATCGCAGTGCCCAGGGACAGGGATGCCAGCTTCAACCCTATGATCGTGCCCAAGCGCGGCAATATGGTCGACGGCATCGAGAACGTGATCGTATCGCTCTACGCAAAGGGTATGAGCAACAGCGATATCGAAGAGCAGATACGGGTAGTCTATAACTTCGATATCTCCACATCCACCATATCGAGGATAACCGACAAGATCTCTGGGGACATCGTCGCTTGGCAGAACAGGCCATTGGAACCGATATACCTTATCGTCTGGATGGACGGGATCGTATTCAAGGTACGTGAGAACTCGAAGGTCATCAACAAAACGGTCTATATCGCGGTAGGATTGCGCAGGGACGGTAAGAAAGAGATCCTTGGCCTATGGCTCGGCAAAAACGAATCCGCCGCTTTCTGGATGAGCGTACTGACCGATATACGTGCCCGCGGCACCGAGGATATTCTTATAACCGCGACCGACAACCTGAACGGGTTCACCCAGACCATCAAGAACGTTTTCCCCGAATCCAAGACCCAGATATGTGTGGTGCACCAAATAAGGAATGCCTGTAGGTATGTTGTCTGGAAGGACAAAAAAGCCTTTACGACAGATATGAAGCTTATCTACAATGCACCTACACAAGCTGCTGCGAAGGCCGCTCTAAAGGACTTTGCGGACAAATGGGAAGGCAAGTACTCCTATGCCATAAAGAGCTGGAGGGACAATTGGGACGAGCTTACCGTGTTCTTCGAGTTCCCCATCGAGATCAGGAAAATAATCTATACCACTAACCTTATCGAGAACCTGAACGGCAAGATCAGGAAGTACACTAAGAACAAGCTGTCTTTCCCGACAGATGATGCCGTGATGAAATCCGTATATTTGGCGGTAAGGGAGGCGACCAAAAAGTGGTCGATGCCTGTAAGGAACTGGGGCATAATCCTAAATCAGTTCCTAACGATCTATGAAAAAAGGGTCAGACTTTAGATAAAAGTCCAACCCCTGTTATTTTTAACTTACACAGTTAATGGGATAGTGTCAAGTATATTTAATTTGTTTTAAAGCGAGGTCAGTATCCCAATTTCATTCTGATGTAATGCAATTGACTTTACTATTAAAGGAATAGCTTTTAATTATAGGCTTCATCTACTTATCAACTCTAGACAAAATGTGTATTATGTCTAGAGTTTTGTATTTTTGGTCTCATGAACATTAATCCGGAAGAACCGATTAATTCAATTCTCAAATGGCGAAATGTCCAGAGTCAAAAAAAGTTCCCGGGATTTCCCTCACCATAAAGCCAATGATTACAAGTTTATATTATTCATTAATAGCTTTAAATTCCATTAAATAATCATTTTCTGGATTTTCGTTAAAAACGAAAAGGACCCGAAATCTCATATCCCATAGGTTTGAGTCTAGGCAATTCTTTTAGATGTTTTAATTCCCCTTTTCGTGTATAAGTATGGATATTCCGATGATGCTGACCCCCGTTCCGGTCATGTTGACCCCCCTGTAGATTTTGGTCTCAAAAAGATATGATATGACAATATTACAGTTTTTTTCTTAGACTTTTACCCTT
>Ga0075108_10000475_pt1 | contig 24189 bp, 14 predicted proteins | sample AntAceMetag02UK1_FD_69797 | JGI IMG/M metagenome (GOLD analysis project Ga0075108, IMG submission 69797) | Saline lake microbial communities from Ace Lake, Antarctica - Antarctic Ace Lake Metagenome 02UK1 | ecosystem: Environmental > Aquatic > Non-marine Saline and Alkaline > Saline | place...
TTTAAATCTTTTCACAATCTGTATATTTAAATACAATTTACTGAAAACCAAATGTTTATACAAGTTTTTGTGTCAAAATTTTAATTAAATCGAGTTTTTAGAGATGCCCTATATCCTATTCCAAATTCCGTCCATTGGCCCCATGCGCTTCCGGTACCCGCTCCCCATTGTATACCGTAAGCCGTGAAGGTATCGGTATCGCTCAAGGCATAGCCAAAGGTCATCATAGGAGCAAAACCAAAAAAGGCATCCTGATTAAGGCTGAGACCAACGCTGATCTTGTCGTCGGTTTCTTCGTCCGTGGATTGTGCCCTTAGACCCAAACCGGTCATAAATAAAGATAATGTAATGTAAAGAAGTGATTTTTTTAGTTGCATGTTATTTGTTTTGTTATAGGTTGATGTTGAAGCTGTCATATGTCGTGTTTCATTAGTACTGTTCGTAAAGTGTAACAGAGCACAACTAGCCATATCTTGTTTATTTAGTCTTGGTTATACAGTGCCAAATACCCACCGGAGCTCGTATTTGTAGGCTTTTGAAATTTTTGTTTAAAAACATAATAGCTATACTATTAATTGAGTTAGTGAATAATTCTATTTGATGAGTACTTATATTGTATATAATTACAATAAAGTCGGAAATATATATTAATAGTATTATTAACCCTAATAATTTTAGGGGTCATAGATCATATTTATTATATAATCAAAATGATGCCCTATAAATTATGGGGTGTAAAATTTTAAAAGTTATAAATTATGAGTTTAGGAATATCTTGTTTTTAGTATCGAGCGCTATAGAGGCAAGTTTGTTCCTTTAAAACACCGGATAGCTTTATAGCTCTATTTTGAAGTGGAAAGCGCTTACCTTAAAGCCATCCTACTGCAATAGTGCTGCTTTGTACTGATAAAAATGGTTTTTGAAATCTTAGTGGCTGGGTAATGGACTTAGGGTACCCTTCAGGTTGAATTGATAGGTATAAGTATTTAGGTAATAATGTCAACTATTCACCCGTTACCAAAGTTGGGTAATTTCTGCCCTCTTTTACCCTTCCAAAGAGTGGAAGGGCGGAAATCGTCCTGGTGCCCGTCAGATATTGTGTCAAAAAACAAGAGAATTTCTGGACAGGGGCGAAGAGTTGCCTATTATGCCTTTAGCAATCAGTATAGGCTGTCCATCGTAAGCTTACAATCTACTTTTTATCGTAGAATACATACCAGTTGTCCAATAAAATACAATTAATATAGTAGGTTTCCGTTCCTTGATACCGATAAATACCTAGACTTGCTCAGGTATTGTCTTCTTTGTAGTATTAAGTAAGTTCTTCGTTTCTTCTAAATAGTTCTTCCTAATTCTTCCAAATTGTCCTAGTTTTCATCGATAATCGCTAAAAACGTCAAAAACCTATGAATTTTTATTAAGTATTGGGGTTCTACCTTTTCGCAACTTTGAGGTCTAAACCCAAAATCTTAATATCATGAAGAATACCCTACATCAAAAAGTCTCGGTGGGATGCTTTGCACTACTATTCAGTATGGCAATAAACGCGCAAAGAACGGCCTTTGCGTCCATCGATAAACACAAAATGGATGCAACCGTAAAACGAATGGAAAATTTCAAGGAACTAAAATCCATGGGCTATACGGAAAAGGAAATCTACCAAGACCTTGGCAATGCCCACTTTCTATCCGAAAATTACGAACATGCACTTTTTTGGTATGATCGTTTAATCGATATGAGTGACACGGGACTATTGGAACCCTCCTACCAAAAACGCTACGATCACGCCGTCTCAAAACTTGGCAAGAGCGAAACCTCGGAGATGGAACCGGATGAAAACTGGACAGAGTTGGTACGTGCCGACTACCACATGACACAGGCTTCCCCAAAAAAGGGTTCGGTTTCATTGCGAGATCGGTTTAAACCTTTAAATCTGGTTCCGGATAAGGAAAAACTTGCCATGAACGACTACGAATCATCTAATGATGTTGTAATCGATAAAAATAAGCTCGACTATGAAACTCCGGTTTCATTGACCAAAGACGGAAAAACAGCTTATTATAGTAAAACGGTTTATGTGAAGCCCGGCACGGGAATTTTTTCCAAAAAAGAACCTGTCCATAAAATTTACCGTGCGGACAAGGTAGAGGGCGAGTGGAAAACCATTCGCGAACTTGCCCTATGCCCTAATGAGTTTTCAGCGGTGCATCCCGCTGTATCGCCCGATGGCAAACGTCTCTTCTTCGCTTCCAACATGCCCGGCACTTTTGGCGATTTTGATATTTATGTAGCCCAACTGGGCGGTAACGGTAGTATTGGTATCGCAAAAAATCTGGGCGAAAAAGTAAACACCGAGCGTAACGATATGTACCCCAAGGTTATGGAAGGTAATACCTTGGTCTTTGCCTCGGAAGGCCATAAGGGCTATGGTGGTTTGGATGTGTATTCCGTTCAGGTATCTCAAAGGAGCGTTGGCCTTGCCATTAATATGGGGAGTTCCATAAATAGTTTGGAAGATGATTTTGCCCTTCAATTAGCACCGCAAAAAGGGATGGCATACGTAGTATCCAACCGTGGAAGCAAAACCAACTCGGCCCACAAGATTGCCTATAGCTATGTAGGGGAAAAGGGCACTCCCGAAACCGATTTCCGTTTATTGGAAGCTTTGAATACAGGCGGCCAGGAGAATTATTCATCTTCCCTGTTCGAAGACGAATAACAGACAACTATCCATAATGCATGAGGCATACCCAACCTCACAAATGCGCAGATAATTGTACTTGTAACAAAAGCAGTGTTAATCGATTAGAAATAGTATCGCTTTTGTAGGACATCACTTTACCTAAAATATAAAAAAAAACTCAAATGGACTATCTATATAATAGTGTTAGAAACATAGGTCTTTACCTTATTCTTGCCTTAGTTCTAGGAAGCGTATCGGCACAGGCCCAAGAGACCCAAGCCGAGGTCGGAAATTCCGGTGCTTACCACAATCAACTTTTCTTCAATCGTTTTCTCATCAATCCCACCTTTTCCTTGGTGAGGGAAAACAAATCTTACTTAAACATCCTGCACAGGAACCAATATGCCACGTTCGATGACAACCGTCAGAATTATTTTCTGGGTTTCAGCAATAAATTGAACGAGAATACGGCCGTTGGTATTGGCGTTTATAGTCAATGGTCCGGAGTGATACAGGAATTTGGCTTTAACGCTAATTACGCCACTTCGGTAAATTTGGGTGCCAATAGCAAACTGGCCTTTGGGACGAATATCACGTATGTGAATCAGGGAGTAGACAAAAATAGGGTCATCATATCCGAACAAGATCCAGAGATTGCCGATGCCCGAAAACAAAGCAAAATCGCCATTCAGCCGGGAATCAATCTATCACTAGGTAATTTCGATTTTGGACTTTATGCGGCGGATTTGCTAAAATACAATCAAACTACAGACGAATTTGTTGCGAACTTATCGGTACAAAGCGTCAAGGCATCCGTACAATATACGCATGAATTCCAAGCAGGTAGGGGACTTTTTAAAGAAGCACGCTTAATGCCCCTGGCCCAAGTCGGTCAAAACTTGGACGGTAGTTTGTATTATCTAGGTTCACTGGTATTGGATCTACCCAAATATGGCTGGTTACAAACTACGATGGATCAAGAATACGGAGTCTCCGCTGGGATTGGCTTTAATCTAAGTGAAAAAATGTCCTTGGGGTATTTGATGGAAAAAAATCTTACCCAAAAAGATGCCAACTTGGGCTGGAACCATGAACTGTCCCTCGCCTATACCTTTAAGGAGGACGATGGAAAGGGCAATAGCTATGTGGACAGCTCCAATGATAGTAAGATCGATCGCATTGTACGCAATTACGAAGAACAAATATCCGATTTGTTGGCAGAGCGGGACAAGGAACAAAAGAAAGCCAAATTCAATGAGAAAATGGTAAATGGAACAGTAGACGAAACCACCTTGGCCTACCAGAACAAACTTATTTTGGACGAATTGATGCTGCGCCAAGATTCCATAGAAGAAGCTCGTATTGTAGCTTTTGAGGATCGTTTTGAAACGATAGTACGCTTATTACGGAACGATATCAAGGACAACATAAAGGCCAATCTGCAAGATTTTAGCAGGGAACAGGATAGCTTTTTGGCCAAAAATGATAAAACCCGAGAACAGGAAAACAAATACCGCAATTTTGAGACGACTACGTATTCCGATTTACCCGTAAAGGTGTTGGGAGATTCCGATGCCATAGGGGTAGAATCCGGATACTACGTTATTGCCAATGTGTACAAAAATAAAAAATACTTAAATGCCTTTATGGAGAGTTTGCAGAAAAAAGGCTTGGATGCCAAGCAGTTTTACAATAAAGAAAATGGCTTATATTATGTTTATTTGGCCGATTATGATGCCAAACAAGAGGCACAGAGTGCATCTGTCTCCAATCTTGGCGGTAAGTACAACGATGAGAAGTGGATTATGCAGGTGGATCGTTCAACAGCTACAGCAGCTAACTTGTATGAAGATGATGAGGCTTATTATAGTGGGGAAGAGTAACACATTAATAATGATTTTATAGAAATAAAGTTTAGTATTTATATGTTTTGGTGAATTGTCGATAAGAGGAGGGAAGGTATCCGGGGGGATGGCCAGACCCTCCTTTTTTCATAGATATACTGGTACTTTTTTTGTTAAGAAAAAGTGTCGTTTATGGTAGTTCTATCGGTAAACGGTTAGTGATTGGTGTATTTGAACGAAAATAGCTACAAATTCAACTAAGATATTTTGTTATTTTCTATTTTTCTTTTTTAAAAGAATATCAGAGATACTAGTTTAACCCCAAATCCCCCCAAAACATGGAAAAATTTTACCTACGATTCCGTTTTAAAAAAAGTACAGGTGCTGTCCTGTTCAAAACTTCACATTCCGAATTCGGAAATAAGCAGAAATTCCCTTGGAGTGCCTATCGCTCCAGATTTGTCCCCAGTCCCCAAGTATTCCTTGGCTAAGGGCATTTTTTCTTGACCTAAGCAAGGTACAATTGAGTTCAAAATGTATCGTTTGAGCTTTTAACTGTCAACTTCTTATATGGAGGTTTGACGAGGAAGGTTGGCCTGTGGTATTTTCTTAAATAGCACGCCTCACTTTTCGTTTTGTCCTTGCTTTAGTTATCAGGAATCTTAACTTGTCCATTTAAACCAATTCACTACTAACCAGTGCTATCCTATTCATTATGAATAGGATGCATACTAAACCTATACTATGAAAACTCAGGATTTAAAAATTATTGTAATAGAGAAAAATGAAGTTTTAAGCGGTGCTTATAAAGGTTATTTTGAAACGTTTACCGACTATGTCTTGGCGGGCACTTATACAGATGTGCAGAAAGCATTGAAGGATTTTAAAAAGACAAAACCTGATATCATTGTTTCCGAAATAGGCCTACAAGGAATTAATGGTATAGATGCCATCCGGTTATTTAGAAAGAAGAACAGAAACGTCCAGATTATTATGATCAGTACCATCAACGATTTTGATGTCATTAAAAAAGCGTTCAAACATGGTGCCAACGGATATCTTACCAAGCCCATGACAGCAGATAAACTGCATCATGCACTTACCAGCGTGAAGCGCGAAGGAGCCGCTATGAGCAGTGACATTGTTAAAAAGGTAGTGGCTAATTTTCATAAGAAATCTTTCAATCTCTTTTCGGAACGGGAGAACCAGATTGTGGACTACCTGTTTAAAGGTGCTACCTACAAAGTTATTGCCGATAAGCTGTTCGTGACCACGAGTACCGTCAACTTTCACATACAGAATATTTATCTGAAGCTGGATGTTAATTCTAAATCCGAAGCACTTACGAAGTTGGAGCGGATGTAAAAAAAATTTACAAAGTGCTCGTGTTCCTTTTTGGTTTTCTGAAGTATTAGTTTCGCTTCCAATAAGGAGATGCTTGAATAGCAGTAAGCGAGTTGATACGGTGGTAGGGGAGGTGTCCTTTTGATTTCGAGGCTTGATTTTGGTTTCGCGTTTTACGCAACGCGCAGTCTACTCTTTTTACAGGGAAATTGTTATGTCAATTTTTCAAGTACGCGAGCTCATGCCTTCCCCGCCACTTTATGCGAAAGCGTTTTCGGTGGTATTCATCCATTTAAAAATATGTTTAAAATATTGATATTAAGTGCGTTGTATATTAAATATTAATTTATTTTAAATCGATATTCTAGAAATAAACTGGTTAAAGTTTCAGGTGCAGTCCTTTTACGCTATTTTTAAAGAACCGAACTATTTTGGTAGCAAGTTAAAACAAACAAATGTATTATTTAGGTTTGGATATAGGAAGTTCTTCAATTAAGGTAGCCCTTGTGAATGCTGACACAGGCAAGAGTCTAAGTGTTGTGCAAGAACCGAAAACCGAAATGTCTATGCTGGCGCTTAAAAATGGCTGGGCGGAGCAAAATCCAGAGGATTGGTGGACACATGTATGCGCGGGAATTGTAAGGATTAAATCTGAAAATAACGTTACGGATGCCGAAATATCAGGTATTGGTATTTCCTATCAAATGCATGGTCTGGTCTTGTTGGATGCAGCTGGCACCGTGTTGCGGAATTCCATTATTTGGTGCGATAGTAGGGCCGTTGAAATTGGACAAAAGGCATTTGAAACTATTGGAGAGGAAAAATGTGCGGCACATTTGCTCAATTCCCCTTCCAACTTTACAGCCTCCAAACTTAAATGGGTAAAGGAAAACGAGCCCGAAATTTACGAGCGCGTACACAAATTTATGCTCCCAGGGGATTATATCGCATACCGATTATCTGGGACTATGAATACGACGGTTTCCGGACTTTCCGAGGGTATTCTATGGGATTTTAAAAAAGATTCCCTAGCCGATATTCTTATGGATTATTACGGTTTTGATGACAGTAAAGTGCCGGATATTGTACCCACATTTTCAAAACAGAGTACCGTAAACGAACAAGGAGCTTCTGAAAGTGGATTGCAAGCCGGAACGGCCATTTTATATCGGGCGGGGGATCAACCCAATAATGCGTTATCACTCAATGTCTTTAACCCTGGAGAGGTGGCGGCCACCGGTGGTACATCGGGCGTTATTTATGCGGTTACGAATAGCCTTTCGGTCAAGGAAAGTGCTAGGGTTAATAATTTTGCCCATGTCAACTACATCTCCAAAGGAGTGCTTCGTATCGGCAAATTACTATGTATTAATGGGGCTGGGATTCAGTTTCGTTGGTTGCTCAACAACTTGGACGTAGCTTCCTATGAAGAAATGAACGAATTGGCAGCTTCGGTTCCAGTGGGTTCGGATGGCGTTTGCATCATTCCCTTTGGTAACGGGGCAGAGCGAATGCTTAATAACAAGGACATAGGCACCAGAATGATCAACATCAATCTGAACAATCATACAAAAGCACATTTATGCAGGGCGGCTTTGGAGGGCATCGCCTTCTCTTTTGTGTACGGGATGGAAATATTGAAGTCCGACGGCAGCAAGGTAAACGTAATACGCGCCGGTAATGACAATCTCTTCCGATCAGAAATTTTCTCAAATACCGTTGCTACACTTATTTCGCACGACATAGAAATATACAACACTACGGGAGCCATTGGAGCGGCTAGGGCGGCGGATCTCCATAAAGGAGATTTTGAGGTGTTCGGCAAACGCATTATGGAAAACGATTACGTGATGACCTACAAACCTTCCCATACTAAGGAAGCATACCAAAAGGCATACGGAACATGGAAAAACGAATTAGAAACACTATTAAAAACAATATAAGATGGCAGTATTAGGAGATAAGGAATATTTTAAGGGAATTGGAGAAATTAAGTTTGAGGGAAGGGAATCCGACAATCCCTTGGCTTTTAAATATTACAATCCGGAGCAAGTTGTTGCAGGCAAGACCATGCGCGACCATTTTAAATTCGCAATAGCCTATTGGCATACCTTCTGCGGACAAGGTTCGGATCCTTTTGGGCCCGGAACGCAGAATTTTGAATGGGACCAGTCGTCCGACCCTGTGCGAGCTGCAAAGGACAAAGCGGATGCCGCTTTTGAATTTATAAGCAAAATGGGCTTTGATTATTTTTGTTTTCATGATTTTGACCTTATTCAGGAGGCTTCGACCTTTGCTGAATCTGAAAAGCGTTTGGCCACGATTACCGATTATATAAAGGAGAAGAAAACCGAATCAGGTATTAAATTACTTTGGGGAACGGCCAATTGTTTCTCCAATCCCAGATATATGAACGGTGCCGCCACCAATCCAGATTTTAATGTAGTGGCGCGAGCTGGCGGACAGATAAAATTGGCCTTGGATGCTACCATTGCCCTGGATGGCGAGAATTATGTGTTCTGGGGCGGACGCGAAGGCTATATGTCTCTTTTGAATACCGATATGGGCAGGGAATTGGATCACATGGGTCAGTTTTTAAGTATGGCACGTGATTACGCAAGAGGGCAGGGATTCAAAGGAAATTTCTTTATAGAGCCCAAGCCGATGGAACCTAGTAAGCATCAGTACGATTTTGATACCGCTACCGCAATTGGCTTCCTAAGAGAATACGGTCTGGACAAGGATTTTAAAATAAATATTGAAGTGAACCATGCTACCTTGGCCCAGCACACCTTTCAGCATGAAATCGCGGTTGCTGCAAAAGCCGGAATGTTAGGGAGCTTGGATGCCAACCGTGGCGATTACCAAAACGGCTGGGATACCGATCAGTTCCCCAACAATATCTTAGAAACCACGGAAGCCATGTTGGTTTTCTTGGAAGCCGGCGGATTGCAAGGCGGCGGTGTGAATTTTGACGCCAAGATCCGAAGGAATTCAACCGACTTGGATGATGTTTTCCATGCCCACATTGGAGGAGCGGATAATTTTGCCAGAGCCTTGCTCACGGCGGATAAAATCATATCATCTTCCGCATATACGAGCCTTAGGAAAAAACGTTACAGTTCCTTTGATTCCGGAAAAGGAAAGGCTTTTGAAGAAGGAAAACTAAACCTCACGGAGCTGTACAACATTGCTGCATCAAATGGTGAGTTAGACCTGCAAAGTGGTAAGCAGGAGTTGTTCGAGAATATTGTTAATCAGTATATTTAGATTGCCGTAAGCTTTATGCTTTGCGCCGTGCACTTTAAGCAAGGCGCTTTTCGCAATAAAGGCGTAATGTGTTCGCGCTTTATCTGTTGTGGAAATGCCTGGTTTTATAGTAATTATGAAGGGCTAATTTGATAAGAACTTGGCGAGGGGATTTGCTTTTAGAGCGAATTCTTTCGCTATTTTCTTTTTTGATGAATTTGTGATTCAATTTGACAACTTTTAAAACTCATTTCTTCCCCGGTTTTGTCATTCCGACGGAGGAGGAATCCCAGACGCTGTTTAGGCCTAACCGTACCTGAAATGCGCTACCCGTCCGGTTTACCTGCCGAAGGAGACAAGCACAATTCGATTTTGTACGGATAAAATTTCTCGTTTTACGCAATGATAGCATCCTGACTTTTCCTGGGAAGACCACACTGATAGCTAAATATTAACTTGAAAAGTCCCAGAACAAAAAGCAGTACTTCATCAAATTATAGTAATTTAGATTCCCATGAAAAAAATAACCCTAAAGGATATTGCCGCCCACTTTAATGTGTCTATTTCTACGGTTTCCAAAGCTGTAAACGACAGTCATGAAATCAGCCTGTCGCTAAAGGAAAAGATTCAAAAATACGCCAAGGAAAAACACTTTAAACCCAATAGACTTGCACTAAATCTCTTACACAAAAGGAATAAGACCATAGGGGTAATTGTTCCTAATATCTTAAATTATTTCTTTGTTCAAGTGCTTTATGGTATCGAGAAAGTGGCGAACGAGAAAGGCTATAATATCATTAGTTGTATCAGTGACGAGTCTTTTGAGAAGGAGTCCAAGACCTTGGAGTTTTTGGATTCCGGTACCGTCGACGGACTCATAGTGTCACTTTCCGAGGAGACACAGGAAAAAGAAAGGATAGAAGCCTTGATGGATATTGTAGACAGCCATATTCCTCTGGTATTGTTCGACCGCGTGTCCGATTTGGTAGCCTGCGATAAAGTAGTGGTAGACGATTTTGAAGCTGGTTATAAATCCACTAAGTACTTCTTGGATACCGGCTGTAAAACCATCTCCTTGGTTTCTCCCATTTCCAAGTCTAGCGTAGGAAAACTCAGATTTGAAGGTTATAAAAAAGCACTTTCGGAAAGGAACATCCCTTTTGATGAAAACCTAGTTGTGAACTTTGGTAAAAACGACGATTTGGATGTGCTCATGTCCTTATTGTTGAATCACGCACCTGTTGATGCCATTTTGGGCTTGGACGAGATTACGGCAGTTAAAATACTTCAAATAGTTCTAGCACGTGGGTATCGTGTTCCGGAGGATATCTCCATCATCGGTTTTACGAATGGCCAGTTATCGGAATTCGTAACTCCTGCCTTAACAACGGTTAGTCAGCATGGAAAATATATTGGCGAGTCTGCCGCAAAACAATTATTAGAACGCATAGAAATCCCACAAGAAGTACAAGGACCATTCCAGACGAAAGTGGTAAAGACTAGTCTTGTTGTTAGGGGTTCTACGAGGGAGTTATTGTAGTCATTTTGCTTGTTAGGAAGCATATTTCGACATTTTGCTAGTCCGGTTAATTTAACCAAAATCCATCCCCTTTTAACTTCACCCCCATTATCAAAGTTGGGAAATTTCTACCATCTATTCCCCTACCCATAAGTATCGGGTGTAAAGGATGATAGTGCAGAAATTGTCTTGGTTCCCTCTTGGGCAAGGGAAAAATAAGAGGATTTCTGGCCAGGGGTAAATAGTTACCATTGGCCAAACACAAGGAGTAGCGCTACCCATTTAACTCCCAAAGCAACGATTTTCATGTGCAATTCAAAAAAGAAAATATGTAAAGAATGCCGTGGAATCGCCCAATAGTGGTTCAACTAGGCCTATGCAGTATTTGAATTGGACTGGGTAAATATCTATCCTAAGAAATAATATGTACAAGTTGCTACAAAATAAAGTACTTTTATTACCGTTTTTAAAATACATGATTTTTTTTGAGGGCATCCATAGTTTTTCAACACTAAAAGCTGAAGCTTTTTTTGCTAGCTTACGTTTAAGATGAGAGGTATTTTGGTCAAATTTTTGTTTTCACTTGCGCTCCTCCTTTTAGTGGGGAGTCAGCAATTGCATTATTTTTATCAAAGCGCTGGCAGTAAATTTCAAATAGAAAAGGATACCTGCGATACTCCTGATGCTACAACATATACTTTTGAAAGCACCCAAGTAATTAGTGTCCCATTTTATAATTCTATCATTGGACATCATGCTTTTATAGGGGCAGAGAAGGTGGAAGAAGAAGAAAAAACTTCCAGTTATTTGGATAACTTCTTTTTTTATAATCCCTTAGTCACGCTATATCCTTTTATATCCTCACAATCTTTTTTATCCTTTGCAAAATACCAGGTATTCGATACGCCGTATTTTTCTTATCTATCCTTTTATAACAGATGCCTCATTTTTGAGGTATTTAGATTGTGATATCACAATTTTGGGTCTCTGTTTAGATGGCCTTCTTCCTTTTTTAATCGGCTACTGGGCAATGCTTGCTATCAAAACCATAGCGAGCAGTTACACGTGTATCTTCCAGTTTCGCCCGTCTGCAAATTAGTATTTTAAAAATTTTACATAGCAATAACCATGAAGTATACTATCATGTCAACTGGTTTGGCCCTTGTTTTACTATTTACAAGCTGTCAATCCAAAAAAGAAGAAAAACGCGAAGAGATCAAATACTTGGTCACAAGTCCCATAAAAAGGGACACCTCCATTACCAAGGATTATGTCTGCCAGATACATTCCATACGGAATATTAAAGTCCGTGCCTTGGAAAAAGGCTATTTACAATCCATTTCTGTCGACGAAGGGCAGTTCGTGAAAAAGGGACAGAAAATGTTCCAAATCATGCCCAATGTCTATCAGGCCGACCTGCAAAAAGCGAATGCCGAGGCAAGGGTGGCCGAAATAGAACTACAGAATACACAGTTATTGGCCGATGGCAAGGTGGTTTCCCAAAATGAACTGACCATGGCGCATGCCAATCTGGAGAAGGCCAAGGCCGAAGTCTCCTTAGCGCAGACCCATTTAGGTTTCACGGACATCCGCGCGCCTTTTGATGGTATTATGGACCACTTACATGTTAGGGAAGGAAGCCTTTTGGATGAAGGGGAACTACTGACCTCCCTTTCGGACAACAGTCAAATGTGGGTATATTTCAACGTACCCGAAGCGGAATACTTAGATTATATTACCAGTGCCAAAAAAGACACCAAACAGGAAGTCAGTTTATTAATGGCCAATAACAAGCGTTTCCCGGAAAATGGCATCGTAGAAACGATTGAAGGCGAGTTTAATAGCGAAACTGGAAACATTGCCTTTAGGGCCACTTTTAATAATGACCAGCGTATCCTTAGACATGGTGAAACAGGGAGTATCCTCATGGAAATTCCACATCTTAATGCCATGATCATACCTCAGAAGGCCACTTTTGAGATATTAAGCAAAAAGTATGTTTTTGTAATCGATGATAACGGCGTTGTACGGCAACGGGAAATCACCTTGGCGGCCGAACTGCCCAATATATTCATTATAGGAAAAGGCCTTTCTGAAAAAGATAGGATCTTGTTGGAAGGGATACGTATGGTAAAGGACGGCGAGACCATTGAAACCGAATTTGTTGAACCTAAAACGGTCATTGCCAACTTGGGCCTTTATGCCGAATAGGTACCACCTAATCTCTAGAAAACATGTTTAAAAAATTTATAAAGCGACCGGTATTGGCTATTGTCATATCGGTAATGATTGTATTTACTGGGCTTTTGGCCATTAAGCAATTGCCTATTTCACAATTTCCAGAAATTGCCCCTACCACGGTAAACATTTTTATTGCCTACCCTGGCGCGAGTGCCGAGGTATTGGTAAATTCTACCTTGATTCCCTTGGAGACTGCCATCAACGGGGTACAGGGTATGCGATATTTGGCATCTGATGCCACGAGTGCCGGCGAAGGAACCCTTAGAATTATATTTGAACCGGGTACCGAACCCAATAGGGCGGTGGTGATGGTAAAAACACGGGTAGACCAAGTGATGCCCAATCTGCCCGATTTGGTGCAGCGCGAAGGTGTTATTATTACCCCGGTACAGCCCAGTATGCTCATGTACGTTAACCTGTTTACGGAAGATGAAGCCAATGACGAAAAGTTTTTGTACAATTATGCCTATACCAAGATCATTCCAGAAATACAGCGTATAGATGGTATTGCCAGTGCGCAAATCTTGGGAAGTAGAAAGTACGCCATGCGGGTTTGGCTAAAACCGGACCGTATGCGGGCCTACAAGGTATCCGCAGAGGAAATCATGGAGGCCATGGCAGAACAAAGTATTATCGCCAGGCCTGGTAGGATCGGACAAAGTTCCGGTATCAAATCCCAGTCCCTAGAGTATGTACTTACCTATGCCGGCCGGTATAATGAACCGGAACAGTACAAGGACATTATAGTACGTGCCAATGGCGAGGGCGAGAGTATTATCCTGGGCGATTTGGCCGATGTGGAATTGGGAAGCGAATTTTTTGATATCTATTCCAATTTGGATGGACGTCCATCTGCCTCTATTATCCTAAAACAGACCATGGGCAGTAACGGTAAGGATGTTATTGACGAAGTGAAGGCAAAGTTGCTGGAACTTAAAAAAGACCTGCCACCGGGCATAGATTATAAAATCAATTATGACGTTGCCAATTTCTTGGACGCTTCTATTGAACAAGTGCTCCATACCCTGCGCGATGCCTTTATCTTGGTGGCAATCGTCGTATTCCTGTTTTTGGGAGATTGGCGATCTACCTTGATCCCTATCATAGCGGTGCCAGTTTCCTTGATCGGGGCATTCTTTGTAATGCAACTCTTTGGACTCTCCATTAACCTGATTACGCTATTTGCTTTGGTATTGGCCATTGGTATCGTGGTAGACAACGCCATTGTGGTCGTGGAAGCCGTGCACGTAAAAATGGAAGAGGAACACCTAAACCCCTACAAGGCTTCCACCGAAGTACTTGGTGAAATTGGTGGTGCCATCATCGCCATTACCTTGGTTATGGTTTCCGTATTTATCCCAATTTCATTTATGACAGGGCCTGTGGGCGTATTCTATAGGCAGTTCTCCATAACTATGGCCGGAGCGATCATTATTTCGGCTGTGGTGGCTTTAACGCTGACCCCGGTGCTGTGCGCCATATTGCTAAAGAACAATCATGGAAAACAACGAAAGAAATCGCCCGTGGATCGCTTTATCGGATGGTTCAATAAAGGTTTTGAACGTTTAACGGGACGCTATATAAAGGTGCTGGACAAGATTGTGGCAAGACGAGTGGTAACCTTTGGAATGCTCATTGCGTTTTGTGCGGCCATTTGGTTTACGAACGAATTGCTTCCTGCCGGTTTTATCCCAAACGAAGATCAGGGCATGATCTATGCCATTATCCAAACCCCGCCAGGTTCTACCTTGGAACGTACCAACGATGTCGCGCGGAAACTACAAGAGATCTGCGAGGAAGTGGAAGGTGTGGAGTCGGTTTCCTCATTGGCGGGGTACGAGATCATGACCGAAGGCCGTGGCTCCAATGCCGGTACCTGTCTGATCAACCTAAAACCTTGGTCTGAAAGAGAGAACTCCGTTCATGAGATTATGGAGGAACTAGAGGAAGAGACCAGAAACCTTGGAGCGCGAATCGAGTATTTTGAGCCACCTGCCGTACCGGGATTCGGTTCCTCGGGCGGATTTTCAATGCGTTTGCTGGATAAGACCGATGTTACCGATTATCAAGCTTTTGGCAAAATCAACGATGCCTTTATGGAAGCTTTGGAAAAACGTCCCGAACTTTCTGGCCTGTTCTCCTTTTTCTCTGCGGAATATCCACAGTACGAGCTCAAGATCAACAATAAAATCGCCATGCAGAAAGGGGTATCTATCGGCAAGGCCATGGAAAACCTGAACATTCTCATTGGTAGTACCTATGAGCAAGGTTTTATACGCTTTGGCCGTTTTTTTAAGGTGTATACGCAGTCCGCCCCCGAATACAGGGCGTTGCCATCTGACTTGGAGAAACTTTTTGTAAAGAACGAGTTAGGGGAAATGGTGCCCTATTCTTCCTTTATGATCATGGAGAAGAAGTTAGGCCCCAATGAGATTACCCGGTATAATCTGTACAACTCCGCCACCATTAACGGCTTGCCTGCAACGGGGTATACCACGGGAGATGCCATCAATGCCATTAAGGAGGTTGCCGCGACATCCCTGCCCAGGGGCTATGACATTGCTTGGGAAGGACTTTCTTTTGATGAGGCCAATAGAGGTAGTGAATCGCTCTACATTTTTATTATTGTATTGATATTCGTGTATTTCGTACTCGCTGCCCAATACGAAAGTTTCTTACTTCCGTTTGCCGTTATCCTATCTTTGCCCGTAGGGGTTTTTGGATCCTTTGCCTTATTAAAAGTTATGGGCTTGGCCAATGATGTGTATGCCCAGATCGGGATTATTATGCTTGTGGGGCTTTTAGGTAAAAATGCGGTATTGATCGTAGAATTTGCGGTCCAAAAACAGCGGCAAGGGGCTACTGTGCTGGAAGCGGCGATTGAAGGGTCCAGGGCTCGGTTCAGACCCATTTTAATGACTTCTTTTGCCTTCATTGCAGGTTTGATTCCCCTGGTGGTAGCCACAGGCGCGGGTGCAATCGGCAACCGGACTATTGGTGGTTCGGCCTTGGGAGGTATGCTTATAGGTACCATTTTTGGTGTACTGATCATTCCTGGATTGTATTACGTTTTCGCAACGATGTCCGAGGGTAGAAGCTTGATCAAAGATGAGGCCAGCGAGCCTTTTTCCGAAGAGTTGATGCGGGTAAGCGAGGAAGAAAGCCAGACCAGGAAACAACTGCGAGAATTAAAGCAGCTTTTGAAAAAATTCATAAAAAGAGATAAAAATGAGCAATAAGATAAAAATCGTCCTGGCAAAGGTCGAGTTCCACCTTGCGGTTTTATTTGCGTTGGTGGTCTTGCACTCCTGTGTGCCGACCAAGACTTTGAGGGAGGAAAATAACACCGTTCCCGAGAATTATAATTATCAGGGAAAGGATACCCTTAATACGGCCATGCTAAATTGGCGTGATTTCTTTAAGGATGAGCACCTGACCAGATTGATAGATTCCGCTTTGGTGAACAACCAAGAGTTGAATATCTTTCTTCAACAGGTGGATATGGCCAAAAATGAGATCAAGGCTAGAAAGGGAGAATATTTACCTTTCGTAAGTGTTTTTGCCGGTGCCGAGGTAGAAAAAGTGGGGGAGTTTACCCGCAATGGGGTCGTGGAAAAAAATCTGGACATCAGGGATGGGGAGGAATTTCCGGAACCATTGCCCAACTTTTCGGCCGGACTTTCCGCTTCTTGGGAGCTTGATATTTGGAAAAAGCTTCGGAACTCTAAAAAGGCGGTCATGCTGGAATATCTGGCTTCTGTGGAAGGTAAGAATTTTATGGTGACCAACTTGGTGGCCGAAATTGCGGATGCCTATTATGAACTGTTGGCGGAGGACAACGAGTTGGCCAATATTGAGCAAAACTTACAGATCCAACAGAATGCCCTGGAGATGGTACGCTTGCAAAAACAGGCGGCACGCGCCACGGAGTTGGCCGTACGCAGATTTGAAGCAGAGTTGCTAAAGAACCAAAGCCACCAATATGAAGTGCGGCAGCAAATTGTGGAGAGCGAGAATAAAATCAATTTTTTGCTCGGTAGAACCCCTAGACCCATTGAAAGGAGGTCTCAAGGCTTTATTGAGCGCGATTTGGATTCCGTCTATGCCGGTATTCCGTCACAGTTATTGCAAAACAGACCCGACATTCGCCGTGCGGAGTATGAATTGCAAGCCGCTAAGCTAAATACCAAAGTGGCGAAGGCCAATTTCTATCCTTCTATTGGCATTAGGGCGGGAGTCGGTTTGGAAGCTTTCAATCCCAAATTTCTGACCGAAACGCCTCAATCTTTATTGTACTCTTTGATGGGGGATGTCGTAGGGCCATTGATCAACAGAAATGCCATTAAGGCCGAATATCAAACGGCCAACGATAGGCAATTACAGACCGTTTACGAGTATGAAAAAGCTATTCTGAACGGTTATATTGAAGTAGCCAATCAATTGTCGAACATAAAAAACCTCAAAAGCAATTACGACCTTAAAGAAAGGGAAGTGACCGCACTTACGGAATCTATTGATCTCTCGATCCAATTGTTCCAATCCGCTCGAGCCGATTATATGGAAGTATTATTGGTGCAACGAGAGGCCTTGGATGCTAAAATAGAGCTTATTGAGACCAAAAAGAATCAACTGGTTGCCCGTATAAAAATGTACCAAGCGCTGGGTGGAGGTTGGAATTGATGAACACTATATTTTAGTTTAACCTGGGTAGAAATTCCCTTTTAACCGGTCTCAAAAATAGTTTAAGCTATGCACTTTAGTGCATCTACCTTTAGGTTCTAAAAACTTTCACTTAGTTGCGGTAGCCGTAGCAGTAACAGTGACTGCCTACCGCCACTGCAACTGCAACCTAGAATGTTGTAAAATGAATTTTATTCATTATTTGTGCAGATAAGAACGGAGTCCAGATGTTTCAAACCTAAAAGGTTGGGATTCTCTACTCCGTTTTTAATTCTGGTTTTTTGCTATTGATAAAAAGAAATTATGGATGCCGTTCCTTTTTTTGGAGAAGAACTGTGGGCGTAGGAATTTGAAGAAGTAGACGGGTAGCTATGGTTTTTCCTCTTATTTAGTATTCGTTTTCGGTATTGATAGCTGTAGTGTATTCACATTTAAGCGGTTTTTTGAAAAAATAGGACTTCAAATGGACATAAAAAGATTAACGTTGTTTAGCGTAAATGGTTTTATTTGTCATTCGTAGTTAGCATCTATTTTTGGTATATTATATCATTATAGACCTAAGCGTATCAAATTAGAATGAAAACTCAGGGAAATGTTGTCTTACAATTTCTAATTTTATGCTATTGGGAAAGACCGAAAATATAACCTTTTAGGATGCCTTTGTAACAATAGGTCATAGGGCTACTAAAGTAGGATAAAAACAAAATGAAGCCTTAAAACATTTGGGAACAGTAATGAAATCCAGCACAGAAAAAAGAACGGTAGCCATGGTAGGCTGTTTTGATACCAAAGGGGAGGTCTTTGGGTATCTCTATTCCTGTCTCCTTAGGGAAGGTGTTGAAGTCTTAGCTATGAATACCGGTGTTTTGGGTTCAACGAATCTTTTCCCTGTAGCGGTAGAAGCAAGTCAGGTAGCACAAGCAGGTGGCATGGCACTTATGGCACTACGAAATCATGATGATCGCGGCATCGCTTTGGATGTTATGGGTCGGGGAGCCGCTAAAATCTTGCGCCAGCTGGCAGCGGATAACACCTTGAATGCCGTCATTGGAATGGGCGGTGGTGGCGGTACTTTTGTAGCCCTTGCCGCCATGCAAACGGTTCCTTTTGGTATTCCTAAATTGTGCCTCACCACCTTGGCAACCAAAGACCTGTCCGACAAGATTGGAAACAAGGATATTACCTTAATGCCGTCCATCGTAGATGTGGCGGGTCTAAACCGGATAAGTCGTGTATTGATTGCCCAGGCCGCAGGGGCAATCAGCGGAATGGTGCGAGCTGAAGTGGAAAATGGCCAGCAGCGCATAGGCAGCATTGCCATGAGCGTTTTCGGCAATACGGCCTTATGCGCCGATAGATGTACCGAACTTTTGAAATTCCGTAATTATGATGTACTTTCATTTCATGCTGTGGGCACTGGCGGTATGACTATGGAAGCCTTGATAAAAGAGGGCCTTTTTGGAGCGGTACTGGACCTAACGACCACAGAATTGGCAGATGAGCTCTGCGGAGGTATCTGTAGTGCAGGACCTGATAGGTTAACGGCAGCCGGAGCAATGGGTGTTCCACAGGTGGTAGCTCCGGGATGTCTGGATATGGTCAATTTTGGCCCCTTGGCAAGTGTACCCGAAAAATATAGGAATAGACAACTGTTTTCTTGGGCGCCAGATGTTACCTTAATGCGTACCAATAAGGAAGAGAATAGGATGCTTGGGGAAATAATGGCCAAAAAACTGAACGAGGCCAAAGGGCCTGTAAAAGTGCTGTTGCCACTTGGCGGACTATCAAAAATAGGTGCCAAAGGCGAGCTTTTTTATGACCCCGATACGGATCAAATCCTTTTTGAGGCCCTTAAATCGAACTTAAATCAGGGAATAGAAATTATTGAAGTACCCGCAAATATCAATACGGAAACCTTCGCGGACCAAGCGGTGAAGGCTTTGTTAAGTGGACTATAAAATAGAAGAGATAATTTGAAATTAAACTAAGAAATATGCCAAATCCATGGACAGGGAAAGGAAACCCATACACAAAACAAGAAGTTAGAGATCGTTTGCAAAAGGTCGTAGATCAAAAGAAAGCGATTATTGCAGCTGGTGCCGGAACCGGCATCAGTGCCAAGTTTATTGAAAAGGGTGGTGCCGATCTTATTATTATTTATAATTCCGGCCGTTTTAGGATGTCCGGCCACGGATCCACCGCAGGTATGATGGCTTATGGCGATGCCAATGCCGTAGCTATGGAAATAGGCGAGTTTGAAGTCCTACCTATAGTGGAGGAAGTGCCCGTTATCTGTGGGGTACACGGTAGTGACCCAAGAAGACGCATGTGGCATTTTTTGGGTAAGGTAAAGGATATGGGTTTTTCGGGCGTGAACAATTTCCCCACACACTCCATTATCGACGGTCATTTTAGAAGAGTGTTGGAAGAGACCGGCATGAGTTTCCAGAAGGAAGTGGACATGGTGGCCTTAGCGACACAAATGGATTTGTTTTCCATTGTTTATGTCGCTACGCCGGAGGAGGCCGTTCAAATGGCTGGTGCTGGTGCAGATGCCGTCATAGCCCATGTAGGAACGACCGTTGGAGGATCTATAGGGGTTACGGGTGCAACAGTATCCATGGATGACGCCCTGGAACGTACCCAAGCCATTGTCGATGCCGTAAAAAAGGAAAATAACCATACCTTCTTTTTGGCCCATGGTGGCCCCATCAATACACCAAGTGATGTGCGGTATGCCTTAGATCACGTAAAAGGCCTGCATGGTTTTGTAGGTGCCAGTTCGCTGGAACGGATGGGTGTGGAGGCCTCGTTGACCAACCTGACCAAGGAGTTTAAAGCATTGACCTTGTAAACCTTAGGTAAATTTTAGAAATGAGATTTGCGACATGAGATTTGCGACAAAATTGATTTGTGGGTAAGGGTCGTCTAAGCACTATCTGTTTAGGTGCAAGATGTCATTATTTGTAACTATTTATCCGTTATCAAAGTGCGGCAATTTGTGCCCTCCGTTTCCCTCCCGACCAATATCGGGACTAAAAAGTGAGAGGGCAGAAATCGTCTTGGTTCACTTTAGGGCTAGGATAAAACAAGAGGATTTCTGATTAGAGGTAAATAGTTACCCTTATTACAACATAGAATATAAAAAAATTAAGGAAGAAATTTAGTTTTGATTTCTTGTCTAAAAGCTAAAAGCTAAAAGCTAAAAGCTAAAGCCGAAAGCCAAAAGCCAAACATCTAACCAAGAAATGAGTAAAAACTGGAAGTTTGTAAAAGAGAAAGACCAAACGTTCGAAAAAGCCTTGGGTCGGGACCATTACTGGCATTACCATCCGGACGGGGCAGAAAACACCGAGTCATATATGGTTAAAGTCGTAGTTCCCGAAGGTGACGGACACGATTTTCATAGGCATCCAAAAATGCATGAAATACTTTATATACTAAAGGGACAGGCCGAACAATGGATTGAAGATGAAATGCAAATCTTAGAAGTTGGCGGTTCCGTTTATATTGATGCCGATGTCGGTCACGCCACCTTTAACGCTGGAAAGGGTGAACTGGAATTTTTGGCGATTCTTTCCCCTCCGAACGGTTGGGAAGCCGGTACTTTAGATGTAAGCAAAGAAGAACCCTACATAAACTATAGAATCAAAAAATGAATTAGAATAACCAACAGGTTTTTTTAATAAAAAATTAAAAGCTCCTCCATGCCATTCTGAGAACTTCTATAAACATTTGAAAAACAGCGGAATAGACATTGGATTTTAGGATTTAAAAGCAGTCGTTAGTTCCTCCCCTTTTCAAGGGGAGGTGGATTCCAACCTTTTCGGGAGGGAGACGGAGGGGTGCCTTTGTGAAGCAGATAGTTTAAAGTATTATAAAATGTGCGAGAGCAGGCTACAACAATCAAGGATGAAAATCAAATTACAATTATATGATTTTGAATAAATTATACAATGATGTCAATGATAGCGGATTCGAAGGCTAAAGGGAGGTGTCAGCCCGCTGACGGAGAGATCACGTGTTGGTAATAGGACTGAAAATCAAAAGTAAACCAATAACTAAAAGACCACAAAAACCGAATAAAATGAATAAAAACCTCTTTTACATAGCGTTGGCCATAAGTGCCATGCTTTGTTTTGCAGCCTGTAGCGACAAAAAACTACCACCGGGGCCGCTGACCTACACAGGCGAAAGCCCAAGAATGCAAGAACCCTTGAGTCCAAAAGAATCCCAAAGGCATATTCAACTGCCGGAAGGATTTACGGCCGAGCTATTTGCTGCTGAGCCAAATATCATAAACCCAATTGCTTTTACGTGGGACGAAAGGGGCAGGTTATGGGTGGTGCAGTCCAAGGATTATCCCCATAATCTGGCCAATGATGTGGGTGGCGACCGGATTACCATTTGTGAGGATACCAATGGGGATGGCAAGGCAGATACCTTTACGGATTTCGCTACGGAGCAAAGCTTGTCAACAGGTATCACTTTGGTCAACGGTGGGGTCATAGCCGCCCAAGCACCAGATATGGTCTTTTTGGAGGATACCGATGGCGACGATAAAATGGACAAACGCACCGTTCTTTTTGATGGTTTTGGTACTTTTGACACCCATGCCGGTCCTTCCAGTCTGCGCTACGGTCTGGACAATACCATTTGGGGAGCGGTGGGTTATTCCGGTTTTGAAAACGATTTTAACGGGAAACCCGTTACGTTTGGAATGGGCGTGTACCGTTTTGCTCAAGACGGTTCCTATTTGCAGCCTGTGGGCCAGTTCGATAACAACACTTGGGGCATGGGCTATAACGAGAACTTTGAAATATTCGGTTCCACGGCAAATAATAACCATGCTTGTTATGTGGGAATTCCAATGAAGCATTATAACTATCTGGACAAAATGCCCTCTTGGGCGCTCAATGCCGATTTTATTCAAGGGCATTATGAGATTTCTCCAGTCGATACCATACCCTTGCAACAGGTAGATGTGCGCGGTGGCTATACCGCTGCCGCAGGAGCCAATTTTTACACGGCAAGGAACTATCCGGAAGCCTACCAAAACCAAATGTACGTCTGCGAACCAACGGGACATTTAGTGCATATTGCCAAGATAGTAAAAGATGGTGCCGGCTATATTGAGGTTGACGGCGGGAATATTTTTGCCAGTACCGATGGTTGGACGGCCCCTGTTTTTGCGGAAACAGGTCCCGATGGTAACCTGTGGGTTGCCGATTGGTACAATCCCGTTATACAGCACAACCCCGACCAAAGAGGTATGGAAAACCAAATTTGGAATGCCGATAAGGGAGAGGGCAATGCCCACCTTAATAAATTCCGAGACTACGCTCATGGGCGTATTTATATTATAAAACACAAAGATTCCCCTAAACCAAAAATAGCCACATTAGACAGAAATAATGGCCAATCGCTTTTAGGCGCATTGAAGAGCGATAATCTGTTCTGGAGAATCATGGCGCAACGTTTCATTGTTGAGCGTAAAAAGATTGGCTTGATCCCCGAATTGATACAAATGGCAACGGATAGCGCCACGCTGGATAAAAGCGGTCTAAACGCTCCGGCACTTCACGCCCTATGGACATTGGAAGGTCTTGGTGCCCTAAGCGGAACGCATCCAGAAGCCGGCAAGGCTGTTCAAAAAGCACTTGAAAATAATTCGTATGCCGTAAAAAAAGCGGCCTTGGCCTTACTTCCCAACACGCTGGAAGCGAGCGAACAATTAGTGGCATCGGGACTGCTTTTCGATACCGACCCACAGCTCCGGTTAGCGGCGATTCTTAGGGCTTCGGAATTACCGGAGTCGGGCGGATTGTACGCTGCCATGCAAGCGGTTGGCAAAGAAGAAAGAAATACCTCGGACAAATGGTTGAACGCAGCCTTGAAGATGTACGGAAGGGAAATGAACAACGAGGAGGTCGATGCCTCGGTCGTAGAAATGATCATCCCTGCTTCCGATGAGCGAAGTACCGAGTGGCTATACACCGAAGAAAAACCAGCGGACGATTGGATGGTATCTAGCTTTGACCAATCATCATGGAAAAAAGGAAATAGTAGGTTCGGAGGGCATGATGAGGAACAGATCAAGACCAAATGGACAACGGATGACATTTGGCTACGAAAAGAAGTGATCATCAAAGAACAGCTTAACCAACCAGTCATCAAAATTGCCTATGACGATGATTATGAGGTATATATTAACGGGGAGTTGGTGTTGGCAGGGAGCGGCGCCAGCAGGTCTTATAAGTACCTTATGTTAGATGGTGATCAGGCAACATTTTTTAAAAAAGGGAAGAACCTTATTGCCGTGCATTGCAAGAATACGGGAGGCGGGCAACATATAGATGTAGGAATCGGAAAAATAGCCGCAATCAAGGCCGATGTTACGTTTACCCTTAATACGGTGCCTCAGGAAATGGCCTATGACCAAACAGAATTACAGGCCAAGGCTGGTCAGACTATAGAAATTATGTTGAACAATAAAGACCAAATGCCACATAACCTAGTGGTAATCCAAGCGGGTAGTTTAGAAGCTTTTGGACCATTGGTCGATAGTTTTGTGGTGCAGCCAGAGGCCGTGGCTGTGAAATATGTACCCAACTCAAGAGTCGTTCTTG
>Ga0075108_10000485_pt1 | contig 23840 bp, 14 predicted proteins | sample AntAceMetag02UK1_FD_69797 | JGI IMG/M metagenome (GOLD analysis project Ga0075108, IMG submission 69797) | Saline lake microbial communities from Ace Lake, Antarctica - Antarctic Ace Lake Metagenome 02UK1 | ecosystem: Environmental > Aquatic > Non-marine Saline and Alkaline > Saline | place...
TTTAGTGGCTTTGGTGATTGCACCACACCCTTTCCTTCATCAAAGCTCCAATAATCAATAGCCTTTATTTTTTCGTCCAATACATAATTCCACTTTTTTAGATAGTAATCCCTTGGGTAAAAATCATCGCCAATTTTTGCCAGTTGTTGCCTAAGTTTATTCCCTAATTCATTCTGAATTTCCACAAACTCAGGCTGGTCGAAGAGGTTGTTCATTTGATATGGATCATTAACATCATCAAAAATCATATGATCATCCGTCAATGTTTTAACGTACGTGTACTGTTTTGTCTTTAGGGCACGATATTCAGGATATTTAAATTCATTGGTAAAGGGACTAAGGTTCATTGCCAATACTGAACGGTCAACTTCCGCATCAGGAAATTTAACCAGCTCTGAAAAATCTTCACCTTCGATGCTATTGGTAATTTCTATATGTGCCAGACTTAAAAGCGTTGGCAATATTTCTGGAGTTGTTATAGGGGCATTTACCTTAGTACCCTTATTTACCACAATTGAAGGATACCTTATCAAAAAAGGCACATTTATTGATTCCCTCCAACCTAATTGCTTCATAAAAGGTCGCATACCGTGAGAGCCCATCATTTCACCGTGATCTGCACTAAAAACCATAATGGTATCATCATCCAAACCAAGTTTTTTGATATGATCCAAAATCCTTCCTATAGCCTCATCCGTTGCCGTGCAATGGGCATAGTAGCCCTGTAGTTCATCACGGGTCCTATCTTCCCAGTCTATTGGAACATTTGGTTGTAGGTGCAATTTTTCCTTTGGGTACATGTCTTTAAACCTTTGCGGAGCGCTGTCATGTGGAAAATGTGGGGTTGCTATGGACACAACCATTAAAAATGGATTTCCATCCTTGGCATGATCTGTTAAATACTGATTGGCATCGGCCACGATGGCATAGGGCGAATACCCTTTCCAAACTTGCTTTTCTGGATTTTCGTTTTCATAATAGGGCATATTGTTATAATCGTGTGAGCATTCATTTGCTTTCCAATAATCAAAACCTTGTCGTCTTTCAGGTATGACATTATTAGTTCTTCCATGCCCGTCCAGATGCCATTTGCCCCAATAGGCAGTGTTATAACCTTCCGCTTTAAAAATTTCGGCCATGCACAATTCTTCACTCGGTAAATACAGGTCGTTTAAAAACATACCTGTTGTAGTAGGATATCTTCCGGTGAGTAAAGCGGCCCTGTGCGGTGTACATACAGGGGTGACCGAAACAGCGTTTGTAAAGTTGATGGCCTCTTTGGCAAAAGCATCTAAATTTGGGGTTTTCACATCTGGATTACCCATATAGCCCAAAGCAGATCCCCGCCATTGATCTGTTAAAATGTAGACGATATTTGGCCTTTTGATTTCTTTGACCAATTCTTTTTTCTCCTCTTTCTTACACCCAAAAAAAGCTATTAAAACTAGGGCTGAAATAATTTTTCCCATTCTTTTTTTCATCGTTGATCTTTTGTTAGTTTGATATCCAAAAAGTAGCACTAACCGGTGATAAGGTTAAGCTTGCTTTTGTAAATTCTTGATTTTCTATTTTTAAATGTTCGGTATCTATTAGGATTGAGATTTCACCCGTATACGGATTAGCTTTGTGCAGCTGAAAATTCCACTTTAGCATTACTTCTGTTTCAATCGCTTCGTCACTGGAATTGGAAAAAAAGTAAATCTGCCTACCGTCTTTTATTTTATGGATATAATTAAATTTCCCCAAATCCGAAGTCAATTTTGGATTTGGTGAAAATTGAATATCGGCAGCTGCATTTATGTTGATTGCCTCGGACAAATTTTGCTCGGTTGGATTGGGAATATGAATGGCCTTTCCCTTGATAGTATTATCCTTGTACTTGATTTCCGAAGTTAAAGGAGCTTTTGGGTCAATGCCGAATATTTCCTTGACCAAGGCTTGTACTTTTTCATCTTGGCCTATCTTTGAAGCTTTAAACGGTAACTGTCCTGTTGAAATTACCAAACCACCCTTATCGTAATATTCCTTTATTTTTTCCAAGGTTTTTAATGAAATCACTTTGCATCCCGTAATGATAAGTGCCTTATAGTTTTGCTCGTTTTCAAGATTCGCCAAGCGCACTTGACCCTCGCCAATTTCGTATTTATCATCCAAAAAGAGTTCAGGATGTATAAAAGTGAAATCTTGTCGGATATCGTTAGTCAACAAGCCGCTTATTTCTTGGTAATTGGTTTCCGGGGAAATAAAAAACCCCTGTCGCGGATTATCGGGATCTTCAAAACGGTACCAACCCGCCAATTCTTCAAACGGATAAAAAACCCCTATTTCGGAAACCCTTTTACCACCTTGTAACAGCATACAAGACCTGCCGACATATTCGGAATAAGCAGGCAGGGCAGGCGCCAATTTTTCGCTATAGGGAGAAACGAGAGGCGAAATATATACCTGTTCAGGGTTATACCAAAGCCCGTGCGGAACCACAAAATTAACACCTCTGGAGAAAATATCCATCACAGAGGGATAGAGCATCAAAGAATCGAAGGACTTTTCCTTATAAGCCCCGTAAATCTCTGTGGAGACTATAGGTCTATCGTAATAATCGGCCGCAGAACTGATGAGTTTATGTCCGTTTTGTCCGAATTGATATCCAATAATGGCATCCGTCAAGGGCATGGTGGTATGTCTGAAAAATTTGAAAATATCGGCATTCATATCGATGGGCGCGGGGTCGTAGTTGCCCGGAGGGTGGCCGGTATCTTTTAGCCCATGTTTCTTCGTCCATTTGCCCACAAGTTTGGGAAAGCCTTCCGCCAATAGTTCGGCACGCGTATTGAAGAACGCATGGCGAACGGCCTCGGTTTCCGGTCCGATATTATACCATAAAGCAGGGTACCAAGGTTTTGGGTCGTACCCATTTAATTCCTCAAATTTTTCATTGAATTTCCCCGTCCAAGTTCGCGGATGTTTCCAAAAACCAACATCATCGAAAAAGGTGGTTTTAATGGTATTCCCAAATAGGATTCAAAGTTCGCTTTGTACACATCATAAGTGAGACGAATCATTACCCGGACTGCTGTAGTATCCAAATAATCTACTACCGGAAAGGCTTTATGATGGCTATCCTTGACCATGGGGAAGTACATGATTTTCCAATTCCCGTTTGGGACCTCCCAAGTAACGGTGCCATTGTTTATATATTGGTTCAGTTCAATGCGTTCCAAAGTTTGTTCGTTCATCGCTACAGCCGAAAGGATTTTACCGTCGGGCAATTGCTCTGTGAATTTTACAGGTCCTTTCAGTGTTTTTTCCACTTTATCCAGCCTTTTCATAGTATGCTGTGGAAAAAGTTCTCCTATCTTTCCGCCTGCCATTCCAGAGGGAAAATCGTTGTCATCATATAGAATAACTTCCATATCAAGCTCCTCGGCGGTATCCAGAACATCTTGAAAACGATCTAGATATTCGGGAGATAGAAACTTGGGTGTAGTGCCGGGCCTTCCGTCTTTTTTGGGAGCGAGGGGTAATACACTTATTCCGGAAAAACCTCCCAATTCTTTGGCATCCCGCATTTGTTTTTGAATGCCTTCCGTGGTGAGTTCCCCATTGATATGCCAGAAGGGCATGGGTTTATAAGCTCCGGGCGGATTCTTAAAGTCTTCGATGAGCTTTTTAGGGAGCTCTTTCTTTTCAGAAACACAGGAGTTATTCAATAATCCTAGTATTAAGCTAAGGGCTGCTATTTGAAAATATCTTTTAAAAATTGTATTCATTTTTAGTCTTTTAGGTTATAGCGCAACGCCCCTTTATGTGATGTATTTGTATTGAGCTCTTTTTTCCCAAATTGTAGTTTTTTACCTTCGCCGATGTATAAAATCATTTTCGTTTTATCAATACCAGCCACGGTGCGAACAATGCCAAATCGGCCTTTGAAATTAAGTTCCAGTTCTTCATTTTTATAAATAGCTTCCTTGTTGTCTTGTGAGATAATGATGTCGGTGATTTGCGTATTGCCTACTTGGGATGTGACAATGGCGCCAATAATCTTAGTGCCATCTTTTAATGGTGCTACCTTTTTTATACTGGAATTTTGGTTTTTAGAGGGTTCAAAAACACCGATAAAAGGATTGTCCCATGCCTCTCCCTTTTGTCTAATGGCAAGCACTTGGGTCTTTTTGTCCACATAGCCGTTTTTTGCCTCGCGTGTCGGTGGGGCCAAAGCTTGGGTATATTCCCTCGTTACACCATCAGGTACAAAAAGATGCATATAGGTATCGTCATAGTCGATTTCAAACCGAATTTTTATCGCACCGTCAGTAGCCTCCGTTATATATGTTTCTTCAAAATAGCGCCACCCTGGAGACTTGACCACATCGCCAATATCATTCTGGTAACGATCTGTTTTTTGAAGGGGCATGGCTTCCTCATTGGAATCAAAGATGTGGGTTTTATCACCAATATTATGATAGATGTAGTCATGGAACTCGTTGGTGTCGTTCGACTTGGAACGGAATAAATCAAAATAATATCCGGTGGTGTCGCTAGTTCTGATAGTACTCAGCGTACGTTCCTGCGTAGCGTTGTTTACGGTATCGGACAAAAACTGGGTGGCAAAATTGAATTCCTCTGCAATACCATCTTCTAAATGTTCGGGCTCCGATGCAATATTGACCACGGTATTTTGCCAAACATTGGCCTTGCCTTTCCAAGAACCTTCGTCCAGTCCATGCGAGGTGCCGTTGACCACTACGGTATTATTGCCTGCATACAGCCTAAAATAATGTTCGTGCAGGGGAATTCGCCGTTCAGGTACGGTAGGTGGTAGTCCGGCATTGGGCCCGATAACATAACCGGCTCCATACAACTCCATCCCAATGCCCGTAAGATGTGAATGTACGTAGTGGGCACCCCCGATGATTCCGGCCAGGCCGTAAAGTTCATTATTTTGTTTCGATGAATTTCGCTGTAGGGCGATACCGGCGTGTTCTATAAGTACCGTTTTTTTGTCGAAATCTATACCGCTATCCAATTGCTGTGGAATGTCAATGCCCCAGAACAATTGTAAATGTTGGTATTGGTCATATGGAGAAGTACTTTTAATATTCGGGCTATACCCACTTTGGGCATTATAGGCCTGATGCAACGCCATTTGTGCTTTTGCCTTGATATCGGAATAGCCCCTACGTTCTGCGATATGAAGGGCATATCGGTAGTTTTTTTCCGTTTGATCGGCATTTCTCTTTGAATCGCCGTACCGGACAAAGCGCCTATCGGGATACCTTAAATAATCGTTGAGAAAGTTTCCATTGAAAATATGTTTTGAAGTTTTGGTGACTTCAAGTTCGGGTTTGATACGGTCCACCATGTTCAAGGTCATGCTTATAATTGGCATAAAACCATAACTCAACGATTCCGGCCACAGGCCTTGGCCCGAAAATATAGGCAAAATGGTGTTTTTGAAGGAATTCTGGTGCGCCGTGCCTTTTTCCCAAAATACATTGAACAAGCGTTCCCGTTCGGTGTCGTCAGCAACACACAGAATCATAAACAGCGCACCTGGTGCCGTTAGAATGGGGTGATTGGAAACCGTTTTGCCATGCGTATCCGCCTCCCCATATTCCTGCAATACGTTACCAATCATATTCCGTAGGGCCTTTTGTGCTTTTTCATTTTCAAAAGGAATTCTTTTGTTCAACGATGCGTCATAAACGGTCGTGTTTTCCTTTTGGAGAAAATCATAGACGAAATCATAGGCCAGGGCAAAATGCGAATAGGAAGTTCTTGGATCTAAAAATGCATTGCCGCAGATGGTCGTCTCCTTTGCATCCCTTGATGCGAGCTCATCGATATAGGCGGTTAGAATATCTTCCGATAATTGGGCGTATCGTGTATTTTCGGTAATGTAATAGAGCATGCCCGCTTCGGAGGCAAGGCTAAGTATTTCGTGATGTTTCGCAACACAGGGTGTGGCATCAAACTCGTGTTTTTCTTCCTTACCATTGCTAAAATTGGGTAGGTCCAAAATCATAGCTGGGTTTGTGCCGTATACTTCCAATTTTGGGTCTACGTTTTGGTGTAGTTGTGTGACAATGCGCTGCGCCCAATCATAGGTTTCGATTGTTTTTAAAAGTTGTGGCCTCTCTGCATCGGTAGTATAAATTATGGGATGCTGTAGGGATTGGGCATTCACCATAACGGTCACTATTAACCCTATAACACTTAATGAACATTTAAGCCGATTTCCCATGAAAAAGATCTTTTCTATTTGAATAACCACTAGTATAATCCCGACTCTTTTTTAATCCATTTCGGAAATTTAGAAATCGGGCGGATATGGATGTCCTTCATGTAGCATTCGGCACTTTCGGATTGTAATTGTATCTGACCCGCATCAAGTTTGCTGCCATCCTTTGAAATTGCGTTCTTCAGAGCCATCACCACATTACCGTTGACAACATGTACGGAACTATCCTCCAACAAGTAAAGATCTATGCGGCTCCATTGCCCATGTGGACTCTCCCCATCTACTTTTCTAATAGTTCTGACGCCCTTTGACAATTCACTCGCGTTTGCATTCCATTAACCCTCTTCATCAACGGTCACATCCGCCTTGGTTCCGGCGAGCTTGTAGAGATCGCCAATATCACCTTCCTGAATTTGATACTCCAAACTTGATTTCCATACGTTCCAAAAGGCGCCATGTTCGCCGTGGCAGTGGTAGAGCAGGCAATTATCGCGTTTTCGTTCTAGACGGGGCTCGTATTTTTTCTCTCCCCATTTAAAAAGGAAGGTGAGATGATAATTGGCATAGTCTTTTTTTGAGGTCAAGCCTGCATATACCTCCCCGGAAATATTCAGGATAAGCTCCCCATTTTCATCTTCGGTCACTTTAAAAATACCCATGGGATCGCCCAGGCCAATGGGCGTTTTGTTTTCCCCATTTTCGTCTTTTTGATAGCCGGCCGGAAGGTTTTGAACGGACGGTTCCGGTACGCCTGTCCATACTTCCCATCGCGATAGGTTTTGGTCCAAAAGCGAAACCCAATCTTTTGATTTTAATATTTTACTGGGGTATTTATGGTCTTTTTGTGCTGTTAATTGAGGGTTGCCAAATGTTATTAAAAAAGCGATATTTACTAATAAAGTACTTGTCTTCACAGTTGTTTTTTAATGTTTGTTCAATTGAAATGGTCTGCTGGTCGGTTTTGTTTCCGTTGGAAAATCATTTGGTATTTCTTGTGTCACGTCCCCTGTGGCGGCCCATTCCGTTCCGCGTAAAAACGAAACGATAAACCCTACGTTTTCGAAAGAATCGGTATCATGTCCTAATGTGGTGTGGAATACGCGCCCTTTTCCATAATCGAGAGTCATCAGCATAGGTTCATGTCGATCTGTAGGTGCGGTATCGCTTTGGTCCTTTCCTGTGGCTAAAATGGTCATATTTTCTGCCGGGCCCCTAAGTTTTGCGTAGCACTCATCGATCCCCGTTAGCCAAACCTTGGGCATTCCTATGGTAATGGGATGTTCCATATCCCTTATGGTAATAGGAAATTGGTGGTGTTTTCCATGCGATCCCGCAGGGCCGGCCGCGGTATCAATGACATTTTTGCCATCATTGGTATAATAGACATAGGGTCCGTCTTTTTCGGTACGGTCTCCCCAACCACCTAGACCGATCATCTTATTGTAGGCCTCCCACTGGGGAAAGGAATTATCGGCGGCATGTACACTTACAAATCCGCCGCCTGCATTTATATAAGCTTCAAAAGCTTTTTGGGTCGCCTCGGGCCAAGGGGCCGCCCGCCAACCAAAATTGCTGACCACCACATCATAGTCGGAAAAGTTGGGGGCAAAGGATTCATCAGATGTTGGTTCCTCCACCAAAGTTACATCCCCGGTATTGGCTAAGGATAGAAAGTCCTTTTCGCGCTCTGCCCTCCAAACGTTTTGCGTACGTTGTATATCGACCTTAAACAGTCCGGTTTCTTCCAAATACTGTTTCATCATTAGGGTGGACTTAGGCCACACGGCATGATTGTTTTGACCGTCTATGATAAGTGCCTTTAATTTGGTTTGGGCACAGCTGGAGATGGTCAATAGTAGGAGGATATAATTCAGATAGTGTTTCATTTTCATTTGTTTGTCTGTATCTAGTCAGACTTTTTTTTTCGATTCGAAGTATTCTATGGATTGTCGATAAAATCCAACAAGAGTTTTTTTACATCACTTACCGTACCTAATTCTAGCCCACCATTCGTTGCACCAGTTATCCAATACAACAGCATACCTGCATCTGAACAGTCCCATTTACCTTTTTGAAATTTGACTACATCATCGACCTCTGCAATTTTACCTTGTAGCCAGACCCATTGAATTCTTGGGTCGGGATGGTTTTTGGCCCAATCCCAATGTTCCAGATTTACCTTTAAATTCACGTTTTGATCCGGAATACGGACTTCCTCTACACCAAAGTCCAATAGTTGTTGCCAGGTGTAGAAATCACCAGCATCGTCATTAGCAGGGTGGTGGGTTATCACTTTTACGTATTTGTGTTTGGACTTTTGGGAGGCTTTCAAGGCCAACACGATGATATCTGGCTCGCCGGCCTCTATGATCCAAAGCGGATCATTTTCGGATGAGGCATCTATCGCTTTGCTCAAATCCTTAACGGTTTCTTCTTGCTGCCATTTGGCATCGAAGAAAGTCAAACCATCAAAACCGCCCCAGCGTCTAGCAGTCACATCGCAAGCACTTTGCATCAAAGCGTGTCGTTCTTTTTCAGCTCTTGCCGAGATGCGTTCGACACGTACCAGATCGCAGCTGTGCGAATAGTGAACCAATCGGTCTTCTAGTCCGGTTGCGCGTAGTAATGCGATGGATACCGCCGTGGCCCCCAAATCGTCAGGATCGGGCGAATTCCCATCCGCGACGATAGCGACGCGACCGGCAGGTGGGTTGATTTTCGCCTGTGGTCTATTATCATTGTTTTCATCAAAAGACACCTCGGCATCTTTCACTTGTTGGCCTTTCCCGACAGGGGTAAATATGAGTCCCGACCAACGGGCCCTGGCCCATTCCTTGCCATCGGAGCTTCCAATTTTCGAAAGAACCGTAATCCTATCGCCTTTGTTCAACTCGACATTTTCCCATAGAGCGTTGAAATCAGAACCTTCGGCAAACATTTTTTGTGTGAGTGCCGGGGAATACGAACCCAATTCTTTATCGTTCACTTTGACGCTGAACGTTGATTGTCCGTCGTTTTCGCCCACCCCTATAAAAACCACATCGTAGTTCGCACTTTTAAAAGTGAAATCCGTGGTGGTACTCGCCTCTTTATTTTTATTGGGATTAATGGCAAACCAGCGGCCACCTGCATCTTTATAATATCCCGTACCCTTCTCCGGAAAATCTGCAACGGGCAAGGTTTTATTTTCAATAACGGAGGTACTAATGGTTTCATAATAAGAGGGTTCTGACCACTGCATGACCACACGGGGCCCTTTCTCATTGGGAATGTAATTTTTATCCTTGGTAAGAATGAACTTATCGAACTCAAAACCATCTTCCCGCATGCTGAATTGAATATCGTGCATACCGCTGTTTTCGATATCAAGATAAACCTGATAAGGTACGCCACAATGCTCCTCTTTCGTACGTTGTTTGCTGGCCCACGTCCATTCGTTTTTGCCATCGCACCATTGCATGCGCTGTCCATTTTCGGGCCACTCTCCGTTCAAACCAACATGGATGCCATTATCTTCGCTGCCCGTGCTAAATGCCCGTACCCAAACATAATACCGTCCGGAATCTTTGATTTTGACTTGGTAATGTAAGACCCCCAACTTACCGGGTTCGTTGGAGAAATTTTCTCCCCGAATGAGCTCATCGTCATGGGTTGTTCGGGTATCCGGTAAGATTTCCAGATAGGTATAGTTGCTTGCATTGATGCCATGATTGTTATCTTTATCGGAAGTAATTTCCGAAGCCTCATGTCGTGTGGTGCGATACCATTGACGTAGTTCGGTCTTATCTTGCTTGTAGAAATATTCGGCCTCAATGGCGACTAGCCCATCTTGCTCTTCAAAAATGATTTGCTGATCAATGATTGGATCCGTAAACTTTTCTGTCTGGGCTTTTAACAGGAAACAGGATATTAGTAATACAAATAATAGTCTTATTTTCACTTGGTCAAGTTCAAGTTTTATTAAAATATGATTTGATTCTAGAAGGAATTAATCTTCAATTGAATCGTATGTTTCCCAGGGGAAAGTCTAATGGATTCAAAAGCGGAAGGTACTTTTTCGCCATTGTGTATGAGGTCTTTTCCATCTAAACCATTTAGGGAAAACTCGGCTACCATATTACCCGGAATTTCAATTTCATAGGTTTGAAGTCTTGGGCCATTGTGTGTATATTTTGCTTTAATGGCACCTCTTACCGTTGGTACTTCTATAGCACTGGATTTCAAGGTGCTCATTTGAGGTTTAATCGTTGCTATTCTAAATCCCGGCGTTTTAGGTTTTATGCCCCATAGTCCCCTTGGAATAACATTCGCTGGTACAGCCCCCCAAGCGTGATTCCAGTCCAGGTTATTTTTGTATTTATTGTCCCAAGATTCTAAGGTTATAGTTGATCCAATTCGAATCATATTGTACCAACTTCTATCGCTTGTATCGGTCAATAATTGGAGCGCATAATCTTCTTCCCCCGCGTTATATAATCCATCCATTAAGAACTGGGAACCATAAACGCTGCAGGCCATGCCTCGGGATTTTACATAATTCACTACGGACTCATAATGTTCTTCAGGCACCAAACCGAAGGCCAGGGGCATCATGTTGGCATGTAAGGAAGCATGGTCCGTTCCGATACCATCCACATAAATTCCTCTTTCTTTATCGAACATTTGCTCGTTAATGGCCTTTTTGGCTTTGGCCGCCCTTACTTCGAAATCCAACACTTCTAGAGTTTTGCCTAGAATTCGGGCAAACTCTTTCATAATTTTCATGTTCTCATAAAAGAAGGAATTGATTACCGTACTGTAGGGCATAAACACAAAATCATCGAGTTCTCCCGGGGTCGTGCTACCGTTAAAATTTGGTGGTGGCCAATCGACGATATCCGTTAATGGCTTTTTGTAATCATCGTTGAACCCAAGTTTTCGCATAAACTCTTTGTCTACCTTTGTGGAGGTTATCAAACCGTCTTCATTCGATAGTTCGTAAAGCGTTTTATGTTTTAGCGCTTCGTAGTAACGTTCGATCAGTTCTGTATTGCCAGTATACATATAGTCTGCATAGATCAGCAAAGCCACATGTTGCTGCCATTCCGTAGGCCATGTCGGGTTCTTCATGAAATACTCAATAGTGCGTCTTGCCATGGCAAACTCCCTATCGGTGGTATAATGGCTTAATTGATTTAGATAGGCATCGGCCTCGTAGGGAATACGCTCACGATCTCCGTCAACATACAACCCATTAAAGGTTGTTGCCTTGATGGAGTATTTACACAAGTCCCAAACTTGATTCAAAATATCATCATCACTTTCAAAACTACTGGCTTCCTCATCCCAATACGTATGGAAGGCCAGTTGTTCCACATTATCGGCTGAAATAGGTTCTTGGGCACCTTCTATTTCGGCATACCTGAAGGGTACGAGCGGTGGAAATCCATCCGGTAACGCAATTGCCTGATTTGGCCTTGTGTTTCTTTCATCCGTTTGTATGGGAATTCGATATTTATTTTGCCCGGGCTTTACATCGACTTTCAGTTCTTGATATCGAATATTACTTTTCGCCGGAGGCGTTCTGTTCACATTGCCTTCGTCATTGACCATTTCGCCAACCCGAACCGTCAAGGTATGCGGTGTTTTGGTGTTGTAGGTAAAATCCATTGTGGCGAAGGCCGCTTTTCCGAAATCCATAAAATAGAAATCTCCCTTATCCTCAAACTTTACAGGTTTGATTTTACTGGTAACAAATTTGTTTTCGGTGGAAATAATGTAGCTATCGCTTTTTCCCGTAATGAATTTTTGAGGTTCGGAATAATTGACCAATCGGTTTTCTTCATCCCAAATTCGTACTTTCCAATAGTATGTCTTTCCGAGTTCCAAAGTCTTCCCTTCATACGCTACGTCTGTCGATGATGCCGAACGTACTTGTTGACTGTCCCAAACGTCGCCGTTGTTGGCATCAATACTTGCCTTGTTGGATGCCACCAAGATTTGATAGGCAGATTGAAATTTTGAACCTAGTGGAACCGTCCATCCGAACTCTGGTTGCAAATCGAATATTTCGACTTCAGTTTCCGGTGCTCGTATCAGTTCTACCGTTAAATCGGTCGGCGCGGCTCTGTATGCATCGCTGTTTTTCTTAATTAGTTCGTCAGTTTTTGATCGAAGTTTATTGGCTACGAAAGTATATTTTTTCTTTCCGATCAAGTTATTGATCTCTTGAGGGTCTTTCTTTACATTATAAAGCTCCTCAATGTTTTTATCGTTGACATATCTAAAGTACTTCCATTCTTGGGTACGTACCCCTTCACTAGGAGGGATGTTTTCAAACTCCCATATGTGTTCAATCAAAACTGTATCGCGTTGCAGGTCGGTGGTGCGGTTTGTGGCAATAGGCATTAAACTCTTTCCCTGCCAAGTCTTTGGTTGTTCGATTCCCGCCAAATCAAGAATGGTTGATGGTACATCAATATTGAGAGCGAAGGCATCACTATCCTTCTGATTTTGTGCCCTAGGGTCGGATACAATTAAGGGTACTCTAACCGAATTGTCGTACATTAACCACTTGCCTGCCAATTGGCGCTCCCCAAGAAAATAGCCATTGTCACCCATCAAGATGATGACCGTGTTTTTTTCAATGCCCTTTTCTTTCAATTTTTGACGTATTTTTCCAATTTCTCGGTCTATGCCGGAAATCATTCGGTAGTAGCCCTTTACGCTATGTTGGTACTTTTCTGGGGTATCGTAACGCCATGTCCAACGTAGTCTGTTGAATCCATCTCGTACAATTTTTGGCTGTGCTTCAAAATACTTATCGTCGCCTAGTTCAGGCCCCGGCATGTTCATGTTCTGAAGTAGGGCACCCGATTCTTCTTGCCAGAAATATTGGTCTTCAGCTGGATCATGGGCATGTGGTGCGCTAAAACTTAAGGAAAGGCAAAAAGGTTTTTCTGTATCTGCCTCTTCGATGTAGTCCAAGGCCTTTTGACCCGTGTAGCGGGTAAGGTGTACAGAGTCCTTGCCCAAGGTTTTGTAATAATATCCTCTTCGGTCGTCATAAGAATTGTTGCGGTCGTACGATTCATAGACATCGAATTGCTTGTCTAGGCCATCATAGCGAACGCCATATTTACCATAAAATGCGGTATGGTATCCATTTTCCTTCAGAATTCTTGGATAGGAGTTGACCATGTATTCTTCCCGAATATTGCCTGTTTGAAAGTTAAAATTGTGTGTTCTTTCATATAGTCCTGTAAGTATACTGGCCCTACTTGCCGCGCAAATCGGTGTGGTTACCATGGCGTTTTTGAAATAGGTTCCTTCTTTGGCGAGCTTATCCATTTCTGGAGTGGTAATCAATTTATTGCCAGCATAGCCCAGAGCATCAAAACGCTGGTCATCAGTTAAAATAAAAATGATATTTGGTTTTTGGGTATTTTGCCTGACCTTTTGTCCTATCAAAGTACTCGCAATCAAACTCAATAGGAGCATAGTTATAAATCTCATCTTCTTCAAAATATATTTTTTTAGTGTTCTGGCATTTGACTCCCTTATACTACCTTTTAGGGCCAAATAATCAAACTTAGGTTTCAAGCTTAAATTATCCGTCCTGTGCTGTCCTGAGTTAAGCTATGGTATAACAAATTGGTGTATTGTTTCTATACCACAATTGTGTTTTTGGTATTGCTACCTATTCATTTTTTTTACAATTGCACAAAACATATTTGTTCAGGATAGTCATACTTTTTTATATTTAAAAACTTGTTTCGAACAAAAGAAAATTATCGTATTTTTTTTTGGCATAATTCTAATTGGTGTTTTTGTTCTATATAGATTTTCTTGATTTTGAGCCCTTATGATTTTTAGATACATAGGAATATCTTTAAAATAAAATATTATTTTCTACTACGTATCGATGTTTATACACAATAAGAAATATAACATATAGAATATATAGATTTCGTTAGTGAATTTATTAGCCAAATTTTTTTAAAATCAGTATTAAGGTTCAAACTAACAAATAAAATTGTCAATACTCAGTTGACAGAAACCATTACTAAATGGATTGCAGAAAACTTTTTATTAAATTATTATGAAGGGTAGATTGATAGAAAAGATAGAGTTGGCATGCTTACTGGGATATCAGTTTTAGACGATGTAATTCAAAATGACTTAAAAAAGGATTATATCATTAGTACATAAACCTTTTTCTAGAGAAGGAAAGCTGGTTTATAATTTTTAGGGAGGTTGGAAAAACACTAAGCTCATTCAGCTTTATATCTTTTTTTAACAAATCCAAGACAAAATGATTAATGGTTCGGTTTGGAAACCCGAATTATACTATTGGTCTTTTCTAGCTGTTTTTTTAATCATTGTTTGATCTATTTCCTATAGAACCTCCTCTAAGAATTTCACTTTGTTATTTAGGTATTTTAGCGCAATGCTTTTAAATGATTGCGCTATAGTTTTCTTTCCCAATTTCATTGTACCATTCATTAGAAACCTTTTTATGTGTATAAAATTCTTAAGATATATCGCTATACTGATTAAAACGGCGTTGTTTAGAAACAAGGGTATAATTACCGGGGCCAAGACTGGCTTTAGTATTATGGGTCAGTTAGCCTATTACATTAAAATTAGGAAACCAATGTATTTCCTCCATTCTGTAATCTGGTGCAAGATGGGAAAGCTTCATCAGTGTTGGTTAGATATCAACAACTATACTTGTTGGACGTAAATCTTGGTTTTTGGAATTCCAGGTCCTGCAATTATCAAAGGTACTTTCGTCCCATCCTCCAAATTGGCACGTATAATTTGGCACATGCTTTTCATTCATCCCTTTGTCATTAAGAAACAACTTACCAGCTGCAAAAAAAGTTTGGGACTCCTTATGCTAATAATGCTTGAGCATTACATCGTTATCATTGGCTATAAGTAACCCCCAAAAATATAACCTAATCATTAAGGTCATCTATTCCCATGACTTGGAGATGAGGTTTTTCAATTGCCTCATTAGAAACTTTCTTTTTTTTATTGTTGCAGTCACTTGTTATAATATAATAACTGTGAAAGAAAAAGGTACTGTTTTCTTGGTCATCATAATTTTTAATTTTTTTGGTATTTATCACAAGCTTTCAAAATTTTGTGCTCATACTATTTAGAGAAAAAGGCTATAAAATCTAAGCAAAGATTTTAAGAAATAAAATCATTCAAAATCATTAAGCAGGATAGTACAGGTTACTTTTATCGTGGGACTACCTTATTTTAGTCACTGAAGAGTTGTTAACTTCTTGTTGAGTTAGTTTAAATTGAATAGGGATGAAAATATAATATTTTCGTCCCTTTTTAATCAATGTTTTTCCAAATAAAAGAAACAAATGAATTCTTCCGCTTTAGGTACGCTGAAAATAAGTTTTTTTTGTTTTGCACTGCTTCTGCTATGTAATTGTAAAGAACAAAATCAAGATAAAGGGCAACCCACAAATAGAGTAGAAAACTCATCGCCCGTCCGCCACAATATTCTGTGGTTGGTCACGGAAGACATGGGGTCTTACATTCCCTCTTTTGGGGATTCCACCATCGTTACCCCAAATCTTAGCCGCTTGGCCAAAGAGGGGGTGGTGTACCCCAATTTATATTCCACGTCAGGCGTATGTGCCCCCAGTAGGGCTGCGATTACCACAGGCATGTACCCCTCAAGTATTGGTGCCAACCACATGCGCACTACTTCAAATACTAAGGAAACCGGCCTTCCCCCATATGGAGCGGTTCCCCCTGCAGATGTTCGAATGGTCAGTGAATTGCTTCGAGAGAACGGATATTACTGTTCCAACAATTATAAAGAGGATTATCAATTCAAAGCACCAAAAACGGCTTGGGATGAAAGTAGTCCATATGCGCATTGGCGCAATCGTGAAAAAGATCAGCCTTTCTTTTCAGTGGTCAATTTCACGGACACTCATGAATCTGGACTATTTGAGCCGTACGGGCATCGCTATATCGAAAAAAGACATTATCAACTAGGGGACCGGAATTTTAAATGGGACGAAGGTCGAATGTCAGAGGATGAGACAAGGGTTCATTTGCCCAAGGATACAGAATTTGAAATCCCTCCTTACCTGGCGGACACCCCAAAAGTGCGTCGTGACATGTGGAAATTGTACAACAACATTGCCGAAATGGACCAACAAGTGGGTGCGGTACTAAAACAATTGGAAGACGACGGACTTTTGGAAAACACCATCATTTTTTTCTACGGCGATCATGGCGGACCATTACCCAGAGAGAAACGTTTGATTTATGATACGGGTTTGAACACCCCGTTGATCGTACGGTTTCCGAACAAGATGAAAGCGGGAACCAAAGATGAACAGTTGATGAGCTTTATAGATTTGGCCCCCACATTGCTTTCTCTTACGGGAATACGGCCCCTGGAATACATGCAAGGACAAGCTTTTTTAGGGCGGTATAAAGCCGAAAAAGAACGAAAGTATATTCATGCTGCTGCGGACCGTTTCGATGGTTTTACCGATGTCATCCGTGCCGTGCGGGATCAACGTTTCAAGTACATTCGAAACTACAGACCCAATCAAGGTTATTATTTGCCCGTGGAGTACCGGGAAAGAATACCGACCATGCAAGAATTATTACGATTGCGCGATGAAGGAAAGTTGAACGATATACAAATGCAATGGTTTCGAGAAAATAAACCTGAAGAAGAGCTGTTCGATTGCTCGGTAGATCCGTTTGAGCTAAACAATCTTGGCGATAATCCGGAGTACCAAGAAAAGATGGAAGAGCTAAGGACCGAGATGGACCGTTGGCTTACAGAAATCGGCGATCGCCCAAACCTTCCGGAAAAAGAACTCGTTGAACAATTATGGAACGGTCAAGAAACCAAGCCCGTGACTTCAAATCCGAGCATTTCGAATGCCGAAGGCAAGTTAGAATTGGATTGTGCTACGCAAGGTGCATCCCTAGGCTATAAAATTATTGCCAAAGAGGGAGAAACCCCGGAGGTCTGGTCGGTCTACCAAGAACCCTTTGAAATTCCGGAAGGGGCAACGGTGATGGCACAAGCGTATAGAATCGGGTTCGAGCCTAGTGAAATTGTTGAATTACATTTAAGGGACTGATTTAAAACAGTCTCTAAGATTTCAACTTCCCTGCGGGATAGGAAAACCGGTAGCTGCCCGACCCCAATTGCAATTGAATGCCTTCATCGGTCTGTTTCAAGGTCTTTTGCATATCAGATTTCATCTTTCCGTTATTAAGTAAAATGTTGTCCGATTGAGCTTCCGGCAAGGTTACCGTTGCTGTGGTATTGTGAGGTATCGTTACTTCATATTGAAATTGACCACCCTTGATTTCCCAGTCGGATTTTATTTTTCCGTAGCGGGATAAAAATTCGGCATTTGCCGAAGTCAGACCACCTCCGGGATGCGGATGAAATAAGATGTGCTTGTACCCCGGATTTTCAGGGTCTATCTTCAGTCCACCGACATGGGTGTATAGCCATTCGCCAATGGCACCATAGGAATAATGGTTAAAACTGTTCATGCCCTCGATAATCGTTCCGTCGGGTTTTTGGGTGTCCCATCGCTCCCAAATGGTGGTCGCTCCCATAGTGATGGGATAGATCCAAGAGGGGAATTCCTTTCGGTTCAATAACAAGAAGGCCAAGTCGTCACGACCTATTTTAGACAAGGTGCTACAAAGCACGTAGGTTCCCAAGAAACCGGTCGTCAAATGCCCGAATTTTTCCACATCCTGCGCAAAATAACTGGCTGATTTCTCAATAAGATTTTCGGGAATAAGGTCGAACGTGAGCGCTAAAGCGTAGGCCGTTTGGGTGTGCGAAACCAACCTTCCATTGGGCGTAATGTATTCTTGAATAAATGCCTCTTTGATTTTCTTCGCCAAAGCATCGTATTTTCCAACATCTTTTGTTTTTCCTAGGATGGCTGCGCTTTTTCGCAGTAGGGTGGTGGAGTAATACGCATATGCCGTAGCGATTAAATCTTTTTCGGTTACGGAACCGTTATAGTCCGGTTTGTCCGCATTGTAGGCCAACCAATCGCCCCAATGCCAATGTTTGTCATTATTCCACAAATAGTCCTCACCGGATTCGTTCGCCATGTAATCTACCCAGCCTTTCATACTGCCGTATTGTTCTTCGAGAATACGTTTATCTCCGTACGATTGATAGACCGTCCATGGAATGATTACCGCGGCATCTGCCCAGCCGGTTGCGCCTCCTCTAGCGGCTACTCCTTCGCCACCGGTTAGAATATCCGGAATTACATTGGGCACCAATCCGTTTTCGTGTTGGTCTGCCACTAAATCGTCAAGCCATTTGGTGTAGAATGCGGCCACGTCGAAATTGTAGGCGGCCGTCATACTGAATACCTGTGCATCTCCCGTCCATCCGGCCCGCTCGTCTCGTTGTGGACAATCGGTTGGGATATCCAAAAAGTTATCTTTTTGTCCCCATTGAATATTACTCTGTAATTGGTTGACCATGGGGTTGGATGTGGTAAAACTTCCGGTGGGAGCCATATCCGAATGAACGACAATACCGGTAATGGCATCAAGATTCAGATCACCGGGATAATCAATTACCTGAATGTAGCGAAACCCATGGGAGGTAAAGCGCGGTTCGAAGACTTCCTCTCCGTCCCCCTTTAAAATATAACTGTCCGTTGCTTCCGCGGCACGAAGATTGACCGTGTAAAAATTGCCATCCTTGTCCAAGACTTCGGCAAATTTTAGGGTCACTTTATCACCTGGCTTGCCCTTCACTTTCATTCGTGCCCAGCCGACAATATTTTGGCCCAAATCCAATACGATTTCTCCTTTCGGCGTGGTGATCAATTCCTTCGGTTGTATTTCTTCGATGGCTCTAACCGGAGGTCCCTGAGGCGCTACCAAAATGTTTTTGGAATGATCGATTAGCTCCACCTGTGACCATTTGCTTTCGTCGAACTCGCTTTTTGCCCAGCCCTCAATTTCCAAACGGGCATCATATTTCTCGCCGTTGTACATATCGGATTCCAAAATGGGGCCGTAGGATGCTTTCCAATCCCCATCACTTACGATGGTATCACTGGTGCCATCGGTATAATCCACTTGTAGTTGTACCAAGAGACCCAGTTGCTTTCCGTAAAAGGCGTAGTCTCCTTTCCAACCGATATTTCCGCGATACCAACCGTCGCCGACAATGGCACCAATAGCGTTGTTTTTTTGCAACATTTCGGTTACGTCATAGGTTTGGTATTGAAGTCTATGATTGTAACTGGTATAGCCCGGAGTAAACAAATCGTTGCCCACCTTTTTACCATTTAAGTGCAGTTCGTAAAGTCCGAGAGCAGTCACGTAGACTTTGGCCGATTTTATGGATTTTTTGGTCTGGAATTCTTTTCTGAAATATTGGGAGGGATGCGATTTTTTCTCCGTCGTAAAATCGTCCATGCCGATGTAGGATGCCGACCATAAAGATGTATCTAGAATACCGGTTTCCCAAAATGCCGGAGCACTCCAAGAGGTCGCTTTGTTTTTGTTGTTCCATACGCGTACCTGCCAATAGGCCCTTTCCATTGATTTTAGGGTTGGGCCTTCGTAGACAACATCTAAAGATTGGTCGCTTGCCACTTTGCCGGATGACCAGATGAGGTTCGTTCCTTTTAATACATTGTTCTTCGAACGGGCCACCCGAATTTCATAGGCGGTTTGCATCACGTTCTGTCCATCGGATTTCAATTGCCAACTCAATCTGGGCTTTTGAACATCAATACCTATAGGGTTATTATGGTACTCACAGGTGAGGTTGTATACTTCATCTTTTTTAAGGGAAAAAGAGGTGGTCAGTACCAAGCAAAGGACTAGAATCCCAAAGTTTATGATGTTTTTCATAGTGGTCACAGTTATTTTGTATTGATAACTTACATTATTTTCTAGCAAAGTACTATTTTATGAAAGTGATACTGTCCTGTGGTTTCCTGTTGGGGAATTTTTTTGATTCTTGCCATATTTTAAATGGAAAAAAACAAATTACATTTAGGCCTTTAAAGCTAGCAGTATGGGACAGGACACTTTAAATGAAGTTAAAAGTTATATTTATAAAAATGGATTCCATTGAATCCCAATTCAGCACAGTGTCCAAAACAAAATTAAAAATGATTCGAAAAGGCTTTAAAATGAAGGTCTATCCTGAAAAGGTAACCGAGTATATCGAAAGACATAATCCTATCTGGGAGAAATTGGAACAGGTTCTCAAAGACCATGGAGTTCATAATTATAGTATATTCTTGGATGAACAAACCCATTACTTGTTTGGTTACGCCGAAATAGAGTCCGAAGAGAAATGGAATGCGATTGCCGATACCGAAATCTGTAAAAAATGGTGGATTTTTATGGCAAGTCTAATGGAAACCAATCCAGATGATAGTCCGGTTTCCAAAGAGTTAAAACAAATCTTCTTTATGCCATAATGGCTCTCATAAAAACGAACCTCTATCCCTAATGTGTTTAAGGGTATCCAGTATTTCTGTAATATCCATTCTTTGCGTATAGTTGGCTTCCACATGGGCAGCCGCAATGGTACCATCAGTATCGATGATAAAAGTGGCAGGAACGGGAATCGTTTTTGAACCATCTCCGTTCAAGACGGTCAAATCGCGTCTGTTATGATAATTCTCACCGGGGTCAAACTGAAGGTTATAGGCCTTGATAACTACTTGTTTAGCATCGCCAAGGACCTCAAAGTCCAATTCGTTTTTTTTCTTTGCCGTGAGGGCAACATCGGGATTTTGCGGACTTATCGCCAATAAAGTAGCTCCGAACGACTTAATTTCGGGCAAACGCTTTTGCACCTCCCTAAGATCTAAATTACAGATGGGACACCATTCACCGCGGTAAAATTTTATAATTACGATACCTTTCTTTAAGGTTTCGAAAAGGGAAACTTCCTTACCGACCGCATTTGGTAACCTAAAATCCTGTGCTTTGTCACCTATTTTTAAACCTTTTGCATCGGCCGCATTGGCAATTACTAGTTTTTGAAAATCTTCTAAATCGTCCATAAACAGTTGTTTTTTCTTTTGATTATTTATGGTTACTATTTGTTTTTAAAATCGCATGAGCGAAATTGAAGGTGTGTCCTTCTTTTTCGGTTAAACTCCACAATCCATATAGTAAAAGCAATTATCTTAAATCAATTTTGAATTGTTCGAAAAACTTCCATAGATGGCAGTTCTGGTTTACCCCCTCTTCTTCCACAACCGGCCGCAATGTATATTTCATTTTCATGGACTACGGCCTGTGAACCATGTCTGCCCGTATTCAGAGCAGATAGTTTTCTCCATGTCTTTGTTTCCGTGTTATAAGCCTCTACGGTATTATGTGCTTCATTTTGCGCCATGCTTTCCCCACCAATCACAAGAAGGTCCTTACCAAGGAATGCGGCGGTGGTACCTGCCCTCATGGTTGGGATATTATTTTCTAGGGGCAATGTAGTCCAAGTATTTGATGCCATGTCATAAACATCAACTTCAGGAATGGTCAAATCGAATATTTGACCAGTTGCATAAGATGAGTTCCTTCCGCCGGCTGCATATATCTTACCAGCATAATAAGCGGCGTGAAAATGGTCCCTTGGCCTCGGTGCATCCGCAAGGGTTTGCCAAGATTCAGTTTTAAAATCATAAGAATCTACCCAAGGTACGTGTTTACTATTGTGCCCGTCCACGATACCACTTATTAAATATGCTTTATCATCTTGAACAATGACCCCGGCAGAACCACGTCGTCTTGCTGCTGGAATTGCGGGTCCTGTTTTCCATACATCTTCTTCTGGCTTGTAGATTAAAATATTTTTTAAGGGTTTTTCATAGGGAAACTTGCCACTCATGGCCCCAAAAACGTAAATGTTGCCATCATAAGACACTGCTTGAAAATGATGAATCTCTATAGGCGGTTCTTTTCCTTTCGTCCAAGTATTGGTTTCCGTGTTGTAGATGGAAACCGGTTTAATTCCCCGTCCTCCAAGTAAAAAAAACATGTTATCAAATCCAACAAAACTGCATTCGTGCCTTGCAATGGCGACGGTAGCTCCCGATATGGTATGCCATTGCCCATCATCTTTGACTTCTTGGGAAAATAACAGTTGGATAAAGATCAGAAATTGGAAAAGACAAATGTTGTTTCTCATTTTTTTGTCATTTTACTATGAACAGGGGGCAGGTGCAATAACTTTTCCAAAAAACACCAAACAAAATGTAGTGACTCATTTGTGTAGCCTAAAGGTTCATTTTTTTCAATTCCTTAACCGCATGGTTGGCCGCTCTCGCAGTTAAAGCCATATAGGTCAAAGATGGGTTTTGGCAACCAGAAGAAGTCATGCAAGCACCGTCGGTAACATACACATTGGGAACTTCATGTACTTGGTTATATTTATTTAATATAGAGGTTTTAGGATTTTTCCCCATTCTGGCCGTTCCCATCTCATGAATGCCTCCGCCCATAAATGATTCTCTATAGGCTGCCCGCACTCCTTTAAATCCAGCGTTTTCCAACATTTCTTGGGCCTGCTCTATCCAATCTTTTTTCATGTTCCTTTCGTTCTCTTTGAACTCAGCATCAAAAACTATGGTAGGCAATCCATATTGGTCAAGTTTGTCATAATTAAGATACATATGGTTTTCGTGATAGGGCAGTACTTCACCAAAACCCAATAGGTTTATACGCCAACTGCCGGGCTCAAGCATCTTTTCTTTAAATTCTTTTCCATAAGCGTATTCAGGAACGATGGTGCTGTAATCGCTGCGTCCTGCACTGCCTTGATATCCATAGCCTCTAATGAAATCCAAGTTTTTGGATTTTCCGCTTACGTTTCTAAATCTTGGGATATAAAACCCGTTGGGCCTTCTTCCTTTGTAATATTTATCATCGTATCCGTCAATTTTTCCATTGGCCCCACCGCCCAATTGGTGATCCATAATGTTGTGGCCTAATTCCCCACTGCCATTACCCATGCCGTTAGGGAAAGCATCAGACTTAGATTGCATTAAAATAGCGGTGGAAGCCATGGATGAAGCACATAGAAAAACAATTTTCGACTTGAACTCCAACACTTCTTTAGTTTTGGCGTCAATGATTCGTACCCCTGTGGCTCTTTTGTTATCCTTATCATACAGGACTTCATGAACGACGGAGTCGGGGCGAATTGTCATATTCCCGGTAGCTTCTGCTATGGGCAATGTTGAAGAATTTGAACTGAAGTAGGCTCCGTACGGGCAACCTCTTTTACATCGATTTCTGTACTGACAGGTTCCCCTACCTGCTCCAGGTTTGGTGCCTTCTGTTATATGGGCGACACGGCCGATGGTAAGCAGACGATCATCATAGGTTTCTGCAATACCCTTTTTTAAATGTTCTTCCACACAGTTTAGCTCCATCGGCTTTAAAAATATACTGTCGGGCAATTGGGGCAAGTTCAATGCTTCGCCGCTCACACCAATATGTTTTTCTACATATTCGTACCAAGGTTCTATATCCTTATATCGTATGGGCCAATCAACGCCGATGCCATCTTTGGCATTTGCCTCGAAATCCA
>Ga0075108_10000494_pt1 | contig 23606 bp, 17 predicted proteins | sample AntAceMetag02UK1_FD_69797 | JGI IMG/M metagenome (GOLD analysis project Ga0075108, IMG submission 69797) | Saline lake microbial communities from Ace Lake, Antarctica - Antarctic Ace Lake Metagenome 02UK1 | ecosystem: Environmental > Aquatic > Non-marine Saline and Alkaline > Saline | place...
TATTCTGTCCTTCACCACCCATGGCATGGCAGCTGATGCAATTGGTGGCCAAGAACATGTTTCTGCCCTGTTCGTAATCCCTAGTACCCATACCTTCGGCCAAGAGGGGCGCAATGTCCTCTTCCTTCCAGTTTTTACCCGGTCCTTTCGGCTGCACTGCGTTGCTTACCAAATCGTTACCGGAACTGCTCAATAGCGAATCGCCCGACATTTGTGTATAGAAATCAAGTTTGTTCTTTGGAACCTTGGTCAGGGCATTTTTTCGGGCCTTATCAACGAAACCGATGTAACTTCGGCCTGCCTTGTACGAAAACGCTTTGTAAAACCAATTGAAATATCGCTCGTGTAATTCCGGCGTCCACCCGTTTGTAGCATCGCTCAAAACATTGCCGTAATAGGTGCTTTGTGCGGGGGGCATATTTTTAAGCGTTTCGGCGATATCTATGCCGTATTGTGGGTTTCTTAGGATCAGATCGGCCGCTTCGGTAGCTGTATTGGCCATCACATCGGCATTTTCGCCCTGGGACGATTCCAACAGGGCAATAGTCTTTGCTACTACTGAGGGTTCGCCAACATACACCAAGGTTTTGCTCAATAACTGGTTCAACACATCGGTTTGGGCGGGATAGTGGGAAGCAAGATAACTACCTACCATTTTCTCCGTATCCGGACTAGGCTTTCCTAAGCGGGAAAGTGCCAATTCAATGGCGCGGACCAAGTCAACCTGCTGCCCTGTATCAAGACTGACAAAATCAATAGCGGTAAGTGTGTTTATGATGTTCGCCTGTTGATTATTGCTCCCTTGACGTGCCAAGGCGATTGCCGCCTGAATCTTTTTGAGAGCATTTGTCTCTTCATATACTTTATCTTGCCAAGTTGCCACGGGTTGATGCTCTAAGGCGATGCGGGCCGCATATTGTATAAAGCGGTCGTCACTATCCAGATATGGCCAGGCAGCCTCAACGCCTCCATTTTTTGAACCAGAATGATAGGTTTCGAGCTCTTTTCGAATCTTGTTTTCGGGTGTTTGTTCCAAAGCGATCGTCTCGGCGGGAACATTTTTTTCATCCCCAGAATAAAACACCCTATAAAGATCGGAATCAAGCCGACGGCCACCCGTCATAAAGTACATGGCACCATCGGGGCCTATAACGCCATCTGTAAGTGGTAGTGGTATTCCGGACAAAAATTCTTCTTTTGTGCCGGTGTACAAGGCCCCTTTAGTTTTCAGTTCTATAGCGTAGATAATACCAAAGCTCCAATCAAAAGCAAAAACACTTCGTTTGTATTTTTCGGGAAACTTGGCATTCATGCCATAAATAACGTTCGTAGGTGAGCCTTGGCCTATGTCCATTAAAGCCGGAAGATTATCGGGATAGGCCGGTGACCATTTACCATTTCCAGTTCGCCAGCCAAATTCGGAGCCGCTGGTCACGTGGCAAATTCGGGTAGGCCGGTACCAGGGCATGCCCAGATCCCACTCCATATCCGAATCATAAACGAACATATCGCCCAGTTCATTGAAGGCCAAATCGTAGGGATTACGAAAACCGGCCGATACCAATTCCCAATTTTTTCCTTCGGGATCTGTCATGGCTACCCAACCGCCGGGCGCACCGCGGTCATTGGCATGGCCACGTGGATCTTTGATCTGGTACAAAAGGTTATCGTCTTTCCAGTTGTGCGGTAACCGATATCCGTCCATTGCCGGAAGATCCGTATGGTTCCCCGCGATAACATATAGTGACTTGCCATCTGGCGACGGCACAATACTGTGCGGCCCGTGCTCGCCCGCACCGTTCAATGCTTTGAGCAGGGTAATGCTGTCGTATTGATCGTCATTATTGGTGTCCTGTAAACGGTAAAGTCCACTAGTCTTTTCGAACTCTTCGTCACCACGATGGTTGACCATTACATAAAGGCTGTTAAAAGCGTACAGCAAACCTTGCGCATAGCCCATTTGAATAATTGAATCGGCTACTGGTTCTCCGGTTTGTATTTGAAGTTTTTCAACAGATGGAATAAGATTTTTTGCCCCAATCGGGGCAATTTCCATGCGATAGAGCGTCCCGTATTGGTCCGACGTGATCAATCGACCCTTATCATCAAAGGTCATTGCTACCCAAGAACCCTGTTCATTGTCGGCTGGACTGTATAAATGCTCTGCCTGAAAGCCCGATTGCAATTTTAGTTTGTCAATCTTTTCATTAACCTGCTTAGGATTAGTGCTTACTGTTTGTCTTTGTTTTTCACAGGAGGTAAGGATTAAAAACCCAAGTGAAATGGCAATAACTGTTCTAAACATATGACCTTTTTTAAAGATGAATTGTTATTAATTTAGAGAAACTGAAAATAATTCAAAAAATGGCACCAATAAGTAAAACATTCATCGAAAAATCGCAGGCAATATATGGAATAAAAGGGTTACATTATAAAGGTAGGCAGAATCATTAATTTTTGGTAATTTTTATTGACCGAGCTATTTAAGCAGTAATAGGCTATATTTTTTTAACTTATGACTATTTTTTTTGCCATTAGTACTGTGGATAGAATATGTAGTTTTTAGAACTTGACTTAGTAGCTACCAAAAAGTGGCAGACCGGCAAAATGATGTAAGACGTAGGACTTTTACTATTTCAAATTTATTGATATTTAAACAGTTCTTATTATTGAAAACAATCATTTTGGTCTTAAGTCCTACGTCTATTTGTCCTAGTCCTACCAGTTTATGGGTTAATGTCTATACCCAATGTAGCACCTTTTTATTTAATTCCCTAATCTACGCCCTGTACGGTATGCACATTAATAAAAGTATCCTTTTTTAAATCGATCAATTGCTGGCGTAAGGCGGCTACTTTTTCCGGAAACTCCCTTGCTACATTATTTTGCTCTCCGGCATCAATCTTTCAAATTTAATGTAATAACATATCAAGCTTAAAAAAACACCTTAAACCATTGTTTAGAAACATTATTCAAGTTGTTTACAACTAATTACTCAACAAACTAACTCACAAAAAATTTTATATTTGCTGTATTGCTCCGAAACAGTTTTTTTAAAATAACTATATTCAAATGTATTGTTTTACAAATCAAAATATAGGGGGCAGTCGGTCACTAAAGTGGTGTTGTTTGTCCATTTTTACCTTAAAAGCTAGACTACTAAATAAACTGACCTCTCTTGCTAAAAAACTAGTCTAGTCCATCGCTATTCTTTCTAATTGCTGCAAAGCTTTAACAGCTGACCCTAAAAACCACCATATACCCTTTCTCTTCAGTTGTATACTACACTGGTCGATTTCCTGCTTCAATCACAGGTTTAATACGCTACTCTTTTGAAATAAAAATTAACGTGTTCCATGTGTCAGAAGGAACTAGATTTTTTTCCTTTAGCATTTGAAGTTCATTCTGGTCATTTTTAAACAATGCCAAAGCCAGTCGGTTTCTATCATCATTTCCTTGGGATGCCGTTTCAAGTTTTGAAAGTACCGTTTTCAATTCTTCCTCCTTACCCAACTTTTTTAAAGCCAGCAGTCCAAATACATTGTTTATGTTCGCGTTCCATTCTTGATCACTTCTATAGTTCAAAATATCGTTTAAAAATTCTTCTTCTTTACCCTCATTTCCCAAGGCATTGTTACATAAAGCCAATGCATACTGCTGTAGGCGCCCATCTGGTGCAAATGGCTTACCAACGCCTATATTTTCTGGCCAATCCATGGACGTATTCAATACCTGAACGGCTTCCTTAAAGTTTTTCTTTTCCATCAATTCTGTTGCTATGGCAAGGTGTGCGCGTTCGTATATTCTTCTACTCGTGTTCGCATGCTCATAAGGGAGTACTTGAATATCGTTGAGTACCTTCAGCACCTCTTTATAGCTTCCTTTGGTGATAAGGGCCTGCGCATGAACCAAACCAATGTTGTAATTGTCCGGATATTTTTTATGTGCTTTGCTTGACAGGTCTAGCGCCTTGTCGTAAGCTTCGGTTTCGAGGGAGAAACGTATATTCTCTTCCCAAACCTTCCAGTCCTTAGGGTCTAACTCTAAAGCCCTGGCAAAGTCCCTAGCGCTACCCAAAACATCATCTTTCTTCAACATTTCTGCCCTAAAACGGTAAAAAGCAGCCGCATCCGGTTTATTATCCAGGTCTTTCAAAATTGACTTCCCATCATCCACTAATCCTACTGCCAACCGATTCTGGGCAAGATAATAGTTGAACTTCCAACTCGATGGTTGTTGTTCCGTTGCCCATTTCATTACGGGAACGGATTCCCGCCTAAACGGAAACACAAAATCACTGTTAGCGGCATTTGCTTCCGTCAATAATGCCCTACTCTTGGGACTATCGGATTCCCTCATCATATAGGCCAACCAGAGCTTATTTTTTGGCTGTGAACTATCTAAGGACAATATACTGATAGCTTCGGCCTTTAATCCAAGGTTATAATACTGTAGCGCTAAATCCAGTACCGCCTCCGAAGGAAACTCGTTTCTAATTACATCAAACAACTGACCAAGTTTTCCACCTGGTTCCATGAATTTTTTTTCTGAGGCGGCAAAATAGTTAAGGGCATCAATTTTTAGAATAGCTTCTATTTCCTCTTGAAAATCAGTATTATTTCCCCGTTTTCTGGCAACTACGGCAAGCACTTTTCGTGCGTTTAGGTTATAAGTATTAAAATCCAAAGCCTTGATGGCGTAGGTCTTTGCCCGCTCATAATTGCCCGAAACTAGATATACTTCTGCCATTTGCGCAAATGAAACGGACCTATATTTCATATCCCTTGCCGCCCACCCAAAAGATTCCAAAGCATTTATGGTGTCGTTTTTTTGACGGTAACTTAAGCCAACAATATAATTGGCACCGGCATCATAGGTGTCCATTTTCAAAACCGTATTGCCATGCTCCAAGGCTAAATCGTAGTTTGTTTTTCGATATTCCAACTCCGCCAGTTTCACATGCCCGGCCCTGTGGGATGGATCCAATTGAATCAATTTAGTCAATAAGTTATGCGCTTTTTGGTACTCCCTGAACTCCATCGCCTCCAAGGCTTCTTGAAAGTGTGCTTCCGTTTCTGATACCGTGAGATTGGTATCGGGATAAAATGGTCGTTTTAGCTGATTTCTCTCAGGTTCATTAGTAAAATGTAACTCCGTTCCTTTAACTACAACTTCTATTTTATCGGTGGCACTTGCCGCAATAGTTTTGGAGAAGGTGTCCATGGGCGTCAAATCCAAGGTCTGCGTAAAGAGAACCATATTATTTAACAGCACCTCCATTTCTAGATCGAGTTTTTGAAAAGCATTAAGACCAATATACACGGAGTCCTGTTTTATTTCTAGGTTTAAGGCACCATGTTTGGATGCATCTACCATGCCTCCAATTTCCTTAATGGGAAACCAAATTTCCGACCACCTGTCCATTACATAAGGGTCAAAACCCACTTGACTTATTGGATTTACTTCCCCTGGCGAGTATTGGTCCAGAAGCCTACCTGCTTGAAATTCGATATATTGACCGTCTGAATCGGTCAATAAATCTTCCCATATTCCTCCGGATCTTGCCAAGGACCACAACCATAATTTCTGTCCTGGCATTTCTTCATAGGGAGACCATTGTCCAAAACCAAAATTACGATCGTGGTAATACCCTCCAAAAAAGTCATTGTACTCCCCAACGATGTGATAGGATTTATCCGGACCAAAATTGTTGTTCCTGTAGAAGGACAAGTCCCTGCCTTGGCTATCTATGGGCCAAGAATGGGTCGTGCCATTATGTTCTACATAGGCATTGCCAGGAATAATAAACTCTAGATCATCAGCAACGACCGCAGCAGCTGTCATCCAATTATAATAAGATTCGGTGATCGGGGATGCATTGTACCAAGATACATTGGTCTCAAAATAAGCCTTATCTTTTTCTAAACGTATTTCTACGGTCCAGCGCGTATTCGAAGGCAGATCGGTATTGCTTACAAAACAGCTCACACTACCGTCACTATTTTCTTTTGTTAGATAATCTACAGCTGTTGCCGTACCGGGATGATGCCCTATAACACCAAAATTCATTTCTATACCGCCCGATGTCCATGGGCCCCGCATGGCTATATTCCGGAATTTAACTACCTTGTTTTTGTATAAAAATTCATTTCCTGTACTTTTTTCTATCGCACCCCAAACTTTGCCCCCAATTTCGGGAAGTATGGAGACCTGTATATAGTCGTTTTCTAGGGTAATAACCTTCCAGTCCTTCTTTTTAGCTACCTGTTGATACTCTTCGAACTTAAAATAAGGGAAGATCTTAGGATTGTCCGCCAGAATTGGTACGGGGTTCGGCTTTCCAAAACCATAGGTCTCAATTGCCCTGATCTCCTCTGTAAGGGTTGCTTTTTGGGCATAGGTAAATAATCCCAAGAATACTAAAATTAAAAGAAAGACCGTTTTTCTCATGATTAACTATTTATTTAATTGATATATTTCAAGAGCCATATTGTTCCTGGCGAATAGGATATATTCCAAACCATTGGCGCCTTTTAAGGGGATGACATCCCTGACTTCCCCAGCTATGTTAAGACCACTTTCCTCTTCGGCTACCGCTACAAAATTACCTTTGCCATTGCCAAGTAATAGCGTTCCTTTATTGGCATCATAACGGCCATATTTTACCCTATTGCCAAAAAAATTGCCTCCCAACACGATATCCAAGTTGCCGTCCCCATTTATATCCTGTACGTATACCCCGTACACAGGAGAAAATTGAGCGGCATTTGGTAAAGGCGAAGTTTTAAATTTACCGTTTCCTAAATTTTCTATGTAGCTGGTAGCAAAATTAGTTGCGGTCAAAATGCTGGCATCCCTTAACTCTTCCTCTGAAAAAATATCTCCCATCTGTTCGTTGGCATAATCTGAATAATTGATGTATCTACCCTTGAGTCCGCCGAGCTGGGACAATAAGTCGTCTTTTGAAAAAACTGGATAACTTTTACCCATTACGTAAGAACAGAGAATTGGATCGATAGACCCATTGGCGTCAAAATCCTTGAAATATAGGGTTACCGGTTCTTCTACGGAAGCCTTTAATTGAGAATTAAGTCCAAAATTACCTACGACATAATCCAAATCGCCATCGTCATCAAAATCTCCCGAAGCAATTTTATTCCACCAACCTTCGGAATTTTCCAGTCCGTTGGCACTGTTTTGTTCCACCAATCCGTTCGGAGTATTTTCAAATAAACGGACTCCCATAAATTCGCCAACTAGAATTAAATCTTTCCTGGCATCGCCATTAAAATCGCTCCAAATAGCATCGGTTACCATTCCGGGATATTCCAAGAAAGGAGCCACCTTTTGGGTAACTTCCTTAAAATTTCCTTTTCCATCGTTTTCCAATATATAGCTTTTTGGGGTACTGGGATATTTCCCGGGCACCAGTCGGCCACCAACAAAAAGGTCTACATCGCCATCAGCATCAAAATCGGATCCTGCCACGCACGAACCACTCGTAAACATTTGGGGAAGCATTGTATTATTCTTTTTAAATTCCCCTCGGCCATTGTTCACATAAAGCCTATCCTGCAGCATTGGCGAATTTTCATCATATTCGTTCCCACCACTTACCACGTAGAGATCGGTATCGCCATCATTATCGGCATCAAAAAAGAGGGCAGCTACATCTTCTGCATCTTTGTCCTCTTCAAACAGTACTTGGGTCGATGCTCTAAACCCACCGGATTTTGTTTGAAAGAACAACATGCCGGGTGTTCCTTTTGCCCCACCAACGAACACATCATTGAAACCATCTGCATTTACATCGGCAGATGCTATTGCCGGGCCTTGTGTAGAGAGCTTATGAGGTAAAAGCTGTTCTCTCTTAAAATCGTTATAGTTGTTTTCTTTGTGTACATAAGCAATAAGACTATCCGTTGGCAATGCGGTAAAAAATGGCTTTTGATTTGGCTGCCCCTTATCATCGACCGTAGTAGCATCCGACTGGTTAAGTGCTATGGTTTGATTGGCGATCACCTTCTCCACCAGCTGTACTTTACCATTGGGCCACGTAATCTTAAGTTTTGAAATTTCGTTCGCAGCTCCCAATCCAAAAACCAGACCGTAATCTACCGAAGACTGGTATCCACGAGTGGGGAATAGTTCTTGGGACAGGTGTTGGCCAGCGACCATCAACGCTACTTTTGCCCCGATACCATGTGTATTACCTCCTTCTCCGATAAGGTTTATTTTTAAGTAATTGTTCGTATTCAGAAGGTTGCTGTTGTTCCTATAGATAAAGGCGCGCTCATCTATATTATTTACGATCAGATCCAAATCTCCATCATTATCCAGATCGGCGTAACTGGCGCCGTTAGAAAGCGTTTTTTGATCCAGTCCCCAGGCAGCGTTCACTTTCAGGAACGTAAGGTCGCCATTGTTTTTATAGGTGTAGTTCTCCGCTACGGTAGAAGGTATATTTTCGATAAGCTCCATTATCGCCTTCTGTTGTCCCGTTTTGTTTTCATTTAATTTTTCCTGGACGGCATAGTTCATAAAATCCATATTGGTATAGTCCTTTTTATACCCGTTTGTGATAAAGAGGTCCTTAAAACCATCGTTGTCCAAGTCGGCAAAAAGTGAGGCCCAGCTCCAATCTGTATTGGAAACACCTGAAAACTGACCGATTTCAGAAAAGGATTTGCCCTGATTATTGAGTTGCAACATGTTCCTCATGGTCTGGTTGTAAAAGCCGGAGCTGACTAGGCGCTGGTACTTATCGTAATTATCCGGCCCGGAAACCATTTTTTGTCGGTCGTTGCCTTCGGGGAGCATATCCAAGGTCATGATATCGGTAAACCCGTCGTTGTTGATATCGGCAATGTCCGAACCCATGGAAAATAATGAGGAATGCCCTATAAACTGCTCCAAACTTTCCGCAAAGGTGCCATCTTGTTTATTTATGTACAGGTAGTCTTGCTCGTTGTAGTCGTTGGAGACATAGATATCAGGCCAACCGTCATTGTTCAAATCGGATATGGCGATACCCAGTCCAAAGCCTAGTACATTGGAAATAAGTCCCGCTTCCTCGCTGACCTCTTTATATTTTCCGTTGTCATTTCTATATAATTTATCTGAATAATCTTTATTCTTTTTATTTTTTAAGGAGGCGGTAATTTGTCCGAAACCGGCATATTCTTGTGTAGAATGATTCAAGACATACAAATCCAAATCCCCGTCCCTATCATAGTCAAAAAAACTGCCTTGGGTGGAATATCCCGAATCCGCTATCCCATATTCCTCGGCCTTCTCCGTAAAAGTGAGATTACCATTATTTATAAATAACAGGTTTTTTCTTTTACTTACCGCAGGTGCCGCGGAACGGCACACATAGATATCCAAAAAACCATCGGCGTTGACATCTGCCATAGTCACGCCGGTATTCCAAAGTCCCTCCGCAAATACCCCGGCTTCCTTTGCCACTTCCTTAAACTCCAAATCGCCCTCATTAATGTATAGGTGGCTACCTACCATATTCCCCGTAAAATAAATATCGGGCAGGCCGTCATTGTTTAGGTCGCCTATGGCAACGCCACCTCCATTATACAAATACCCATATTTTAAGACATTAAATTCCTCCGTTTCCTGTAGTACATTCTTAAAATCGATTCCTGTGTGGCGTGATGACAATAAAGTAAACATCTTATCATCGGCATCAGCACAGGAAAAAAGTAGTGTTATAACTCCAAAGAAAGGAAATAATTTGTTTTTTAGCATTTTGTAAAATTCTTGAATCTTATAATTTTTGAAGCGAAAACCCTGAAATCCAGTACCTATTCTCCCGCAAAAAACTTCTGGCAATTTCTGCCATGCTTTCCCCTCCCGTTCCATATCTGGACTAAAGGGGTAGAGAACAGAAATCGTCTTGGTTCCTTTTAAGGCTTGTGTAAAACATAAGGATTTCTGGCCACGGTTAAATAATTACGAAAATAAAAGATACAAAAAAGACCGCCTGATCGGCGGTCTTTTCTAATTAAATAAATAGGGTCCTAATTTTTCTTATCCCACCACAATTTTGTGGTACCTAAATCTGGGCCTCCCAACAAATTGGCCACGGCTGCCTCTGTTTCTGCTTTATTATCAGCATATTCTGTAGCTGTATAGGTCATTCTTCTTGGGATTTGGTTCACAGGAATGTCAGGATTCAAGGTATTCAAACGATTATAAAGAATAGGATACCCTGTTCTTCTTCGTTCTGCATAGGCCTCCATGCTATCTGGCCAAAGTGCAATCCACTTTTGAGTGATAATCTGTTCCAATTGTTGTTCTGCAGTTCCTCCTGTATTATAGGCCACTGGGACGGTAGAAACCGGAGCAGTTGTTCCACCATCAAAAGATGCCGGAGTCAAAGGACTGGTTACATAATCATCTCCTGAAAGATTGGTACCATCATAACCTAACTGCACATGATTTTCAACGATGCCCTGGTTATATAAATCGGCTGCTGCACCGCCCATATTCCAACCTAACAATGCTCCTTCCGCTCTTAAAAAATAAGCCTCTGACGAAGACATTACCCTAACAGTAGGACCTGGGTCTCCGCCTAAAGTATAGGGCGCAGCCATATTGGAGGCCAAGGCGTTAAAATTAGTAGTTGCCTTAGTTTCTGCATTTTGCCCGTTACGCATGCCCTCATAAGGAAACGAAACGCCAGCTGGATCATCTGTATCATCTGGCTGTGCTGCCGGAGCCGCAATACTTGCGATACGCGGGTCTTGATACCCTTTTAAGATACTTTCCATATCCGCACTAATTCTAAACTCGCCCCATTGGGTAATAGTGGTATACGAATTTTGAAAATTAATATTAGTAGCAATTGTTGCATTATCATCGTTGGATAAAAATACCCCATCGGCTACCGCCTTCTCTGCATTGGTTTGCGAAAGGGCTGCATCTGCATACCTCACTCGCATTGCTAAACGCAATCGTAACGTATTTGCAAATTTTAACCAAGAATCTACATCGCCACTGTAAACTACATCATTTCCGGCTAAAAATGAGGTCGTACCCGCATTTGCTTTTAGAACCGTAATAGCTTCTTCGAGGGTGGTAAAAAAATCGTTATAGATAGCTTCTTGTGAATCATAAGGCACTTGCTTTTCGCCATTTCCGAATTGTGAGTAGGGTATTGGACCCCAATAATCGGTTATCCTATGGTATGCATATACGCGCCACACCTTCATCATCGCCCCCTCTAACGTAAATCCTAATTCTTCCGCAGCATCCTCAGAAAATTTAATATTGGTAGCTGCCCGCTGATAGAAATAACGGTATGCACCGTTAAGCCATCCACCAACTAGTTCGAACTGATCGCTGTTAAAGTTAGGTGCAGTTGTCGCAAAATAATTTGAATATACATCAGAAAACAACGATTGTGATAACTGAAATGGCCCCCTTGCCTGGTCAAAAGGCATGTAGTTTGGCGTATACAATGCCCGTTTAACAAATAAAGGATACTCCGAAGAGGTTACCGCATCTTCCGTAAAATTTTTAGGATCTGTATTCAGTTCCGTAAAGTCATCCGTGCAACTTGCGGCAAAAGCTGTCACTGCAAGGGCAAGAACGATTTTTTTAAATTTATTTTTCATTTTTTTTCTTTTAAAATTACAATTTTTTTTCTAAAATCCAATATTAACAGACACACCTATATTTCTGGTTGTTGGCAAGGCAAAAGATTCTCTACCCTCTTGGTCGTTAGCTGTACCCCCTACTATTTCGGGATCAAAATTTTCGGCTGCGTTAGAAAAGAAGAACAAGTTCCTTCCTACCAAGGATACATTGGCCGATGTCATGAACGTCTTGGACAAAAAGCTTTGAGGAACGTTATAGCCAAAAACCAACTCACGCAAACGTACGTTGGAAAGCTCCCTTACAAATGCCTCTCCAACGGGAGTGTTTCTACCACCAACCCTATTCCAGAAATCCTCTGCGTTCACAGCAATGTTGTTAGGGCTACCATCTGCAAAAACAGCAGTTTCGCCGCCAAAGAAATTATCACCGAAAACAAGACCTCCATCACGCCCCTCCGTAGTATAATCCAGGACACCGTCCCGTGCTAGGATAGCCTCTGAGAAACTTGCTACGCTGCCACCTTGACGAATATCAATCAGTACGCTAGCGTTGAAGTTCTTATAACGGAAGGAGTTCCGGATACCTCCCAACCAATCCGGGTTAAAGTTGGCTATTTTAACAGCATCACGGCCTGGGGTAATGATTGGAAGACCAAAGGCATCTACAATAACGTTGCCGTCTGCATTACGTTCGTAACCCCTAGAATAAATATCACCGAACTGGCCGCCTACTTGCAATACATAATCCCTAATGAAATCGCTGTTTACCGTTAATCTATCAAAACCATCTGCAATGGCCAAGACCTCATTAACGTTTCTTGCCCAGTTCACATCAAGATCCCAAGAGAAATCAGGATTGTCTATAATGGTACCGCCCAAAACGATTTCAACACCACGGTTCTGTATATCGCCCCCATTTTGGAACAAGCTTCCAATACCGGAACCAATAGGCGTTGGTGTAGCGAAGATCTGGTCAAAAGTATTCGTTTTGTAGTACGTTAAATCAAATCTCAATCGATTTTCGAAAAAACGGGAATCAAAACCAAGTTCCAAGGATTGTGTACTTTCCGGTCTTAAATCTGCGTTTGGCTGTGTTGGATTTATATCCAAGCTACCAAAACGTATGTCGGCTCTTCTAGACAGCTGAAATGATTGTGTATCATTACCAACTTCTGCCCAGTTAGCTCTTAATTTCAAGAAACTTAATGGGGTACTGCTTAAATCGACCAAATCGGTCACCACCCCTGTAAGACCTACAGAAGGGTAAAAAAAAGACCTATTTGCTTCAGGCAGCGTAGAACTCCAATCGTTCCTTGCAGTTACGTTAAGGAAAATAGCATTTTTATAGGACAACTCTCCCAAACCGTAAAGGGACTGTACCTCAAACCTATCCAATTCTTCGGTTGCCAAAGGCTGTTGGGTATTGCTCAGTGCAAAGAAATTCTCTATGGTAAAGTTATTTCCTTGCCCTTGTAAAAAATTTCTTTGGAATATCCTCTGGTTTGCACCGGCACTCACATCAATTTTGAAATCGGCGGATAGCTGTTTGTTGTAGTTAATAAGGATGTCGTTGTTCCAATCATATTGATTACTGGCCGCCTTCCTATATTGGCCAAATTGGGCTACCGTATACGTGTCATTATACCAAAATGTTTCCTCTGAAGTGCTAGTACGGTCCATAGCTGACCTCAGCAGCACGGAAAGATCGTCCGTAACGCTATATTTAAAAGAAAGTAAACCCAATACCTGCTCGTTTAATCTAGGGTTGGTCCTATTATTGATGGTCCAATATGGGTTACCTCCACCATTGAACTGAGGTAAGAAGTAGTGCTGCCTCAATTTTCCTTGATCGTTGATAAATTCATAATCCTCGAAATCTTGGGTACGGATATTTCTTGGGATTTTGTATAAATAACGCATTGGGTTGTCAAAACCTTCGCCCGTGGCCAAAACATTGGAGAAATTATCACGTATGTAATTTACCTTGGCATCTACCTGAAGTTTATCGGTGATATTTGAGTTAACCCTTAAGTTAATACTGTGCCTGTCCAAATCATTTCCAGGCACAATTCCGCCTGCATCCGTAAAAGTATAGCCCAAGAAGACATTGCTCTTTTCACTATTCATGTTCACCCCTAAATTGGTCGCCAGTTCGTGACCCATCCTAAAAAAGTCATTGACGTTATCCGGTTGGGCTTCATAGGCATACGTACCACCAAAATCGGGATAATTAGGATTATTTGACCAGTGTGCAACTTGGCTACCATCAAAACGAGGCCCCCAAGATGTAGTTGCCACTTCTGAATAAGAACCTCCGGCACCTTGCCCAAATTCGTTTTGTAATTTCAATAAGTTAATAGGCGTTGAAATAGTAGAGGCAAAACCTAAGGTAGTCGAAACCCCTGACTTCGCGCCTTTACCGCTTTTTGTTGTAATAACGATGGCACCGTTGGATGCCCTACTACCATAAAGGGCTGCTGCGTTTGCTCCTCTCAATACCGATATCTCTTGGATATCATCGGGGCTAATGTTGTTGATGTCCCCATTTAAAAGAATACCATCCACCACATAAAGTGGCTGACTGCTTCCTCCAATGGATCTGTTACCTCTCATAACCACTTTGGTAGGCGCGCCAACACCCGATGCAGAACGCGTTACAGAGATACCGGCCACTTTACCACTTAAACCTTCCAAAACGTTCACCGAACGTGCTTTGGTAAGCTCCTCGGTGTCTACTTGTTGGTTGGCGTAGGATAAGGATTTGGCCTGCCGTTCCAGACCTAATGCCGTTACCACGACTTCATCCAATTGGCTCGCGTCCTCCTCCATGCTAACGTTCATCGTGCTAGAAGAACCTATTGTAACGGACTGTACCTTAGTTCCCAAATAAGAGAACACTAAGACATCTCCAGATTCGGCCGTAATGGTATAATTCCCATCAAAATCTGTTTGGGTACCATTTGTGGTTCCCTGTACCAAGACATTTACACCCGGTAGGGGCATGCCATCACTAGAACTGGTTACCGTACCAGATACCGTTCCGTCCTGTGCCATTGCTACTTGGGATAATAGCAAGCACAAAAAAGTCAAAAAATTAAAAATCTTCTTGTTCATAAATGATGAGTTTAGTTTAGTTGTTAATGATTGTGAGTTAATTAACGTTTAAAAGTGCTGAGTTACCGGTTGAATGTAGAATATTTTCGACTAACAACGTTAATGAAACGCTAAAGAATACGTTTACAAAGGTGTTTTAGTTAATTTTTCATATAACAATGCTTTCTCTTGACTTGCTAATTTTTTTGCGGTGAATTTACTTTGGAATATTGGATTTATCGCTATAATTTTAAGAAAAAATTAGGCTTTACCAATTTTACTATACCAAAGAACGGAGGCAGTGTGCTACGGCCGGTTTAGAGTAGGATAGGTTTCCCTTTCAGAAGTTTAAGAAGCTAAAGGCTTATCCCTATCTCATCTAGTTGTACTTCAAATTTGCAATAGGTTTTCCAACAGGCTTATTGTGAGCAGGTTCGAAAATCTCAATCGCCTGTCACCAAAGATTGGACCGAATTTTGGGAGAGCCCATTGTTTAAGGATATGTTCTTAAATTATAAAGGCCTTTTAGATAAAACGCAATAGCCTGTTAATCGTACAAAAACCAATGATGCTAAAGGGTAAAGATACTAATTGTTGTATACCGTCAAAACCCAATACGAATCACAAAGAAAATGGAGGAACGGACCAGCCCTTTTCGAACCGAATCTACAGGCTTTATTCGCTATTTCTTATCGTTATTGGCAATCTAACTGATACTCTTTTAGGCAGCCTTTTTAATTTCGTATACGACCTCGGGAAAGCGAAATTCAAACTTTAAAATCCGAACATCATTTTAAATGCCTAGATTTTGCCAGATTTATATTGTTATGGCCACTAACAGTTCTTTTCTCCCAAATCGCTAACAAAACTAAACGATAACAATAACGCCAATCGCGTTGTTATAGTTGAATGTAGCCTAATGCTCACAGGTAAGGGATGAATCTTTAACAAGCGGCTGTTTTTAAATGATTGTAGTTGGTTAAAAATAACTCTTGGTAGCATATGTAAAATGCCTATTCATGTTTTGGGGCAAGTTAAAGGATGAAAAAAAACATTTTAAACCAACCAATCCGTTAACAACATCATTGGTTTAGGACTACAATTGCATCTTAAAGTTAAAATATTCATAAATACAGTAATCTAATTATACCATAACGATATACAATTGACAAAGAATTGCGTAATTTGAATTTTATGTTAACTTTGAAAAAAAGACGTAATGGAATTACTTGATAAAGCAGAAGAATTCGTAGGACGAAAAATGAGCAACATGTCCACAAGCGACAGGGTTGAGGCTTCAAGAGAGGCCAAACAATTGATACTAAGCATCAACGAAATTTATAAGGAGACGAAAGACTCCAATTTGATGGACGTTATGAAACGCGTTACTGAGAAGAAAAAGAAAATTGAAAAGCGATTGAACGGAGTTCCGTTGATATAAATAATGCGCTTGATGCAGGATAGTTAAAAATAATATTTTAACAATACCCTATAAAACAACAAACCCTTCCTTGAGAGGGGTTTTATTTTTGGTATCGATGTAAGCGCAACGAATCCTAAAATATTCAAAATCAAAATCTCAATGAGACAGATAGCTTTTTTTAAGTCAACTATTTTATAATGGATATTCTTTTAAAACCTTGGCCCTGGTATGTTTCCGGGCCACTAATTGCCACGGTGCTACTGGTGTTGACTTATTTTGGAAAAAACTTTGGTATGTCCTCTAACCTAAAGACTTTTTGCACTATAGCCGGTGCCGGAAAATATTCTGATTTTTTCAGGTTCGATTGGAAGGCCCAAAGATGGAACCTTACCATTGTGATAGGTGCAATTCTCGGAGGATTTATTTCTACCGCATTCCTAAACGATGGAAGTCCCGTACAATTAAGTCCGAAAACCATTTCTGATCTGGCCGCCCTAAATTTCTCAGAAGCCGGTGAAACCCTTTTACCCAAGGAAATTTATAGTTGGGAATCTGTATTAACACTTAAAGGTATTAGTATCCTAGTGGTTGGCGGATTTTTAGTAGGTTTTGGAACCCGATATGCCGGTGGCTGTACTTCCGGTCATGCCATTTCTGGCCTCAGCAACCTCCAACTGCCCTCTTTGATAGCCGTGATCGGTTTCTTTATTGGGGGACTAGTGATGACGCATTTTATTCTTCCCTTATTGTTTTAACTATGAAGTTTTTAAAGTTCCTTTTTGTAGGTATATTTTTTGGTATTGTGTTGGTTAAATCGGAGGCCGTCTCTTGGTATCGTATTTATGAAATGTTTAAATTCCAGTCCTTTCACATGTACGGTATCATTGGTTCCGCTGTGGTTATTGGTGTTGTAGGAATCTTTCTCATCAAAAAATTTGAACTGAAGAGCATAGAAGGCAAGCCTATTGCAGTACCACCCAAAGAAAAAGGTTTTGTAAGCTATATTTTGGGCGGTACTATTTTTGGATTGGGTTGGGCACTTGCGGGTGCCTGCCCAGGGCCAATGTATATTTTGCTGGGAGCGGGCGTCTTTACAATTAGTATTGTCATTTTGGCCGCTATGCTGGGAACTTTCGTTTACGGCCTACTTAAAAACAGATTGCCTCACTGAACAAATGTAGGAGCGACCATAAAAAACCTCTTAGCAAGTCCACGAGGCATCAAAATTCCAAAAGGGCAAATTCCTACCGAAGTTTCGAGATCAATAAAATTACAAGTTAAGCTTTGGGGCATTAGACCCAAAAACTAAAATAACGACTTGGAATATCAAACGATTTCTGCGCTCAACCCAGCATTCAATAGTCCTGTACAGCGGGGCTCAAGATCTTTGTAATCTCCAGTTTTTACGGTACATTTTCCATTGTAATGCACAATAAGGGAACATTGCTCTGCCTGTTCTGGAGTGTGGTCACAAATAGAAATTAGGGTACCTATGACATGGTCAAAAGTATTCACATCGTCATTAAAAACAACGATTTCATTTTGTCTTACAGTCTCCTCTTCCAATAGGAGCTCTTCGGAAATTTGTTCTCTCGTGCTCATTATCTCAATTTAAAGTATCCCTAAAATACATATTTTGCGGCAACCCAATTATTTTTTTCATGATTTTTTTCGAACCGCAAGCCTTCTTCTGTACATTTTTGGGTAATGACTTCCAAATCCTCGGTATAGAATCCACTTAACAGCAAAATCCCATCTGGGGACAAACAGCTTACATACATGCCAATATCTTCTAAAAGTATATTTCTATTGATATTGGCTATAATCACATCATATCGCTGCTCCTTTAAAAGACTTGCATCCCCTTCGTGAACTCCAATAAAATCGAGATTATTACGGGCTACGTTTTCCTTTGCGTTCAAATAGCACCAGTTATCTATATCTATGGCATCTACAGGCCTGGCGCCTCTCATGGCCGCTAGAATGGCCAACACACCAGTACCGGAACCCATATCCAAGGTAGCCTTGCCTTCTAGTTCCAATTCCAATATGTGCTGCAACATCATGTGTGTGGTCTCGTGATGCCCTGTTCCAAAACTCATCTTTGGTTCTATGACAATATCATAGGTCACCTCCTGTTTTTCGTGAAAGGGCGCCCTAATCATACAAACATCATCCACCACAATGGGATGGAAATTCTGTTCCCACGTTGCATTCCAGTTCTCTTGCGCTATTTCTTTGCGAACAAAAGATATCTTAAAATTGGGATTACTTAGTATGCGCACGGACTTCAGCATATCATCCCTCCAGTCGGTCTTTTGTATGTATGCCAGCACACCATCGGCTTCCTCCACGAAACTTTCAAAACCGGCGACACCCAACTCGGCAATCAGAATATCCGAGGCTGGCTGCGGCGGATGTACGGTAAAATTATATTCTATGTAAACGGTATTGCTCATGAAATTTAATTAAAAGGGGAAATGACTAAAGAGACGAACTTCTTCCTATTCAATCTGTTGGAGCAAAGTGGCTTATTCAAAACCATTACAGCTCAAATGCATCTCGACTGCGCTCGATGTGACAGTAAAATCAAGGTTGTGGAAACTCCAAGTATTAATATACTCAAGCTTAATGAAAACCCGAGAATTTTGACAATTTTATTTTTTTCTTTACCTAGGCAAAATTAGAAAGCATAGCCGTAGCTACGGTTTATAATTTTAACGACGGCAAAGGGAAAAGAAAGAGACAAAAACTCGAGTTTTCATTTGGCAGGAGTATAAATGTCTAAATCGCCTTTATAATTGCTACAAAATCGTCCGCGACCAAAGAAGCTCCTCCAATAAGTCCGCCATCCACATCCGGTTTGGAAAAAATCTCCTCCGCGTTACTTGGTTTCACACTGCCTCCATATAAAATGGAGACACCATTGGCTATAGCCGTATTATAGGCTTCGCCTATTGTTTTTCTGATAAAGGCGTGCATTTCCTGAGCTTGCTCCGGAGAGGCGGTCTCGCCCGTTCCTATGGCCCAAACCGGCTCGTAGGCCAGTATAATTTTTGACCATGCAGAAGCGTCCAAAGAAAACAAGGCGTTCTTAAGCTGACTTTCAACTAGCTTGAAATGATTACCGGATTTACGGTCTTCCAATTCCTCGCCAAAACAAAACATCACACGTATTCCCTTAGCCAAAGCCGTGACTACTTTTTTAGCCAAAATCTCATCGGTCTCCCCAAAATAGGCCCTTCTCTCGGAATGTCCGATAATAGCGGTACCAACGCCAATGTCCAACAACATATCCGCAGAAATCTCTCCAGTATACGCTCCGCTTTCGGCAAAATGCATGTTTTGGGCTATAACTTCAATCTTTGAGGCATCCAGACTAAGAACGGAAGCTGTAAGATTCACGTAAGTCGGCGCTACCATAACCTCCGCATCGGTATCCGGAAGTTTTGCCGCTAACTCTGATAAAAGTAGTTCTGTTTCTTTTAAAGTTTTGTTCATTTTCCAATTTCCTGCTACTATCTTGCTTCTCATAATCTATTTTTTGTTTAGCGTTTGGGGTTTAGTTTTATTGTTACTTATTTCTTTTAACCTTTTGTACGTTTTGAAACTATTCAAACACCAATTCGTCCAAATCGTTATAATGTACTTTCTGTTTTACGGTACCTTTCTCTAGCACCAGTACTCCCGGATTAGATCTCACAATGGTCTTTAACGTGGTCTCGTCCGTAAAGTAAAAACCGAAATCCAGTCCAAAACTGGCTTCCAACGCATCCGTCTGATCAGGACCGGAAGCGGACATGCCAATTACTTTGTATCCTTTTGCCAATGCTTCGTCCGTTACTTTTTTTATCTCTTCAAATATGGCGGTGTTGGATTTTCTGAGATCGTAGGCAACGACCATAACGAGTTTAGGCTCCTGTAATAAGGAAAGTGCAAAATCTTCACCTTCCTGCTCAATAGTAAAATCATGTACGGGAGGCTCGTAACCCTTTTGTACTTCCGTAGTTTCCACCCCAATAAAATCGCCATCAACGGTAGGGTAATCACCATTGGTTACTATGATCCGTTCCTCACCGTTTACATTAAACTTCCATGCATAATCGTAAATGGCTTTTGGTGCGCCCTCTGGAACTCCCATGCCATCTTCTATATTTTTACCGATTTCGTAAGGCCTAAAATCGATTACCGGTAAATGGTGAAGTACATAATAGGCATATGCCGCACAAGCAAGTACGGACAGCATTAGGACAACCTTAGTCACTACCGGCGCAAAAAGCGATGTGATATACTTTCTACCTAAAAACAACACAATAATAAGCACCAATAAAACAATATCCTTGGTAAAGGATTCCCATGGAGTCAGCTTGATGGCATCCCCAAAACAACCACAGTCGGTCACTTTATTAAAATAGGCCGAGTAGAAAGTTAAAAAGGTAAAGAAAACGATCATTCCCAATAAGCTCCAAAGCGTAAACTTCACTTTAAAACCAATAAGTAGCATTATCCCCAAAATCACTTCTATAATGACTACCAAGATAGAAATTGCCAAGGCATAGGGTATAAAAACGGCAAGATCTAAAACGCCGGGACTAAAATATTCCTCTAATTTAAAGGAAAACCCAACCGGATCGTTCAGCTTTATAAAGCCACTGATAATAAAAAGTACCCCAACGAATATCCTTACAATTCCTATACTATACCTCATATTTTTATTTCTTTACTTTCTCCAATCCCAAGTGAATTAACGCAAACACCCCATAGTTGATCATATCCTGATAATTGGCCGCAATACCTTCGCTGACCACCGTTTTGCCCTTGTTATCTTCAATGGACTTTACCCGGAGCAATTTTTGAAGGATTAAATCCGTCAAGGAGCTCACGCGCATGTCTCGCCATGCCTCGCCGTAATCATGATTTTTATTAAGCATCAATTCCTTGGTTTCGGAACTGTGTTTTTCGTAAAGTTCAATGGCTTTTGTTACTTCAAGATCGGGCTGATCTACCACGCCCAGCTCCAACTGGATCAAGGCCATAATTGAATAATTTACAATACCGATGAACTCTGATTTTTCGTCCTCATCTATTTTTCGAACCTCGTTTTCCTGCAAACCTCTTATACGCTGGGCCTTTATAAAAATTTGATCCGTCAATGACGGTAAGCGCAGAATTCGCCAAGCACAGCCATAGTCCATTAGTTTCTTTTCGTATAAATCGCGACAAATTTTGATGACCGCATCGTATTGTTCCGCTGTTCTTGGCATGTACTTCTTGTAATTTGTGTAAATTTCGCTTAAAATTTTGTAACCGTCAAGACAGACGGTTTAAACTTGGCGCACATCCATAGCTAAAATTAAGTATATACATGACCATCAACTGCAACGGGGAATTGATTGATCTAAAAACACCCAAAGTAATGGGTATTCTGAACGTAACTCCCGATTCGTTTTTTGACGGCGGCCAATTCAAGGGAAAAAAAAATGCGCTGAAACAGGTTGAAAAAATGCTATTGGAAGGAGCCACTTTTATAGATGTAGGCGCCTATAGTTCCAGACCGGGCGCTTCCGAGGTTTCCGAAACATTGGAATTACAGCGCATAACGCCAATTGTTGAACTCATCCTGAAAAATTTTCCAGACACCCTGTTATCCATTGATACGTTTAGGGGTAACGTAGCCAAGGAATGTGTTGCGCGGGGAGCGGTCATCATCAATGATATTTCGGCGGGACTTAGGGATGAAACCCTACTGGATACCGTGGCCAGTTTACGTGTTCCTTATATTATGATGCACATGCGGGGCACACCAAAGATCATGCAAGCACAGACCAATTATCAGCATCTACTGCAAGACATCCTATTCTTCTTTTCGGAACGGCTTTGCGTGGCAAAGGCAAAAGGGATTCACGATGTGATAATAGACCCAGGTTTTGGTTTCTCCAAGACCCTAGCCCAGAACTATGAACTTTTACAACAGCTGGATGCCTTTAGCATAGCCGATTGCCCTATTTTGGTAGGTGTGAGCAGAAAATCCATGATTTACAAACTCTTGGAAACCGATGCAAAAAACGCCCTTAACGGCACTACGGCGCTACACATGTTCGCACTAACCAAAGGTGCCCATATCCTGCGCGTGCACGATGTTAAAGAGGCCGCAGAATGTGTAGAACTATACAAGCAATTGGCATCTTAAAAGTTTACCCCATTTTCGTACCTCAAATTTTGTTAATTTTACAAAAACGGCATCCCTTGGATTTTTTGAATTTTATCGATTTTAAGATAACCGACATTCTGGATATTGTCCTGGTGGCCGTGCTTCTCTACTACATCTACAAACTGGTACGCGGTTCGGTGGCCATAAATATCTTCATCGGTATTGTTATTGTGTGGGTTTTTTGGAAATTGACGGAACTATTGGGCATGCAAATGATCAGTAGTATTTTAGGCGCCTTTATGCAAGTGGGCCTTATTGCCTTGATTATCGTTTTTCAACAGGAAATACGCAAATTCCTTCTAATGATAGGATCCACTAATTTTGCGAATAAACGCAACTTTATAAAATATTTTAAATTTTTGAAACAAGAAGGAATAGCGACCAGGGTTAATGTAGACGCCATTCTTAAAGCGTGTAAAAAGATGGCCAGTACCAAAACGGGGGCTATTTTAGTGTTGGAACGAAACAATTCACTCGATTTTATAAAAAATACCGGAGACCGGATGAATATAGAAATTACCCAGCCCATTATAGAAAGTATCTTTTATAAAAACAGCCCCCTGCACGACGGTGCCGCCGTAATTGTCGATAATTATATCGTGGCGACAAGGGTTATCCTACCCGTGTCCAACGAGCGTAATATTCCCTTGCGTTTTGGTCTGCGGCACAGGGCGGCCGTTGGCATTACCGAAAAAACAGATGCCCTAAGCCTCGTTGTAAGTGAGGAGACAGGTGTGATTTCCTATATTAAAAATGGCGAATTTGTGCTCTACGATTCGTTGGCGGAACTGGGCAGTATGTTAAAACAGGATTTGGAGTAGGAGAAGGCTCTAGTTTAATTTAGTGTTGCTTTTTCTATTAAAATCAAAAACAGTAGGGTTTTTAGTTTGCTAGAAATCAGAAAATCCGATTATTCACTTTAGGGTCAGGGAAAAAATGATCGGATTTTCGGCCTTTTGTTCTTTCCCCGGCCCTAAAGGGAGAAAAAAAGGCCGAAAATCACAAGTAATTAGTTCCATGTCTATTTTAAACTAGAGCCTAGGAGAATTGTTTAGTTGAGTACTTTTGTATATTTTGGTGTATGGCATCATGACTGCGCTCGATGTGACCAAGTTGAACATATCCCAAATAAGTAACTACTAAAAACCTGAGTTCGATTAAAAAAGGCATAAGCTGATTTGTTTTTACGGTATGGTATTTAATGCTTGGCTTTTTTGGCAAGAGGCCATATGTTATGCACCCTATGACGATATTGACCAAGAAG
>Ga0075108_10000518_pt1 | contig 22940 bp, 16 predicted proteins | sample AntAceMetag02UK1_FD_69797 | JGI IMG/M metagenome (GOLD analysis project Ga0075108, IMG submission 69797) | Saline lake microbial communities from Ace Lake, Antarctica - Antarctic Ace Lake Metagenome 02UK1 | ecosystem: Environmental > Aquatic > Non-marine Saline and Alkaline > Saline | place...
CCTCGCACGAATCCATCTTCTAGGTCATAGTCGTGTCGATGCGATTGCTAGTTGGAGGGATTTTGATTCTCATTCTTGGAATGGTGGGGTCTGCTGAAGGCGGGGATGATTCTCAGGTGACTGAGATCCGAACTGCAGTGAAGAAAGCTCTGCCTCTATTGGTTTCTGCTGCTCGAGTCTCGGGAGAGCAACGCAAGTGCTTTACCTGCCACAGTCAGGGCTTGCCGGTCCTGACGATCGTCAATGCGGGGGCCTACGGATTCGAGATCGATGGGGAGGGGATTGAGCATGCGGTTGAGCATACCCTCACTCATCTGAAGCGGGGGCAAAGCAATTACCGAAACGGGATCGGTCAGGGGGGCAAAGCAGACACTGCCGGTATGGCGCTGTGGGCTCTCGATGCCGCGGGTCACCGAAGGGACGAGATTACCGATGCGGTCGTTGATTTTTTACTTCAGTGGAATGGGGACACTCCCTACTGGTCTGCGCAATCACAGCGTCCTCCTTCGGAAGGGAGTCGATTCACGTCGACCTTTCTGGCTTTGAGCGGGCTCGATGCTTATGGATACGAGGGTAAGGAGGAGGCGATAGCGAGGAGACGGATGAGCGCTCGACGATGGCTCAGCACAACCCGACCGGAGACGACGGAGGATCATGTCTTTCGATTGCGTGGTCTCGCCCTTTCCGGAGCGGGGGAGGCGAAGATTGCGGAGGCGGGAAAAGACTTATTGGCTCTTCAGCGAAATGGGGGTGGTTGGGCCCAACTCGCAAAGGGGAAGAGCGATGCTTATGCGACGGGATCGGCGCTGGTGGCTCTTTTCGATACCGGTAAGGTGGATGCGGGTGCCGAGTCGTACCGGAGGGGGGTGGAGTATCTTCTCGGGTCGCAGCTCAAGGATGGTTCATGGCATGTCGTGACCCGAAGTGATCCGGTTCAGAAATTTTACGATTCCGGATTTCCTCATGGCACGGATCAATTTATTTCCTGCTCGGCCACTTCGTGGGCGACGTGGGCGCTTCTCAAGGCGCTCCCCCGAAACTGATCTTTGAACTCCGCATTCGTGGAAAACGGATTCGAGGGTGTGGCGGATTCCCGCAATGAAAAGGGTGATAGGGATTTCCTCTTTCAAGGGTTTGTATGGGCGCGTCGGTCCTCCCCCGTTCTTCGCGCTACGGGCTACGGACCATTCTTCGCCAATGCGACGAAGCTCATGAGGGCAGGCCGGAATTGTGGATGAGGGGCGAGATCGCGGAGCGGTCTGATCTTGAAGGTTTCGTGGCTGAGGCACAGACTTCGGGACTAATGATTCCCGACCAACGCATCCGCTCCTTCTTTGTTTTCGCTCTCAGCGTCTTTTTGTCGTTCGGTTTCGCGGTCACTCCCGCCAGCGCCGAAGTCGTTCGAATTGAAATCGAGAAGCGCGAACCGTTCGCGAAGGGCCAGTCCTTTGGCGAGGCGGGCGCCTATGAAGTCCTCGGCGGCCGATTGTTCTTCGAGGTCGATCCCGAGGACCCGGCCAACGGGCGGATTACCGATTTGAAACGGGCGTCGGTGAATGAAGACGGGAAGGTCGAGTTCTGGTCGGATTTCTTTCTCCTGAAACCGGTCGATCCGGGAAAGGGAAACGGTCGCCTCCTTTACGATGTTCACAACCGGGGGAACAAATTGGCGCTGTGGACCTTCAACGAAGGTGATCTGACCAATGAACCGTCGGGTCATGAACACGCCGGGAATGGCTTTTTGATGCGGCATGGCTGGTCGCTCTTGTGGACGGGTTGGAATGGTGATGTCGCGGCGGATGGATCGGGCCGGCTCCTCGCGGGCCTGCCGGTGGCGATGGATGAAAAGGGGAAGCCGATCACGGGCCGAAGCTTTGTCGAGATCTCTGTCGATCGCGAAGGCGAAATGAGTCAGCGATTCTTCGGGAGTCCCTGGGGAACTCCGAAGGCGTATCCGGCCGTCGATCCGAATGACAATTCGGGCGCGGTCCTGACGAAGCGACCGACGCGATCGGAACCAGCCGTCGAAATTCCGAGGGATCAGTGGGCTTTTGCGCGCTTCGAGGAGGGCAAGGCGATTCCGGATCGAACGAGCCTGTATGTGAAGGGTGGCTTCGAGCCGGGCGCCCTTTACGAACTGGTCTACACGGCGGAGGCGCCGCGCGTCTCGGGGCTCGGATTGGCGGGGCTGCGGGATGCGGTTTCGTTTTTCCGCTATGGCGGTGAAGAGGATGTTTTGGTGAACCCACTCGCTGATGCGATCGAGAAGGCGGCGATTTTCGGGATCTCGCAGTCGGGGCGGGTCATTCACCACTTTCTCTACGAGGGGCTCAATCTCGATACGCAGAAGCGGCCGGTGTTTGACGGGGCAATCAGCCTCGTGCCGGGAGCGGGGAAGGGGATTTTTAATTACCGCTTCGGGATGGCGACGAGCTACAGCGTTTTCAACTGGGGCAATTTGTATCCGGCGGAGTTCTTTCCCTTTGCTCCGATGCCGCAGACGGATCCGGTGACGGGAGCGGAAGGCGACACCCTCGCCCGGCTTCGGGAGTCGGGCGTCGAGGGCGCGATCCCGAAGCTTATGTTTGTCCAGAGCGCGACCGAATACTGGTCGCGAGCGGCCTCGTTGCTGCACACCGATGTCGAAGGAAAACGCGACCTTGAACTTGATCCGTCGGTCCGGATCTACTCAATCGCCGGCGCGCAGCATCTCGGGGGCGGTTCGACCGACAGGGGAATCTGCGAGAATCCCCGCAACCCCTTGAAGCATCGCGGGCCGATTCTGCGGGCGCTCTTGGTCGCGATGGATGAATGGATGACAGATGGAAGCGAACCTCCCGCGAGCCGTTATCCCCGGATCGATGACGGCACTCTCGTGAGCTTGGAGAAATTTAGCGAGCAGTTTCCGGCGATCCCCGGGGCGGGATTGCCGGAGGATTTCTATCGGCCGTTCCGGCTCGATCCGGGGGCGCGCTGGCACAGCGAGGGGATTGCCGACCACGTGCCGCCGAAGACGGGGCCGCGGTTTCAGACGCTGGTTCCGGCGGTCGATGAAGACGGCAACGAGCTCGCGGGAATTCGTTTGCCGGAGATCGAGGCTCCGATCGGGACCTACCTGGGCTGGAATTTGCGCGATGAGAAATTCGGTGCCGGCGGGCTGTTGGCGGGCCTGCATGGATCGTATCTCGAATTGCCGAAGACGAAGGCGGAGCGGGAAAAATCGGGTGATCCGCGGAAGTCGATTCTCGAGCGGTATCCGACGCGGGAGGGCTATCTCGCAAAGATTGCCGGGGCTGGTGTTCAGTTAGTGAACGAGGGGTTTCTCTTGGAGGAAGACGCAGGAGTGATTCTCGCGGCGGCGGCGGACCGGAAACTCTGGCCGAGGAAGCCAAAGGCGAATGGCGATTTCCCCGGAGCGATTCGCTTGTCGTTGCCGGAAGTGATTTATGCGACATCCGGCATCGAGATGAATGTGTATTTTGACAACGTCGGACTGACTTTGAATCCGGCGAATTTCGTTTTCGACGTGAGCTGCTCGAAAGGCGTGCAGGAGGCTGAACGCTGGACTTTTACGCCGGGTAAAGACGACAAGCGAGGCGACGTCGCTTTCAAGCTTGAAGTCCGCAACGAGGCGAACGAAGTGATCGCTCAGGCCAGTTCGATGATACGGATCGTTCCTCCGGTTTCGACGAACGAAAAACCGGTCGAGAAGACGATGCTCATCATGGGTGACAGCCTGACGGCAGCGTCGGTCTATTCGCAGCACCTCGTCGATCTCGCCGGAGCGAACGAGAATTTTTCCCTGAAACTGATCGGGAGCCGGGTGCCGAACGAGGCGATGCCCGCTAATCGTCATGAGGGCTACGGCGGCTGGACCGCGATCCGCTTTGCGACGAAATACACCGGGATCGCCCGCGGAGGTCCCTACCGGGAATGCGGCAGCCCCTTCCTCTACAAGGAGGAAGGAGACGCCGAGCCGACGCTCGATTTTGCGCGCTTCTGCCGTGAGTTCAACGACGGGAAGGGCGGGCCCGACTTCGTGACGATTCTGCTCGGCTGCAACGACACTTTTTCTTCAACGGACGACACCATCGAGCAGCGAATCGACGTGATGTTCGAGCACTACGAGACGCTGGTGAAGATGATTCATGAGCTTCGGCCGGAAACCCAGATTGGCGCCTTACTGCTCCCGCCGGGGGCGGCGAGCCAGGATGCCTTCGGGATCAACTACAAGAGCGGTCAGACCCGCTCGCAGTACAAGCGGAATCAACAACGCGTCGTTGAGCGGATGCTGGAGCAATTTGGCGGGCGGGAAGATGAGAACCTGTTCATTGTTCCGGCGAACGTGAATCTTGACTGCGTAAACAACTATCCGTCGGTGATTCGCCCCGCCAATTCCCGGACCGTGGCCGAGATTCGCCGGATGAGCAATGGGGTCCATCCCTCGGCGGAAGGCTATCGACAGATCGGCGATACGATCTGGTCCTGGTTGATGGCGCGGCTGTAGCGAAATGACGGATAGAAATTTCCTCTTTCAAGCGTTCTCGACTACGCGTCGGTCCTGCGAGGATTGAGGGGCGCATCGCCTTTCAAAGCTTTGGTTTCATCCAGGACATCGGGGGCCGGACACCGGCTGGCAATGAATGGTGTCTTGCCCGTCGAGTGAGGGGCTATTTGATCGCGAGCTTGGCAAGATAGATTGCGGTGATGGGATTTCCGTCCTCGTCTTTTTCGTGCGAGGAGTACCACGAGATGAGGCCGTCGCCGTTATCGAATTCAACGAATCCGGGATAGGAATTATCGCCTCCGCTTGGCAGCTCTGCAAACTGCTCCAACTTCTCGCCCTTGAGCCAATAGAGCGCTGTTTTCGCCCCTTTTTCAGTGTTTCGCCGTCCACCGACGAGATAGCGATTGCCCCATTTCTTGAGAAGGGGCCCGCCGATGTATTCCTCAAAATCGACGAGCGTTTTCTCCCGCCATGGCGACTTCGCGGTTACGAGCTGGGCAGGTGACCCACCGCTTCGGCTCACGGCAATGAGCGACCCATCTTCTTCGAAAAGGAATGCGGTTTCGTCGCCGCCCTCGGGTTGAAAAAGCGAATGGAATTTCCAGACCAGCCCGTCGTCACTTTCCAGCATCGCAGAGGCGACCCTCCTCGGTGGTGCCTTCTCGCTACCATCCTGCTCCGAGTAGTGAAGTTTGCGTCTCCCGCAGAGGTAGGCTTTCCCGTCATGAGTTGCCGCCCGCCAGATGTAATGCCCGTAGGTTCCTTCGAGTTGAGCTGGCTCGCTCCATTTCTCGCCGTCTTCCGAAAACACCGCATAGCCGAGGTGTTGATTGATATTGTATTCCTCGCGCGGGAGGGTGTCGTCACCTGTCCACCAGGTGCCGGTGTAGATAAAAAGTTTCTCGTCAAAAACCAGAAAGTGCGGGTCCCGGACATCGCGGCGGGTCACCGAGAAGCGGTGTTCCTCTTTCCAATCCTCTCCCTCGACGCTCGACAGAACGAGAATGGAAGAAGTTGGGTGAACCATGTGCCCATCGGGACAACTTCTGAAGGTGAGCCAGATCTTTCCTTTCCATCGGATCATGTCGGTGAAGGCATTGTGCTCTCCGTTGTGAAAGGCGCGATGCACATTGGTAACCGTCACCTCAGGTGAAGGATCGGCTTGGACTGCGGTAGTAAAGACAGCCAGAAAAAGGAGTGCGGTAAATCTCATGAGAGGGTTTTAGAATTTCATTCCCGAAGGGGCAATAACCGCATCGCGGAGATTCTCGGCAGAAGGCTTCAAACGCGTGGTCAGCACCGCGACGACACCGTAAGGTTCATTCCAATCAAATTGGAATGAACCTCTCTGCCTCGTTTACTACGAAAGGAGCCCCTTCACGATCTTCCCGTGAACATCGGTCAGTCGAAAATCTCGCCCCTGATAGCGAAAGGTCAGCTTCTCATGCTGAATTCCGAGTAGATGCAGAATCGTCGCATTGAGATCGTGGATGTGAACCGGATCTTTCACTACATTGTAGGAGAAATCGTCGGTCTCTCCGTGAGTGTGCCCTGCTTTCACTCCGGCTCCCGCCATCCACATCGTGAAGCAGCGAGGGTGATGATCCCTGCCGTAATTATCGGCGGTGAGGGCTCCCTGGCTGTATACGGTTCTCCCGAACTCGCCTCCCCAGACGACGAGGGTATCGTCGAGTAAACCGCGCTCTTTGAGATCTTTGACCAATGCCGCCGAGGCTTGGTCAGTGTCGGCGCACTGCCCCCGGATTTGTTTGGGAAGGGCATTGTGCTGGTCCCAGCCCATGTGGAAAAGTTGCACAAAGCGGACGTCATGCTCGATGAGGCGGCGAGCGAGGAGGCAGTTGTAGGCGTAGGTTCCCCGGACCCTGGCATTCGGCCCATAGCGTTCGAAGGTGGACTCAGGTTCATCGGAAAGATCCGCGACTCCGGGCACGGATGCCTGCATCCGATGGGCTAACTCGTATTGAGCAATCCGGGTGAGGGTTTCGGGATCGCCGAAAGAATCGTGATGGAGGTGATTGAGTTCAGCGATCGCTTCGAGGTTTCGCTTCCGGGTTTTATCCGAAACTCCGGAAGGATTCTTAAGATAGAGAACGGGGTCACCGGAAGAGAGGAATTTGACCCCCTGATGTTTGGAGGGAAGAAATCCGCTTCCCCACAAGCGATCGTAGAGCGGTTGGCAGTTGGGGCGACCGCTCCCCCGGGAAAGCAGGACGACAAAGGAAGGGAGGTCATCATTCTCAGAACCGAGGCCGTAGCTGATCCATGATCCGAAGCTGGGCCGCCCCGCCTGTTCCGCCCCGGTTTGGAGAAAGGTGATCGCGGGATCGTGATTGATGGCCTCGGTATGCATCGATTTCACGTAGCAAACCTCATCGGAAATTGAGGCAATGTGAGGAAGTAAATCACTCACGGTCTGACCGCTTTCGCCGTGCCGTTTAAACTTGAAAATGCTCGGAGCAATCGGAAAGCGTTCCTGCCCCGATGACATCGTCGTGAGCCGTTGCCCATCTCTAATCGAGTCAGGGAGGTCCTGATTGAATCGTTTTTCCAAAGACGGCTTGTGATCAAAAAGGTCGATCTGAGAAGGCGCGCCGGATTGGCAGAGGTAAATAACACGCTTTGCCTTCGCGGTGGGCAATGCCGGGGCCGCTCCCGCTTCGCGCTGAAGTAGCGACTCCAGCGCGATCGCTCCGATTCCGAGTCGGGATCCCTGTCCGAGAAACTGGCGGCGAGTTGATTGATCCATATCGCGATTAATAGTTTGTCAGGGTGGTGTCGAGATTCAGCAGGATTTCTGCAATTTCGGTGAAGGCGGCAAGCCGCACCGGGTCCAGTCGGGAATCAATCACCAAGCCACGTTTTGCCGCGAGATCGGGATTGGCCTTGTAATGACGCCTCTGGTCTATGAGAAGGGCTTGGAGGACGGATAGTTCCTTCTCCGTGATTTCCCGGACTTGAATCCGACGCCACATCTTTCGGAGCGTTTCTCCAACTTCACTTGAGCTTTCAAGTTCACGAGCCGCGAAGGCAACCGCAGATACCGAAAAGGTGGGATCGTTCAAGGTGACGAGCGCTTGCAGCGGCGTGTTCGTGCTCTGTCGATTGACGGTGCAGACTTCGCGGGCCGCCGCATCGAAGAGAATCATGTTCGGTGGCGGGACCCCTCGTTTCCAAAGGGTATAGAGACTTCGTCGAAATCGCGCTTCACCACTGTCGGGAAGATATCGTGTCGTGTTGCTGTTCACCCCGGCGACCGCCTCCCAAAGTCCGGCCGGTTGCCAGGGTTTCACGGGAGGTCCTCCCCTTTTTTCGACGAGCATTCCACCGAAAAACAGAGCCTGATCCCGGATTGCGGGAGCCGGAAGGCGATTGCGAGGCCCTCGGGAAAGCAGTCGATTTTCAGGATCCCGCTCGCCAGATTCATAAGAAATCGTAGAACTGCGGCGATAGGCATCAGTTAGGGCGAGCCGCTTTAAGAGCGCCTTGATATCCCACCCCTTGGCGACGAACTCAGAAGCGAGGTAGTCGAGTAATTCAGGGTGACTGGGGCGCTCTCCCTGACGTCCGAAGTCCTCGGAAGTCTTGACGAGCCCGGTGCCGAAAAGTTGCTGCCAATACCGGTTTACGGCAACGCGGGCTGTCAGTGGGTGCTCGGGACTGACGAGCCAACGTGCCAGGGTGAGACGATTCGCAGGAGTCGATTGCGGTAAAGCGGGGGGCAGGAATGCCGGCACACCCGCCGTAACGACCTCCCCGGGTTGATCGTAGAGGCCTCGATCTAGGAGGTGCGTTTCACGTGGCTTCCCTTCGCGCTCGCGCATGATCATTACTCTGGTCACGGCCGCTTTTTCCGCAGAGTAAAGTTGATCGCGCGCCGCATTTCTTGCCTGACGCAATGGCTGGAGGGATCGCGAAGTTTCGCGAAACTCTTGAAGCAGGATCTTTTCGTCTCCACTGGCAAGCGAGCCATAGATTGGCTGGGGCAATTCCAAGGTGTCGGCACTCCCGATTCCCAAGCTGATCCGAAATCGGCCGATAAAATATTGCTCTTCCCGTGAAAGGTAGGCGAGTTGGATTTCCAGCTCATGATTCGTCTCGATGTTGATCGGCTCAGGCAAAACGAAAGTGGCTTGAGCCGGGCTCTTCCTCCCCCCGCCGACGGACCAACCCGTGAGAGGTTTTCCATCAATCGCATTTATGACAGGGTTCGAACCCGTTTCGATCGTCGCCATCGCCGATGCGAAAGGGACAGGCTCTCGATTGATGAGCAGAGCCATTTCGGAAAGCATGAAGTCACCGTTGAAGCTGCGGGAGAGCGATTGACTGGTGAGGGAATCGTGAGGAAGTGCCTCGACTCGAATCGAACGAATCGTGAGCGGGGTGGAATTTTCAATGGAAAGACGATGAGTGTCATTGAGTGGATTCGCTCCGCCAAAAAGGATCGAATCATCGGGCAAAGCGGTAAACGTTGAACCCGGGTTGTCGCCAACTACCTTTTTCGGCTCGACGACGAGCCAGAAATTCCCCTTTTCGTAAATTTGCTCCTTCTGTTTTTTCCACTCTCCAAACTCTGCTTTTTGACGGGAAGCCGCATCGTTCAATCGATTTTCGCATTTCCGAAGTTCGGCCTCCTTCGCAGCGATGACGTCTTCGCTACCGGGAAGCTTGATTTGCATGGCCGGCGAAGAGGTCGCAGCAACTCCATCGGAACCTTTTTCTTCGATGTTATTGAAGAAGGCAAATAACTCGAAAAACTCCCGCTGGGTCAAAGGATCGAATTTGTGATCGTGGCAGCGGGCGCAGGCGGCAGTCAATCCCATCCAGACCGTTGCCGTGGTATCGACTCGATCCATGACATACTCGGTTCGGTATTCCTCATCGATCGCCCCCGCCTCGGCATTGATGCGATGATTCCGATTGAAGCCCGTCGCGATGAGCTGGGAGGTCGAAGGGTTGGGAAGGAGATCACCGGCAAGTTGCTCGATCGTAAATTGATCGAATCGCAAATTGCGATTGTAGGCCGAGACGACCCAATCCCGCCACGCCCACATCGAACGAAGATTGTCCTTTTGGTAGCCGTGGGTGTCGGCATATCGCGCAGCTTCGAGCCAGTCCCACGCCATTCGCTCGCCAAATCGGTGACTCTTCAGGAGGCGATCTACGGCGTCTTCGAAATCGAGGTCGGATAGAAAACGATCAACCTCCTTCGGCTCCGGAGGAAGCCCCGTTAAATCCAGTGACGCCCGCCGAAGCCAGATCTCCGGGGCAGCGGGAGGATTGGGCTGAATCAATTCCTGTTCCAGCCTCCGATCGATCAAAGAATCAATCGGATCTTCACTTCCGCGTGGCGCAATGTCAGGCCTGATGACCGCCTCGAAAGCCCAATGATTTTCCCATTTGGCTCCTTCTGCAATCCATTGTGCCAAGACCGCCTTTTGGCCAGAGCTTAACTGCCTCGCAAAATCGGGTGGCGGCATGACGTCATCATTATCATCGGTCGTGACCCGGTAGATCAGTTCACTGTTGTCCGGTTTTCCCGCCTCAATGATTGGTAAGCCGCTGTCAGCTTCCTGCTCGCGAACGGCCTCGTGGTCCAATCGTAAATCGGCCTTTCGCGATCCTTTATCCGGTCCATGGCATTGAAAACAATGATCGGAAAGAATCGGGAGAACATCCCGATTAAAGCGAAGCGGCTCCGCGACAGTGTTGCTCACAGTCAGTAAGAAAAAGCAAAGGGCATAGAATAATTGAAGCCGATTCATTCGATTGTCCGGTGTCAGGATACACTCGCGGGCAACGATAGGAAGTGCGAGTCTGCTCTTGAACTTCGCTCTTGGTTCAGTGAAGCTATGTTTTTGCGGCACCGAAGAAGAATGAATCAGGGGGGAACAAAGCAAGTGGCGATCTTGATCGAGACAGGGAGATCTTACCCTCGGGCAATCCTTACCGGAGTGCGCAGGTTTCTGGCCGAGAAGGGTCCCTGGGCAACCTTCGTCGAGTCCTATGCGTCCGGGGAGGTGATACCTGAGTGGTTGAAGTCCTGGAATGGCGATGGAATCCTCGTGCAAACTTTTCCCTCGTATCACTCTGAGTCTCTTCTCGATGTCGGGGTTCCGAAAGTAGAGCTCCGCTCCCGCCGATACCATTCCCTCCGGCCATTTGTGGGTTGCGACAACCGGGAAATAGGGAGATTGGTCGCGAGTCATTTCCTGGAACGCGGGTATGAAAATTTCGCCTGCGTCACCCTGAATTCGCAGGACTTCTTTCAGGAGCGAAGCGACAATTTTAAGGAAGCGGTTATCAAAACGGGACGGAGCTGTCGCGAACTACCGAGTCCGGAAGGGGGAGGAGCGATCGATTACGAGTCCTATATGACGAACCTGATCGATGCGATCCGGCAACTTCCCAAGCCAGTGGCTATCTTTGCAACGAGCGATCGATTAGGATCCTATGTTCTTGATGCATGCCGTCGCGGCGGGCTTTCGGTTCCGGAAGAAGTCGCCGTGGTCGGTTGTGAAAACGATGAAACTCTCTGCGAGTTCTCAGTGCCTGAGATGTCCAGCGTCAACTTCGATGGCGAGGGTGTCGGGTACGCAGCGGCGAGTCTCCTTGAGCGACTCATGGACGGGGAATCTCCTCCTCGCGATCCAATCCTTCTTCCGCCATTGGGAATTATTACCCGTGAGTCGTCCGATGATTTGGCGGTTCGTGACCATTTGGTGAGTCGGGCCGGTCGCCTCTTTCGCGATCATTTGGGAGACGGGATTTCCGTATCCGACGTTGCGAAACGGCTCAATTGCTCTCGCAGTACCTTGGAAAGAAGAATGAAAGCGGCGCTGGATCGGTCGCCGAAAGAAGAGCTGTTCCGTTTGCGGATGAATCGGATCGAGTACCTTCTGATCTATTCAGACTTCACGCTGGAAACGATTGCAGAGCAGGTCGGGTTTGCCCAATCGACTCATTTGCACGCGGTGTTTCGCAAGCGCTATGGAATGACGCCGGGCGAATTCCGGAATAGGAAAAGACCCAAATAGAGCCGTCACCGTGGAAATTTGAAGCAGCGATAGATAATGCTCATCGCACCCTCGAGATTGCGGCTGAACTTGGGAGCCTTGCCGCGAACACTGATCGAGGGCTCTATCCTCGATGCACGGACGGAAACTGAAGCTTCCGGAGAGTGTCGCCGCACAATCAGAGAGGTTGCGTAACCGTAGCGTAATCGTGGGGAAGCCACGGTGATTAATATTCGCCGAAAAGCTCACGATGTGATTGCGTCAGTCATTGCCATTGAATATGAATGAGCGCCTCTGTATAAAAGAACTAATGATGACACGACTAATCATTCTGGTTTCCATGCTCCAGCTATCCACCGCTGTGGCCGATCAGGAGTCTGAGAGAGTGGCAGGACTCGTCAAATTTCCAACAGAATCCGGCGGTATCATTCAGTTGCCGGTTCGATTCCATATCGTCAACGATGTCGAAATGGTAAAGAAGGGAGTCACCATGAAAATGTGGCTGACTCCAAAAGATGTCGAGCAGTCGATTCTTCCTGAGATCAATAAGATCTGGCTTCCGGCCGGAATTCAATGGGCTGCAGAAAGCATCTTGATCGAGGGCCCGGGACCGATCCCGGATAAAGAAAAAACGCTTCGCTACATGGCTGAAGCAAACCGGGAGACCCCTGACCGGACCAAAAGGATCTTGTCACTCTTGAATCAAGAGAAGCGACATCCTGTGATCAATAATCTGTATTTTGTTCCGTTTGTTGGCGCGACCTCACAGGGATTCGCCCTGTTCGGAGGCGGGTCAGCGGTCGAAGACAATCCTGATGGGGGAAGCCGTTGCGTGGTAGGAGTCTGGACCGACAAACCGTCAGGGGGGATGAGGCCACCTCAGCGATTTCCTCTGAACGAAGGAATGCCATTTAAAATCGGGTCGCTCGCTCGAACCTGTTCCCACGAACTTGGGCACAATCTTTTGCTGCAACATCCAGACAAAAGCACTCAGGCTGAATTCAACCGGTTGATGGGCGGAAGACGCCAGGGATACGATCTGACTGCCGAAGAGATTTCGCTCGCGAGAAGAGTGGCGTCGGGTCGGGCGAAAACGATACTTAAATGGGCAAAATGAAAGCAGCCCACAATTCGACGATGAGGCATCTATTTATTTTAGGCATTCTGTTATCGGTGGGACTCGCTCACGCAAATGACACCACTAAGCCTAACGTGGTATTCATTCTGGCCGACGATCTGGGCTACGGCGATCTCGGATCCTATGGGTCGGACTCGATTAAAACGCCGAATCTCGATCATCTCGCAGAGGGTGGGATGCGTTTCACCGATTTCTACATGGCCTCATCGGTGTGTTCCGCCTCGCGGGCCGCGCTGCTCTCGGGTTGCTATCCCCTTCGTGTCGGAATTCCGGGAGTGATCAGTGCCAATGTCAGCACGGGGATTCCGGCGGAAGATGAACTGCTTCCTGAACTGCTCCGGCGAAACGGCTACGCAACCGGCCTATTTGGAAAGTGGCATCTCGGTAATCAGAAAGAACAATGGCCATTGAAGAACGGATTCGACGAATGGCTTGGCACGATCGGTTCCAACGATATGGGCAAAGGCAAACCCTCGCTGGAAGATCGCCGGGCGGGAAAAGCCGGGGTTGAGCTTGTCGAAGAGGATACCGTGATCGAAGTCAATCCTGACCAGTCACAACTCACCAAAAGATACACGGAAAGAGCAGTCGATTTTATAGACCGCAATAAGACGCAGCCCTTTTTTCTCTACCTTCCCTACAACATGCCGCACACACCACTCTTCGTCAGCGAGGAGCGCGCCGGCACCAGCAAGCGCGGCTTGTACGGTGATGTCGTCGAAGAGATTGACTGGTCGGTTGGTCAGATCCTGACAGCGTTGGAAGGCCACGGGCTAACTGAAAAGACTATCGTCATCTTCACCTCGGACAACGGTCCCTGGCTCATTTTTGGAGATCAAGGCGGATCCGCCGGTCCTCTCCGGGGCGGTAAAAAGCAGACTTTCGATGGAGGGCATCGTGTCCCTTTAATCGTTCGTTGGCCGGAACGGATTCCCGGAGGAACCCTTTGTAGTGAACCGGTGGTCGGGTTTGATTTGTTACCGACTCTAGCCGCTTGCACAGGCAGCGATCAGCCGCGTCGAAAAATTGACGGCAAAGATATATCGCCCCTTCTTTTCGGGGCCGCCAAGGCGAAGTCTCCCCATGAGTTCTTCGCCTTCTATTATCAGGAAGAGCTACGGGCGATTCGCTCGGGTAAATGGAAGATGCAGTTTGCGCACACGGATAGAAATGCCCCCGATCCCGCTGCCGCTGGTAACGGCGGAGTGAGGGGCGGAGTTCATCCCGTAAAGATTCCCTCTGCGCTATACGATCTTTCCAGTGACATCGCGGAGTCGAGAGACGTCATCGCCAATCATCCTGAGGTCGTGACTCGCCTGAACAAACTCGCTGATCAGATTCGCGCTGACCTTGGTGATTCGATCACAAAAACGAAGGTTCGCTAGGGTGGGCCATTTTGAAAAGCAATCCGACAGGATCGTTAAGGTGAGAGACGAAACTTCGCGAAGGGGGCTTCGATCATCTCTAATTCCGGAAATCTCCCTCTTCTTGCGCTCCCCGATCACTTCTCCGACACTTGGAGAAAACTTTTTGGAAGCAGGTTTTTCGCGGCCCATTGTTCATCTGTCAGGGCACCTGTTGGTGATGGTTCGTAGGTTCCAATAAAGCCCACCTCACTCTTCTCAGGAATCTCTGCCTCCAATCCGGTCAGTGCGTAGATCGCATTTACCGCGAGCCTCCGAAAGTCTTCCTCCAGCCAGTCTTCGGCGGATCCTGCGGTGACACAGAAAGACTGTCCCGTCGCGCTCGAGGGGGACTCGTAGGGGTGAAACCACGCCCAGGGAATCGGGGTAGCGTTTCGACCGTCCTTCACCGGTGGATCATTTCGATCCAATCCCGGCAGGACTTTTCCGAAGTAGAGAACGGTGTCTTTGTCGGTGAGTTTGTTGACTCCATTCACATCGGTTCGTGCAAATATCTGCGGACTGACACCTCGCAAAACGGGGTGACCGATCTCCTTCGGATTCAGAGTCGCGATGGTCGCTTCTTTGAGAAATTTTCCATGATGCGAGACCCAGGTGTCGCCAAGGATTTGCTGTCCAAATCCTCCCGGCCATTCCTTGCTTTTGAAATCCCAACTCGCAAACCTGCTCGCGCTCTCCGCCGGGTATTTGAATGGATGGGTAGCGTTCCGGAAGGCCATGACCGGCTTTCCCTGATTAATGAAATTCTCAAAATGAATCATGTCTTCATCGGGAAGTTCACGGAAGCGGGTGAAGAGAACGAGCAAGTCTGCGGACGCGAGATTCTTCAGCCCCGGAAGATGGTGAACCTGATTCGGGTTCACCGCTCCGGTCTCCGGATCAAGGGCAAACAACACCGTGCAATCGAATCCGTGATGCTCCGCAAGAATCTTCGCGAGCATCGGCATTCCCTCTTCCGAGCGATAGTATTCCTCCCCGGTCACCAAGACGATATGCTTTCCTTTACCGGGCCCGGAGGTTCCCTCGAAGTGCAGCGAGGGACCTTCTTCGACAAGCTTTTCGCTCTCTGAGCAACTGAGGGAGAAGAAAACAGCGACGGCAGCGAGGCTCAATAGAGGGGTGATTCTCATGCCTCAGAATAGCAAATCAGGACGTCGCGGCAATTCTTGATCTTTCGAGAATTCAGCCCCTTGTATTCAACCCACGATTCCCTAGACTCACCCTATGAAAGTATTAGTAGTCGGCGCCGGAAATATGGGAGCCTCGCACGCGAAGGCCTATCACCAACTCGAGGGTTTTGAGATCGCTGGAATCGTGACGCGTTCAGAAGCGAGTCGTGCTTCCTTGATCGAAGAGCTTGGCGGCAACATTCCCGGGTTCAATGATTTTGACACGGCTCTCGCCGAAGTGAAACCAGATGTGGTTTCGATCAATACCTATCCGGAAACGCACGAGGAGTTCGCGACTAAAGCTCTTGAGGCCGGTGCTCATGTCTTCATGGAGAAGCCCATCGCGGAAACGGTCGAAGCCGCCCGGAAAATCGTCGCCCTCGCGCGAAAGCACAATCGCAAGCTGGTGATCGGTTACATTCTCCGGGTCCACCCGTCCTGGATCAAGTTTATCGAAATTGCGCAGACCCTTGGCAATCCTCTCGTGATGAGGATGAATCTCAACCAGCAGAGCAAAGGCCGGATGTGGGATGTTCACCGCAGCCTCATGAACTCGATGTCGCCGATCGTCGATTGCGGGGTTCACTATGTCGACGTGATGTGTCAGATGACCCGGTCAAAACCGATCAAAGTGAATGCAATTGGAGCGAGGCTTTCCGATGAACTGAACGAAGGAATGTACAACTACGGTCAGCTGCAGGTCGTTTTTGAAAATGGATCGGTCGGCTGGTATGAAGCGGGCTGGGGTCCGATGATGAGCGAGACCGCTTTCTTCGTAAAAGACGTCGTTGGCCCGAAAGGTTCAGTCTCAATCGTCGCCGAAAAAGCGGCAGGAGAATCCATGTCGAGCGATGTCGACAGCCACACTAAAACAGAATCGCTGCTCGTTCACCACGCCGACCAGGATGAGAACAACGAGTTCACGAAAGAGGACGAGTTAATCGATCTCACCGATGAACCGGATCACGATGAGCTCTGCCTTCGCGAGCAGCAATTTTTGCTCAACGCGATTCAGAATGATGTCGATCTGTCCGATCACATGGATGATGCCGTGAACAGTCTGAAGATTGTCCTCGCGGCGGACGAGGCCTTCAAGGAAGGTCGGACCGTGGATTTGTAGTCCCTGAAGACGTAATCGGCACAGGTCGGTCACCAGTCTTAATCAACTGGTGACCGTGAGCAGCTTCGGAATCAACTCCGCCGGGTTGCCTGAATTGGGAATGGCTGAGAATGATCGTCTTCTCGAGCCGCCTGAGCGTTTCCGGATCGGTGATCAGGTTTGTGAGCTACGTGAGAGTAGTGTTCTCAGCGCAGGCGCTTGTTAGCGAAGGCGATCCCAGAGGCCGTTTTGAGATACTTCTCGAAATCGACCGCTTTGTTGTGATGCGAGAAAATTCGAGGGGCAGGTTATCTACTCGGAGGAACCCCGCTCCTTAAAAACCATAACGGTCAGACATGCGCGATTAGGCTGCAAATTCCGGACCTGATTATTCACCTGTCTCTGCGAATTTCACCTGCGAATTACCTGCGAATTCTAATCGGGTGAAGCAACGCCGTTGCGATCCGGCCCGCGCCACCACGGCCATTCATCGGCAGGCAGGTTAACGGTCAGGAGGAGCGATGCCGATAGAGCAAGGAAAGTGAGTCAGTTCATTAGCGAAGAGGAAACCGAGTTTTTAAATCGCTCTCCATCACTTCGGGGGGCACGATCAAGGCACAAGGTGTCGTAAACTGGAAAATTTCATCAGTCTTCAGAATTTGAAAAATACGGGCCTCAAGTTTCCTCGTAGGGGCAGGCCTCAGGAATATTTATCCCCGAAGTCGCTTATTGGAGAATGCGATTCCCGAGGATGATTTGAGGTATTTTTCAAAACGGAGAGCTTTGTCGTGATCTGAAAAAGCGAGATAAGTTTCAAGAATCCAGGGGCGATATTTTGAAGTGTGTTTTGCTTGTCCGACATTGTGTTCCGCTAAGCGTTTGCGCAAATCGGAAGTAACACCCACATAGGTCTTTGTCGGATCCATTTCGCTATCTTAAGAGATAGACGTATGTGAAAGATTGGCCTGCGATTCGTAGCTCGAGAGTGAAATTGGAATGAAGCGTAGCTCGGTCCTTCTTCGTCAAGACTACGCAGGACATTCTTCGCTCTCGTCCCTCGAGCGAAGAATGGAGGTGAGGGGAGTCGAACCCCTGTCCTAACAATCATCTCAATAAACTTCTACATGCATAGTCAGTCTTTTGCTTTAGCAGTGGGGACTTCGATTGACAGAATTCCTTCACTCCGGTTGCCCTGTAACCTTTCATCTCTTTGGCCGGACACCCGCCAGGAGACTAAGCCGACTAAAGTTTAAGGATCTAGCTCAGCCGGCGTCGGCCAAATCCCAGGCGGCCTAATTAGGCTGCCAACGCAAGTTCAGGTTCGTTATTTGCTTTTGTTTTTTGATCGGCTTTTTACGAGGCCAACCGATCAACCTCGACACGCAATTTATCTATCAAACTGTCAGTCGAAACCAGTACACCCCCATATTGGGAAGAATTGGCGGAATCGACATTCCGTCAGAGCGAATCTACGGCATTTCTGCAAAATTTCAAGTGCCTGCGCTTGCGTGGAACGTATTCGGCGGGGCGGGTTGCTATGTGAATCGGCTCTTGAGGAGGTGCCTTTTGGGCGTCGTTTCAGGACGCCGTAACGACTTTCAGGCACGACCCTCCGATTGAAATCGGGGGCTTTTGATCCGGAGGCTTTCAGGATCCCTGATCCAGGGTTCGCCGATCCGGGCTCGCGTAGTCGCGGTCAGTAAAGCAATCCGTCGGTGGGTTCCAGAACCTCTTCGATGCGTTCGATATTGAGCAGGGGAATGATTTCCCCATCCTCGTCCGCGTAGTGCAGTTTTCCGTAAAGTTTATACCAACCCATTTCGACGTATTCCGGCGGCGCTTTGCCAAAGTCGACCGGAATGGAGAGGGGGCGGGCGTCGGCAGCGCAGCATTCGATGAACAGTCGAAAGGCCTTGAGTCGCTGCCCGTTGGCGTTGCTGAGGGTTTCCTCCATGAGCTGCGCCGTTGTTTCGACGGGAATGCCTTCCATCACCTGCATGAGCTCTTTGTCTCCGGCGGTGTAGAAAATCTGGGGGACATCGAGGAGGAAGTCTCCTTCGGTGCTCTGTGGCACCATATTTTTGAGGTCTTCGAGGGTGAACGTTCCCCAGTCTTCATTTTCGCCACCGTCGGTGTCCGCCGCATCGGCTTCAACGCCGACGGTTGGGTCGTCCGGATTGGGAGGGGTGTCGGCGGCACCGGGTGTTTCTCCTTCGATTCCTTCACGAGTGTAGGGATTGGGAGCCGTCTTGGAGACTTTGATTCGATCTGCGGCTTCGGCTTCGCGCTCCTTTGCGATGCGCATTTGCAGCATTTGGCGTTCAATTTCCCCCCATTTCGCGAGGTATCCGCTGCTGAACTGGTCCTTCGAAATTCCGGTCGCCATGAGGATGGGAATGAGAAGCACAGCGAGGGAAAAGGCGAGGCCTGAGGTGCTATCTTCGTGATCATGGGCATGATCATGATCTCCCTCACCGTGTCCCTGGTCGTCGTGAGACTCACTATGAGCGGATTTTTCGTCATGCGAGTGCTTGTGCCCATGGGAATGCGACTCCCCGTGATGACATGATTCACCGTGTTCGTGATCATGAGACTCCTCGGCGTCGTCGCTTTTGTGATCGTGGTGATGCTCGGGGGACCCGCTATGCTCGTGGGAATCATCATGATTGCAGGTGTCTCCGTGCGCATGATCGTGGTCGCAGGCGCCGACGTCTTTGTTGCGGTTGATGAAATTGAAGGCTCCGAGGAGGATCATTCCGATTCCTGAAATCAGGGCGTAGACCCGAAAGCTCGGATCGAGGTGTCTTTCAATTCTTCCCGTGAGATAGAAGTATAGAAAGAGCCCTCCCCAAATGAAGAGGGCGAGGATGGCGAGATTGTGAAGCAATTTTCTCATGAGAAAGCGGGGGGCGGATTAGAGGCGGATCCAGAGGTAACTGAGGATTCCGATCACGAAGAAAAGCGTCGTCGCGAGGATGATGACGAACTTGGATTTGAAGACGGTGAGATACATGAAGACGAGCTTCACATCCATCATTGGGCCGAAGACGAGGAAGGCCAGTTTTGCGGATTGAGGGACGGGGAAGTTCGCGGCGATGAAAGCATCGGAGGTGCTGCAAAGGCTGAGGACGAAGGCGAGTACCATCATGAGTCCAATCCCAGTGGCTTCACTTTGATTGAAAAGGAGAATCAAATCCTGAGTTACGTAGGCTTTGAATACGGAGGTGATCGCAACACCGATCGTGAAATACATCGCGGTCTCCATGAAGTCCCGCATCGTCGTCCTCATCGCTAGAACGAGTTTGTTCGGAGCGCCTTCATCGTGGGAATGATCGTGGCTTTCGTTTGAATCTTCATTCGAATCGTCCGAAGGCCTTCTTTTGGGAAGGACTCCGGGCTTCAAAATGGAAGAGGCCCGGAATTTCAGCACGACGAGGCCTACACCGACGGTGACGATAAAGGCGATGATGAGTCGGCTTGAGGTCATGAACCCGGGACCATAGGCGACAGCGGTCTCGGTCTGTCGCAGCGAAAACTGGCCGAGAGAGGTGGAGAAAGCCTTCATCGTGCTGAGAATGACGATGGGATTGATGATAGGCGCCGATAGCATGTAGGTGATCGCGCAGGAAACCGGGAGGCCTTTTTTGATCAGCCGTCGAATCACGGGGACGATGGCGCATTCGCAGACCGGAAAGATGGCACCGAGAAGTCCACTCAACATAATAGCGAGGGGTTTGTTCTTCGGCAGCCATTTATCGATCAGCCCTGCCGGGAGGTAGGCGTCGATGAATCCGGAGATGATCGTTCCAAGAAGGATAAAGGGAGCACCTTCGAGGATGATGCTGAGGAACAGATAGCAAAAGTCGGTGAAGGGACTGAGTTCGTCTGGTTGCATAAGGGATTCGGGAGACCCGAAAGTTTAAGCAGCGGAACGCGGGTTCGCAAATCCTGAAACAGGGATCAAGAAATTCACAAAAATAAGTTGTTCTTGTGAACAGCTTACTGTATAGGTGTTCTTATGAGCAGTTTTAACCGCGTAACCCTAGTCGGAAATCTCACTCGTGATCCTGAGCTGAGGCAAACTAAAAACAACCACTCCGTCACCGAACTCGGCCTCGCGATGAATCGATCGTGGACCTTGGAGAATGGCCAGAAGCAGGAGGAAGCGACTTTTGTTGATGTGATCGTCTGGGGGCGGGATGCGGAGAATGCGGTTAAGTATCTAAAAAAGGGGCGAAGTGTTCTTGTGGAAGGGCGGCTCCAATTGGATTCCTGGAAAGACAGTGAGACGGGGCAGGCGAGGTCGAAATTGAGAGTCGTGGCAGAGAGTGTGCAGTATATGGGCGGGGGTCAGGAGGTCGCCCAGACGGCAGCGGTCCCTGCGGCGCAGGTCGCATAGGTCGCACAGGGCGCTTAGGGCGCTTAGGGCGCTTAGGGCGCTTAGGGCGCTTAGGGGGTGGGATGGCCCGCAGTAATGGGAATCGCCACGAAATTCGAGCCGCCACGTTTTGTGGCGCTATCAGGGGGGGGAGCGGAAGGAATTTCCTTCCGAGCAGAGCCGCGTGGCGTTTTGAGTGCGCGGACGGATAGGCCGGGGAATCGGCACGAAATTCGAGCCGCTACTTTTTTGGCCACGCTTCATGGCGAGCTTGTTTTGATGCCACCACAATTAAGCGAGGTGATGGAGGGTCGACTTGGAAGGACTGGGATGGCAGGATCAATTTATGGATTCTAAGTCAATTGCTTCTTCGAGCGCCTCCGCGCCGGCCACTTCAGGAAAAAGTCAGTCCCCCCAAAGTGCGAACACAGCGGGTGCGAACACAGCGGGAGCTTTCTCCCGGCGTGGTGTTGTTAAGGCGGCCGCTGCCTCTGCCTTTGGTTTTCAATTTGTGCCTTCGCATGTGTGGGGCGCGAACTCACGCATCCAGCTGGGGGGAATCGGAACCGGCGGAAAGGGAAGTGCTGACATCAGTGGTGCGGTGAAGGCGGGAATGCACCCGACCGCGATTGTTGATATCGTTGATATTGAGAGGCTCGATTCTGGAAATGTGGAATCCGGTTCGATCCGATCCCGCATGAAGTCGATCACGGAGGCGCGTTCGAAGTATCCTGATGCGAAGTTTTACACGGACTACCGCGAGATGATCGCCGATATGGGCGATAAGATTGATGCGGTGACGGTTTCGACGCCGGATCATCATCACTTTCATGCGTCGATGATGGCGATGAAAGCGGGCAAGCATGTTTATTGTCAGAAGCCGCTCACACACTCGATCGGGGAGGCGCGAACACTCACTCGCGTTGCCGCTGAGACCGGGGTGAAAACTCAGATGGGGAATCAAGCTCACGCGAATGACCACATGAGACGTGCGGTGGAGCTGATTCGTGCGGGGATTTTGGGAGAGGTGAAAGAGATCCACACCTGGACGAATCGCCCGATCTGGCCTCAGGGATTTGCGAAAGCCCCGGACCCTGTTCCGGTGCCTGCGGGAATCGACTGGGATCAGTGGATTGGCCCGGCTCCGTGGGTGGATTACAGTCCAAAGATCGCTCCTTTTGCGTGGCGTGGTTGGTGGGATTTTGGAACAGGAGCTCTCGGGGATATGGCCTGCCACATCATGGATATGCCGTATTGGGCGCTCGATCTGGGATCTCCGACGTCCATCGAGGCGACGGAGAATGGAGGAACTGATATCTCAGCGCCGATTAATTCGACGATCGTTTACGACTTTGCTGATAAGGGCGTGAAGATGCATTGGTATGACGGCCAGATCGGAGCCCGGTTTCAGCGTGATGGTTGGCGCTTTATTCCCGGCGAATTCAATCGACCTCCGGAATCGATTCTTGAAGGCGTTGACTACCGGAAATATGGGAGTGTCGTCGTCGGCGAGCGAGGAAAGATGTATTTCGCAAGAAAGAGCGATTGGTTTGTGAAGGCCTCGAATCTTTTTGACGGCTTTGCTTCACCTGAAATATCGGTTCCCAGAGCAAGGGACGAGGATAATTACAAGGAGTGGGCGGATGCGATCGAAGGAAAAGCGGAGCGGGGTCAATCTGACTTCGCGCATTCAGGGCCGTTTACCGAAACGGTGCTTCTCGGATGTCTCGCTCAAAGAAATCCAGGTAAGCGACTGCAGTGGGATGCCGAGGGCATGAAAGTGAAGGGTCGCCCTGACTTGGATAAGCTCATCAGTCGTGATTACCGCGAAGGGTGGGAGATTGAGGCTTAGGCATCCAGTTAGGGGGTAAATAAATACTCAAAATTGGTATTTTTTGACTTAATGGTATTTATTTTACCAGTTAAATAAAGTTTTAGCGGGTTACTCGTATATCTCGCAAATGAAGCGCTCGCGGAAAAAGCGGTTTTGCGAACGCAACTTGATCCCGACGATGAGAGCGGGGCCAAAGCGGAGGCGTTACGCGAACTTATTCAAGTGGGCACATCCGCCGGGGGTGCCAGAGCCAAGGCAGTTGTTGCGTGGCATCCCGAGACGGGGATTTCAGAAGAAGCTGCAGCGGCAACGAGCAGTTATTTTCGGCTATTTTAACGAAACTAATGACAAGGGACG
>Ga0075108_10000520_pt1 | contig 22887 bp, 22 predicted proteins | sample AntAceMetag02UK1_FD_69797 | JGI IMG/M metagenome (GOLD analysis project Ga0075108, IMG submission 69797) | Saline lake microbial communities from Ace Lake, Antarctica - Antarctic Ace Lake Metagenome 02UK1 | ecosystem: Environmental > Aquatic > Non-marine Saline and Alkaline > Saline | place...
ATTTTTCTACCTGCCAAGATCCCCGCAAACCCCGCGTATTCCCCCTTATCTACAATCCCGGATCAGTCAACAAATTATATAGCGCTGGCCTATCGGCGCGCCATATACTTAGTTATTGTGGTGTGTAATTTTTTCGCACTAATTGCCCTATTTCCTGTCCGATTTCTTTTCTCAACGTTTATATTTTCGGCTTTCTTTTGGTACAGTATATTGGAAATAAATGTTATCCTTTTCTGTAGGTTCGATATTTTCAAAATTCCATTTTATAATTTTATTCTGCTTATCCTTAACGTAACCATTCGGTTCTATCCTTTCAATGTCTTGTAGCTCGATATCTTTTAAATGTATAAAAATATCGGCTTTTCCAATATCTTTATACCACCCAGCTCCTGTTTTTAATATGTATTTAAAATAACGATTTTTATTTCTATAGGCCAATCCAGAAGGTAACTTGTATTTTACTTTTATTGTTTTTTTCTCGTTCTCCTTAAAATCTACTTTCCAAACATACCAAGGATATTTTCCCTCTCCTGTCAAATCGTAAAATTCTACGATTAAATCTCCAGATAAGCCTTTTTTATTCCAGTATACTTCGTTTATTGAGTCTATTGGCTTAATCATAGCGCTATAATCTAACCCTTTAGGAAAAATTAATGAGCCATCTTTTTTATGCTTAACATTGTGCAGATTATAAATGCTATCAATCTTTGTCCGATGCTCTTTTTGAAATCTATATACGTTCATAAATTCCTTGTAAATACTGTCCATTTCTGACGGTACTTTTATGTCATCCGCTGATAATACGTTATCATCTACAAGAATTTGAAAATTTGATTTATCATTTTCCCTGTAAGCTGCAATTGAATAATGATGAAAATACATAACTGGAAAACCTACCTCTAATTATATTTCTTTTCCGTAATTAAGCATTTCAAAAGTGCATTCAACAATTGAATATTCTTTAAATAGTTCGACACTAACTATTTCAGATTCCATTCTAACCTTGCATTCCTCAAGGGTATATATTCCATTTGCACTTATGGGATTTGGTGCGATATCAAAGGTCGTGAATGCAGTAAGAATTAAAAAAAATAGTATGGTTGATTTTAATTTCATAAGGTTCTGACTATGCTCTACAACGGTTTGCGCACTAAAAATAGGGCGATTACAAAGCACGAAGCATTCGGGTAAGCACAAGTTTGGATACGAGTTTTAATCCTTTATTTTACCGATATTCCACCTATTTTTTATATGCCATGTTTTACATCTGAAGGTTCAAATTTATTTTAGCGCCTAAAGCATTAAAAATTCGCATCACAGTTTCAAAAGTTACATTTCCAGTACTATTTTCAAGTCTAGATATTTGTGCTTTTTTCACTCCAACTAATTCTCCTAACTGTTCCTGCGTTAATTTTCTTTTCTTTCGCGCAGTTTTGATCATATCTCCAATCAACTCAAGTTTTAACTCGAATTCATATTCGTCTCTTTCTTTCGTTCCCTTTTTTCCAATTAAAAGGTCTTCGGCTTGGTCTAAAGTGTAACTTTTCATTTCTTTTTATTTTTAAAATATTCTTTTCTAATTCTGTCCGCGTTATCTATTTTTTTTTATCCACTTTGCTTGCTTTTTAATAATTCCGTGAGTGGCAAAAACTAAAGTTTCGGTATTGTTATCCTTGTCCCAAAATGCTAAAAGTCGATATTGAATACCAGAATATAGTATTCTAAATTCCCAAATTTCGTCAGTCAATTTTTTAAAAAACTTTGGGTCAGACTGTTGTTCAGCTCTTCTTATATTTTAAAATATTTTCTTTCTTGCTTTTAGATTTTGTTTTTCTACAAATTCAAAAGCCTTGTCAAGTAATTTTGTTTCAAATCGTTTTATCATTCTCGGTATAAAATCAAATATGATACAAATGTATAAAAAGTTTCGTTAATTGTAAACTTTAATGTGGGTTTTTAATGCAGACAACAATTCTATATATTAACAAGTTACTATACTCCTTAAAACATCGGAATATAGTGTATAAACACTCTTTTTTTAAACCACTACCCGTTAATTCCTAACCCAACATAATACCCTTCGCTCCCGCGAACATTAAAAACGGTGTCGTCCTTAAAGATGAGGTACTGGCCTTTTATACCCATTAGAACCCCTTGGTAGTTGGGTGTCTTGTCCAGATTAAGACTTTTGACTTTTTCTGGATAGTGCAGCACAGGAAACTGCATATGTGTCTCGGTGTTGCTTTCTATGAAATATGGGATAGCCTCTTCTGGTATGTATTGCTTTAATTTATTGCGCCATTCCACAAGGTCCTCATCGTCTACGTTATTGGTCAACATTTTGCGCCAGTTGGTTTTGTCGCCCACATGGTCTTTTAGCGCCACTTCTGTAATGCCTGCAAGATATCTATTAGGGACTTCAACGATTTCAATGGCCTCGTGTGCGCCTTGGTCTATCCATCGGGTAGGGACTTGGGTCTTTCGCGTAACGCCCACTTTTACATTGCTGGAGTTGGCCAAATAGACAATATGGGGTTGTAGCTGCACTCTTTTTTCATAGTCCAGATCGCGATCTTCTTGGTCCAAATGTGCCATGCTCAGCTCCGGTCGCATGATCCAGTCTCCGGCGGAGGGAATTTCAAAAAAACAGGACTTGCAGAACCCTTGTCTAAAAATTGGTCGGTCGTTTCCGCAATTCAGGCACTGGTGTTTTATGAAATGGATAGAAAGCTCTTTGTCAAGTACTTGGTTAAGGTTTAGAAAATCCGACTCGAACACCAAATAATACTGGATGGGCGTTCCTATTTCGGTCTGCATTTTTTTTAAGACACCTTCGTACTGCATATATAAAATCTTATTAGGCTTTCAATTTGAAAATGATAGGGATATATTCTATTTTAGGCGGATAAAGATACCTAAAAATGCCCATTTCGCTCTTTAATTCCATAGCTTCTTGGCTGCTTAAAAAGCGCTATCATCAAATAGAACTGTTTTTAAAATATCCGGAGGAAGTCCAAGAAGAACTGCTTTTGCAGCTTTTGGAACTGGCGGACGATACCGAAATTGGGCGTAGCTACGATTTTGAATCCATAAATAACTACGAGACCTTTCGCGAGCGGGTGCCCATTGTTTCCTATGAGGAAATGGAACCGATTATAGAACGGACCCGCAAGGGCGAACAGAATCTTTTTTGGCCAACGGCGGTAAAACTTTTTGCGAAAAGTAGCGGAACCACAAATGCCAAAAGTAAGTTTATCCCCGTAAGTACGGAAGCCTTGGAGGATTGCCATTATAAATCGGGCAAGGATTTGTTGTGCCTTTACCTGAACAACAACGAAAATTCACAATTATTTACCGGTAAAAGTTTAAGGCTGGGAGGGAGCAAGGAGCTTTACGAGGACAACGGTTCCTTTTTTGGAGACCTGTCCGCCATCCTTATAGATAATATGCCACTGTGGGCCGAATTCAGCAGTACGCCAAGCAATAAGGTTTCCTTAATGAGCGAATGGGAATCCAAGCTACAGGCCATTATACAGGAAAGCGTACAGGAAAACGTGACAAGTTTGGCGGGAGTGCCTTCATGGATGTTGGTGCTATTGAACAATGTTTTGGAAGAAACGGGCAAGGACCATTTGTTTCAGGTATGGGAAAATTTGGAAGTCTATTTTCATGGCGGGGTAAGTTTTAGTCCGTACAAGGAACAGTATAAAACCCTTTTGCCCCGCAAAAGTTTCAAGTATTACGAAATATATAATGCCTCCGAAGGTTTTTTTGCCATTCAGGATAGGAACAATGCCGACGATCTTTTACTCATGTTGGATTACGGTATTTTTTATGAGTTTATTTCCATGGATGAATATGATGATACAGACCCAAAAGCAATTCCGCTATGGGCAGTGGAAATTGGAAAGAACTACGCTATCATCATTACCACCAATTCCGGCCTATGGCGTTACAAAATTGGGGATACGGTGCGCTTTACTTCCAAAAGTCCCTATCGTATTCGGGTAACCGGGCGTACCAAACACCATATTAACGTATTTGGGGAGGAATTGATTATAGAGAATGCCGAAGAAGCCCTAAAAATTGTTTGTATAAAGGCCGAAGCAGAAATAAAGGACTATACGGCCGGCCCTATTTTTATGGCCGGAAAGGAAAAAGGTGCGCACGAGTGGCTTATAGAATTTAGAAAGCCACCTAAGGATTTGGACTATTTTACCGAGTTTCTGGACAATGCCCTAAAATCCTTGAATTCCGATTATGAGGCCAAACGCTACAACAATACGACCTTAAAAATGCCTAAGGTACATGTGGCCAGGGAAAATCTTTTTTATGATTGGTTAAAGGCCAATGATAAGCTGGGTGGACAGCATAAAATACCAAGACTTTCCAATAAAAGGGACTATATAGAGGAACTGCTCCTTATGAACCAGTAAGGCCCAATACAAATACAAACTCAAATACAAACTCAAACTCAAATTCAAACTCAAACTCAAATTCAAACTCAAAAGTCAAATACAAGGTGCTGCTGTGCGCAAATTTCCTTGTATTCATGATTGGTTCCGAAACTTTGGAAGGAATTTGTTATTTAGGAATTTTAAGGCCTTGTGGGTTTGCCCTGTTGCACATAAGGGCTTGCCCCGAGGTTATTTATCTGTAGTAAACTCTTAGGCGTAACATATACATACTTTTCTGTTGCTGATGGTCGCTAGGATGCTACATGTCGTTTCACGTAGGTCGCTCGTTTAAGAGACTCGCGATTTGAACATGATATTTCTGCGTAATAAGTCCTACACCGATGTTTTTGTTCTGCTAAACAAATAAATGCTGTTTTTTCTCGTTAAAGAATGAATTTAGATGGACAATACTCAACCACTTAATTAAACACAACAATGTTATGGCAGAGAAATTAGTAATTGTATCGGACATGTGGGGCGCAAGAAAAGGACTTTGGATCACCTCGTACCTGGGGTATTTACAGCAGTATTTTGATATCACATTCTATGATAGTCAGCAATTGGCTAATTTGGATTTGACCGTTAACACCGAAGAAAACATACATAATGCCTTTGTGGACGGAGGTATTGATACCGCCGTAGCACATTTATTAAAAAAAGAGCAAAGTGCTTGTCATTATTTGGCTTTTAGCACTGGAGGAACTATAGTCTGGAATGCGGCCAAAAAAGGGCTTCCAGTGAAATCCTTATATACTGTTTCCGCGACTAGGATACGATTGGAAAATGATAAACCATCTGTTCCCGTGACACTGGTCTACGGTTCTAACGACACTTTTAAACCAGATGATAACTGGGCAAATATGTTAGGGTTGGATATGGAGATAATGCCAAATTTCGGACACACATTATATTCGGATGAGATTATTATACGCAAGGTCTGTTTGGATTTATTGCAACAGGTTACACAAATAGCACCGCAACATAAAAAGGTGGTCTAAAGCTAGCATTAGTGCAGCAGCGTACTTAGCTCTGAGTTACTTTTAGCCCAAAATAAAAAGAGTCAAGAAAATTTTTAATTTTTCTTGACTCTTTTTATTTTATTCATGCTCTCCTAAAACAAAATGTCAATGCATTTATGACCTATGTTTAAGAAACGGCCTTTAATTTTTTAACGGTTTCAAAAGATAGTTTTTGTTCTGCGTACGGTTTGGTTACTTTAAATTCCGTTTCGTCGTTGCTTGGCATCTCGAACATGGCATCCGTAAAAATAGCTTCGCACAAGGACCGTAGGCCTCTTGCCCCAAGTTTGTACTCTATGGCCTTATCTACAATATATTCCAAGGCCTGCTCTGTAATGGTAAACGTAATACCATCCATGGAAAAAAGTTTCTCATATTGCTTGATGATGGCATTTTTAGGCTCCGTTAGAATAGCCCTGAGGGTTTTTTTGTCTAAGGGATCCATGTGCGTTAATACGGGCAATCGACCGATAATTTCAGGAATCAGGCCAAAATCTTTGAGGTCTTTTGGGATAATGTATTGCAGCATATTGGCGTTGTCCAGTTTGTCGTCTACCTTGGATGCGTTGTAGCCAACCGCTTGCATATTTAGTCTCTTGGCAATGGCACGCTCAATACCGTCAAAGGCGCCGCCTGTAATAAACAGAATATTTTCTGTGTTGACTTCTATAAATTTCTGGTCCGGATGTTTGCGTCCTCCTTTTGGTGGGACATTGACCACGGTGCCTTCCAACAATTTTAATAGTCCTTGTTGAACGCCCTCGCCCGAAACATCTCTTGTAATAGAGGGATTATCACTTTTTCTGGCGATTTTATCTATTTCATCTATAAATACGATACCGCGTTCCGCTTTTTCTAAATTGTAGTCCGCCGCCTGTAACAGTCGGGTTAAAATACTTTCTACGTCTTCACCCACATAGCCCGCCTCTGTAAGTACGGTGGCATCTACTATGGCCAAGGGAACGTTGAGCATCTTTGCAATGGTCTTTGCCATTAAGGTCTTTCCGGTTCCGGTCTGGCCTACCATTATAATATTGCTTTTTTGAATTTCAATATCGTCCTTGGACGATGGTTGAAGCAGTCTTTTATAGTGATTATAAACGGCTACCGACATTACTTTTTTTGTACGTTCCTGTCCTATGATGAAGGTGTCCAAAAAAGCATTGATTTCTTGTGGTTTTTTAAGTGTTAATTCGGAAGAAAGATCGTTTGTTTTGGTTTGTCTAGATTCTTCTGCTACAATTCCATGCGCCTGTTCTATACATCTATCGCAAATATGCGCATCAAGGCCTGCAATCAAAAGATTGGTTTCTGGCTTTTTCCTTCCGCAGAACGAACACTCTAAGTTTTCTTTTGCCATACAAATATTACTCTGTCCTAAACCATAACGGGGGTATTCCGTTTTTGGTTCAATATAGGTGCATAAATTTTATGCTATTTTTTAATTATTTCTTTTCTCGTACTAGAATCTCGTCTATCATCCCGTATTTAAGGGCAGCATCCGCTTTCATCCAATAATCTCGATCACTGTCGTCGTGCACTTTTTCAACGCTTTGGCCGGAGTGTTTTGCAATGATTTCGTAAAGTTCGTCTTTCAGCGTAAGGATTTCCCTGGCCGTAATTTCGATATCGCTCGCTTGGCCTTGTGCACCGCCCATAGGTTGGTGGATCATTACCCGCGAATGTTGTAGCCCACTTCGTTTCCCCTTTTCTCCGGCACATAAAAGTACCGCGCCCATAGAGGCTGCCATACCTGTGCAAATGGTTGCCACATCCGGATTAATGAATTGCATCGTGTCATATATACCAAGGCCGGCATACACACTTCCTCCTGGGGAGTTAATGTATATCTGTATGTCCTTTGAAGCATCTACACTTGCTAAAAACAATAATTGTGCCTGTACAATGTTGGCCACTTGGTCGTTGATGCCGGTACCAAGAAAAATGATGCGATCCATCATTAACCTAGAATACACATCCATGGCAATGACGTTCATTTGCCGCTCCTCTATAATGTTAGGCGTCATGTTTACAGGATACATGCTGCTCATAATACGATCGTAATAGGTGCTACTGATACCTTGATGTTTTATGGCGTAATCCTTGAATTCTTTTCCGTAATCCATTTTCAAATCGATTTTTTTTCTGAATAATTCCCAATGCTGGTTAATTTCCCCAAACTCACCCTCTCACACGGTGCGTAAAAGAATATTTTTCCCAGTACGCTTCGAGGCAAAAAAAGGTGCCGAAAAAATAATTTCCGGCACCGTAAAGATACTTAATTTATTCTTCGAATACTATGCGTAAGCTTCTTTGACGAAGTTTTCATAGGTGACTTCCTTGGACTTGAGGTTGGCTTTCTCCTTGTAGAGCTTTAATAGTTTTTGGCTCATTAGTTGCTCCGATAATCTCCTCACCTCATCTTGGTTGCCCAATACTCTTGCGGCAATGTTGTCCAGCTCTTCCTCTTTCGGATCTAACTGTCCAAACTGTGCCATTTGTGTTCTAATGAATCCTTTGGCAAATTCCTTTAATTCATCAAACTGAACCTGAAGCTTGTTTTCGTTAATGATTTTACCTTCTATCAATTGGTAGCGCAATCCTTTTTCGGATTTTTTGTATTCCTCGCCGGCCTCCTGTTCAGATAGAGGTTTTTCCCCGGTAACCTGTATCCATTTGGTCAAGAATCCCGCGGGGAGTTCAAATTTTGTATTTTCTATAAAATACTCGGTTACATCGTTCAGTAATTTTTGGTCTGCTTGCTGCTCAAACTGTTTCTCGGAATCTTCTGTGATACGGTCTCTTAGCTCTTTTTCTGATTTTATAACATCTTTCCCAAAAAGTTTGTCAAAAAGTTCCTGATTCAAGGCTGCGGGCTCACGCTCATTTATTTCGGAAATAGTGAAGGTGACCTCAGTATCCAATTTTTCGGCGTTATCAGCGGCAATTCCTAGGATACTCGAGAGCAAGTGGTCTTCTTTTAAAAGTCCTTTTGTTTTAAGGGTTACAGTGTTCCCAACTTTTTTTCCGATTAAGCTTTCAATGGCCTTTTTGCTTTTAAGTTTATCAATTTCAAGCAAGGTTTGGTTGTCAATGTCTTCCGTCTCATTAATGAATTTTCCAGAAACCTCGTCCTTTTTGCCAATAATTTCTTTGTTCACTAATTTTCCGTACTGTTTTTGAATACGTTCCACTTGCTCGGAGACCATCTTCTTATCTGCAAGGATCTTGTAATGCGTGATCGCTTTTTTTGTTTTCAAGGGAACATCAAAATTTGGGGCAAGGCCAAGCTCAAATTCAAAGGCCAGTTCCTCTTTGTCCCAGTCAAAATTATCCTGTTGCTTTGGTAACGGGTTGCCGAGAACATCTAGTTTTTCTTCTGTAAGATATTTGTTAAGATTGTCTTGGAGCAATTTGTTTACTTCGTCTACCAATACGGCCTTACCATATTGTTTTTTGATCAGCCCCATGGGAACATGACCTTTTCTGAAACCGGGAATATTCGCTTGTTTCTTATAGTCCTTAAGTATGGTGTCTACTTTATCCTTATAATCTTCTTTGGTGATAGCTACTTTAACAACGGCGTTTAAATCGTCTATCTGCTCTTTTGTAATATTCATTCCTTAGTATCTTGTTTTCTTATATAAAACGGGATGCAAAATTACTTTATTTTGAAATGTCTACCAAGTTTTTAAATCGCTGAATTTCAAATCTTAGTGGTTGTCCAGATTTTTTTTCATTGCACCGCGAATGGTGTTACATGTATTTAGGTGCAACACCAAGCAAGGGAATTCTGGTATAGCCGTTGTACCAGACGTTTTTAAAATGGGCAAAATTACCCCAAATTAATGATGGCTGCGGCAAAATTAGTGCGAGTGGTGCGTGGTTTAAATACCTTCTATTTGTTATTTGTCTTCCTTTAAAAGTGAAAACAGAATAGATTGTAAGAAGGAAAGCAAAAGGCTAAAAAGCAAGGCCCACCAAATACTGCTCACATTAAAACCATCTATAAGGGCATCTGCCAACAGGATAATTATTGCATTGATAATCAATAAAAAAAGTCCCAAGGTCAAAACCGTTACAGGTAGTGTAAGAATAACAAGGATAGGCTTTACCAAGAAATTCAAAAGGCTAAGCACCACGGCTACTATTATCGCGGTGATATAGGAATCTACGGATACTCCTGTTAGAATATTGGCTAAAAGTATAACAGCGAGTGCACTTAATAGGGTTCTAAAAATGACTTTCATGAGGTTGGATGGTTTTAATTAGGCTGATTTTGTGATTGAAATCGTATTTTAAAGATACTAAAATTATTACTGACAAGCTGTTTTCTATACCGGCATTTTGGGAGCGCTCCAAGGAGCTTAAGGTAGGGTGTTGAACTGATCTAGACTTTTTAGCGGGATTTTTCTGCGTCCAATACCGCTAAGGCGGCCCCATGGTTTTACTTAAAAATAATCTTTCCGTTGCCCAACAAAATCTGGGATTGTTCTCATTTTACCTTAAGAACGAGAGGGACTTTTCTAAAAATTCAGTAGGATTTTCGGCATGTAGCCAATGACCGGCTTTTGAAACCGTTTCTAAGGTAGCGTTGGGGAAATGACTTTTAATGGTGGCGATGTCGCTTTCCATTACGTATTCCGATTTACTACCTCTTAAAAATAGGGTAGGCCCGTCGTATTGGTCCATATTATTTATGTTTTCCCCTACTTCTTCCATTTTCTGGCTCAGCACTGCGAGGTTAAATCTAAAGGAAAGTTTTTTATTCTTCGTCCAATACAGGTTTTTAAGTAGAAACTGCCGCACGCCATAATTGCCCAGCCTTTTTTGGAGGGCTTTATCGGCTTCGGTTCTAGAGCTAATCATGTCCAGATCTATAGCTTTAAGTGCATCTATAATTTCTTGGTGATGGGGAGGATAGAATTTTGGGGCAATGTCCGCAACCAGCAATTTTTTTGTCATTTCCGGATAGTTGCATGCAAATTGCATCGCCGTTTTCCCTCCCATAGAATGCCCAATGATCATGGTTTCGGAAATTTTATGGGCATCAAGGTATGCTTTGAGGTCGTTGGCCAACAAATCGTAGTTGAACTCTGTACTCTGAAAACTCTTACCATGGTTTCGCTGATCGATCAAGTGTACGTTGAACCCATGTTCTGCATAGGCGGTTCCTAGGGTTTTCCAGTTGTCGGACATACCTAAAAAGCCATGCAGGATGCACAAGGGTGTTCCATCGCCAAGTATTTTGGAATGTAAAATGGTGTTCATTATTTTTATTTTTTTAGAAAAAGCAGGGGTTTTAGTCAAGACCCGACATCAGCCGGGGCATCAACTTTTCCTTAGTTGGGCTTTCAAATGGCCGCTACCTTTTGCATAGCTTAAGCGCTCCGCCAAATAATTCAATAAACCACTAATCCAATGCCTCCTTAGTGTTTCATTTCCTTTAAAAGGGTATAGCTTTTTAATCTCTAGGTTTCCATTCGCCGGCCCATTTACCCGTCGCTTGTATGCTATGTTATTATATTTTGATTTTGGAATTTGGAATTTATTTTTTTTCGAAATTTAAGACCAAGAAAGCTTACCTCAAGGCAGTTCATACCTTCCGAGATTATTTCAATTTGTTCAAATACATGTTTACCACATTTTCCAATCCAAGGTAAAGCGATTCGCAGATAAGGGCATGCCCAATAGAAACTTCCAAAAGTTCTGGAATATGGGTTTTAAAGTAGTGGATGTTTTCCAAGCTCAGGTCGTGCCCCGCATTTATCCCAATACCTATGGCATTGGCTCTCTGGGCCGCTGCTATAAACGGTGCTATCGCTTTTTCTTTATCCACCGTATATGCTTCGGCATAACTTTCGGTGTATAGTTCTATACGATCTGCCCCGGTTGCTTTAGCCCCATCTATCATAGCTATAGCGGGATCCACAAAAATAGAAGTGCGTATGCCCGCCGCTTTAAAAGTGGAAATTATATCGGTTAAAAAGTTTGCATGTTGTACCGTGTCCCATCCTGCATTAGAGGTAATGGCATCCACGGTATCTGGCACAAGAGTGACTTGGGTAGGTTTTGTTTTTAACACAAGTTCCACGAATTTTGGATTCGGATTCCCTTCCACGTTAAATTCCGTAGTTACTATTTTTGCAAGGTCTATAGTGTCTTGGTATCTAATATGCCGTTGGTCCGGTCTTGGATGAACCGTGATTCCTTGCGCACCAAAACGCTCTATATCTTCGGCCACTTTGAGAAGATTGGGTACATTTCCTCCACGGGAATTACGTAAGGTGGCTATTTTATTAATGTTTACGCTTAGCTTTGTCATACTGTCGGCTTTATTGTAAAGAGGAACAAAAATACAAATTAGGCATGCCTTTTGATATTATTAATTACTATTTTGCGTTATATTTTAGCTTATGCAGATACAAAAACACATCATTACGAGCTTACCGGTATTTACTGTGGATGATTCCTTTGAAAAACTTCTGGAATTTTTCAAGGAAAGCACCTATTCCCATGTCGCCATTACGGAACAGGGAAGGTTTTTGGGTGTTTTTTCAGAAAATGATGTAGAAGAGATAAATCCAAAAGCGAAAATTGATGACTATCGTTATAACCTGGAAAACTTTTTCGCAAAAAGGGACACCAATTGGTTGGATGTGTTGGAGGCTTTTGCCAGGAACGAAGCCAACCTTTTGCCTGTCACGGGCGATGAGGAGGAAGTAATTGGGTATTACGACCTTACGGATATTGTGGCGGTATTCATAGATACGCCGTTTTTTACAGATCCAGGCAATATATTGGTCGTAGCTACAGGTATAAATGATTATTCATTTAGTGAGATTGCACAAATTGTAGAAAGCAATAACGCCAAGTTGATAGGGGCTTTTATAACCGAAGTCCAGAATGATGTTGTTCAGATAACCATAAAGCTTAGCACGGTCAATTTTAACGAAGTAGTCCAGACCTTTAGGCGCTATAATTACCATATTCTTTTTGGATCAAGCGACGATCAGTTTTTGGAGGGTTTAAAAGAACGTTCCAATTACTTGGAAAAATACCTAAACGTTTAGCATGAAGGTTGCTATCTACGGCCAGATATACCAGGACAACAGCATTTCCTTTTTAGAGGAACTCTTGCAAGAACTGCAGAAAGAATCTGCCGAAGTTTTTTTGGAAGAGGACTTTTACGGACTTTACAAGGGCTTTGGGCATACCGCGGACTATCCTACTTTTTCTGCCCATAAAGGTTTGGACAATACTTTTGATATGTTCGTTAGTTTTGGCGGGGACGGTACCATTTTAAGGGCGACCACTTTTGTAAAGGATCTTGGTATACCCATCGTAGGTGTAAATACCGGCCGATTAGGTTTTTTATCCACCTTTAAAAAAGAGGATGTTAGAAAAGTGGTAATGGAATTTGTTGCCGGTGCCTACACTATTGTAGAGCGCAGTTTGGTGCAATTGGAAACCCCTGCCCTAGATGCCGTATTCGGGAATCTTAATTTTGCCTTGAACGAAATTACTGTGAGCAGAAAGGATACCACCTCCATGATTACGGTAGAAACGTATTTGAATAATGAGTACTTGACGTCTTACTGGGCAGACGGACTCATAATTGCTACCCCAACGGGCTCTACGGGATATTCGTTGAGCTGCGGTGGCCCCGTAATTGTGCCCACGGCAAAGTCCCTAGTCCTAACCCCCATAGCCCCTCATAACCTAAACGCAAGACCTTTGGTCATTTCAGATGATACTGTAATAAGGTTAAAAGTGTCAGGTAGGGAAGAAAACCACCTGGTTTCGTTGGACTCTAGGATTGCCTCTTTGGAAAACGGACAAGAGATCACCATTAAAAAAGCACCTTTCACTATAAAGATGATAGAATATACGTCTGAAAGTTTTCTCAAAACCCTAAGGAATAAATTGCTTTGGGGAGAGGATAAACGCAACTGACCCCTTCCTTAGAACAATAAATACGTTCAAATGCTGTTTATCTTGTGAGTACATAAGCAGGACAAAACCATTGTGTTTATTCTAAGTTCCTGTTATACGTTAAATTATAAAAACGCATGCGGCAGATCCTTTTGGTAATTTTTCTAATGGCCTACTTTTTAGGGGCGGCCCAAACCTACGAAGTAGGTGTTTTTGCCGGTGGGGCCAACACAATCGGTGATGTAGGTAGAACCAATTATATTTTACCTTCGGATATTGCTTTTGGCGGAATTTTTAAATGGAACAAAAGCAAGCGCTATGCTTGGCGCGGCAGTCTCATGTACGGCGAGTTTACGGCAGATGACAATAAATCCAATACTACCGCAAGGCAACAAAGGGGGTATGTGGTAAACAACTCCGTTTTAGAAGGTTCCGTTGGTCTAGAGGTTAATTTTGTAGAGTACAACCTGCACAAGCTAGGACCCGCCTTTACTCCTTACTTGTATACGGGAATCACCTATTTCAGATATGACTACAACTATTTTAATGGGGGTGTTTTACAGGATATTTCACAAAAGGACGGTTCTTTTGCGATACCAATGACCATTGGTATGAAGTATCGTATCAATCAGTTTCTTATTTTTGGCGCAGAAATTGGCGCCAGATACACCTTTACCGATAATTTGGATGCGAGTAATCCTGAGGGTTCCAATTTTGAGGCCTTCCAGTTTGGAAATATTTTTAGTGACGATTGGTATGTTTTTTCCGGGGTAACCTTAACCTATACCTTTGGCAGAAAACTGTGTACAGATTGTTTTGAGTAAAACTCTACATGAACAAAATAGAAGATATAGAAGGTAGCAGCCTCCCAAAACACTTGGCCATTATTATGGACGGGAACGGCAGGTGGGCAAAAGAACAAGGAAAACATAGGGTATTTGGCCACGAAAATGGAGTAAAGACCGTTAAGGCCACCGTGGAGCAATGTGCCAAAATAGGAATAGAATATTTGACCTTGTATACATTTTCCACCGAAAACTGGAACAGGCCCAAGCTAGAAGTAGAAACATTAATGCGACTTCTTGTTTCTTCCCTTAGAAAAGAACTCAAAACTTTTAACAAAAATAACATACGTCTGAATACTATCGGCAATATTTCCGCACTGCCATCAAAGGCAAATAGGGAGTTGATAGAGGTTATGGACAAAACCAAGGAGAATACGGGTATGACCCTTACCTTGGCATTGAGTTATGGGTCTAGGGAAGAGCTGCAATCCGCCATAAAGGCAATAGCCTTCAAAGTTAAAAATAATATAATTTCACCCGAAAATATTGATGAAACCATTATAAATAACCATCTTTACACGCACAATTTGCCAGATGTAGACTTGCTTATCCGTACTAGTGGAGAACACCGGATCAGCAATTTTTTGTTATGGCAAATAGCGTATGCCGAGTTATATTTTATAAATGTGTTTTGGCCCGATTTTAGTGAGCATCATTTGGTAGAGGCCATAAAAAATTACCAGAATAGAGAACGAAGATTTGGAAAAACTAGCGAACAACTCACTTAAAGATATGACCAGGTTCATATCCTTGAACCACTTTATTGCCCTCCTATTATTTATTCTAACCGCGCAAGTCACCTCACAAGAAGTATCTTATGACGAGGGTAAATCCTATATTCTTGGAGGTATTGAGGTCACTGGCCTTCAAAGCTATAACGAACAAACGGTAAAAACATATACGGGGCTGCGTATTGGCCAACCCATTACGGTGCCCGGGGAGGAAATTAGTGCGGTGATAAATAAATTATGGGGGCTAGAACTGTTTAGTGCCATCGACTTCTTTATTACCAATATTGAGGACAATACTGTTTTTCTTGAACTGAATATTATTGAAAGAGCCACCCTGACAAGCGTTAAATTTACCGGGGTAAAAGAACGCAAGGTAGATGAGCTAATTAAAGATACCGACTTAAAAAAAGGCAAAAAAATTACCGAAAGCCTTATTTCCAACACCAAAAATTACCTTGCCAATAAATACAAGAAACAAGGGTATTTGAATACTAAGGTGGCCATTGTTACAAAAGCGGACACTTCCCAGGTAAATGCCCGTAGCATGTTGGTAAGCATTAACAAGGGCGATAAGGTAAAGATCAAGGATATTGTCTTTGAGGGCAACGAACAACTGTCCGATAAAAAGTTGCGCAAATCCCTCAAAAAGACCAAACAGAAGCAGTTTGGGCGTTTTTGGAAAAAATCCAAGTATATAGCCAAGGACTACGAAGAGGACTTGGGGCTATTGATAGACAAGTACGCCGAAAACGGTTATAGGGATGCCCGTATCATATCCGATACCTTGACCAAAATCGATGAGAACAATATTCAGCTGAATATTAAAGTAGAGGAGGGGAACAAATACTACTTCGGAGATATAGACTTTGTTGGGAATACCGTATATACAGATAGGCAGCTTGCCCAGGTGCTGGGAATTAAAAAAGGCGCTACCTATAATGGGGTCTTGTTAAGGGAGCGTATTGCCGATAATAGTAAGCCAGACCCGGACGATTTAACCAGTGCCTATCAAAATAACGGATATTTGTTCTCTACTATCAACCCGGTAGAGGTCTCCGCCGCTAACGACACCATTAATTTTGAGATACGAATTATAGAAGGGAAAGAGACTTTTCTAAACCATGTAACCGTCAATGGCAACGAAAAAACGAACGATCATGTTATTTTTAGGGAACTGCGCACCAGGCCAGGTCAAAAATATAATAAATCGGATATTATAAGAACTATTCGCGAATTAGGCCAATTGGGCTTCTTTGATGCGGAACAGATAAAACCGGACGTGTTGAATGCGGACCCAAATGCCGGCACGGTAGATTTGGATTGGGGCTTGGTGGAGGCGGGTTCCAGCCAGATAGAATTACAGGGCGGCTACGGCGGCGGCGGTTTTATAGGAACACTGGGGCTATCGTTTAATAATTTCTCAATACAGAACCTTTTTAAGGGAGAGGAGTATAGACCCGTGCCCATGGGAGACGGGCAGACCTTTGCCTTACGTTTACAGGCGAGTAGAACATTTCGTGTATACAGCTTAAATTTCTCCGAACCTTGGTTAGGAGGTAAAAAACCCGTGCGATTTAATTTAAGCTTTTCAAGGACACAGCAATTTCAGGCCTCTTTTGTAGGCGGACGAGTGGAGCCGGACAAGAATCGGCAATTCTCTATTACAGGGATTACCGCAGGTTTGGCAAAAAGGGTGCAATGGCCAGATGATTTCTTTACCATCTCCCATTCCTTGGGCTATCAATTGTACGATTTTCAAAATTATAATACGGGCTTGTTCAATTTTGGTAACGGGCAGGCAAATTCTATAGCCTACACCTTCGGTATATCAAGGGTTTCGCAAGGGCCAAGTAGAATATTTCCAACTTCAGGTTCTACATTTGAGGTAACGGCAAAGTTTACACCACCTTATTCTCTATTTAGCAATAAGGACTTTAGGGCACTGAAAGAACGCAGCGAAGAGTTGGCGCCCATAGTGCAGGCTCAACAAGGCCAAGTAACCCCAGAAAGTAAGGAATTGGAACAGATAGACCAAGAGCGGTTTAGGTGGTTGGAATATTACAAGGTAAAGTTCAGGGGCGATTGGTATACCACGTTGGTAGGCAAACTTGTCATGCGAACCAATGCCGAGTTTGGTTTCTTGGGAAGCTACAATAGTGGCGTAGGAAATGTACCTTTTGAGCGTTTCTTTGTAGGAGGGGACGGTCTAGGTAACTTTACCTTGGATGGCAGGGACATTATACAGTTAAGAGGATATGAGAACCAATCGCTCACTGCTATAGACCCTGTTACTGGCCAACAGGAAGGTGCGTTGATCTACAATAAATTTTCTATGGAATTGCGTTATCCGCTTACCTTAAAACCATCGGCTTCCATTTTTGGGCTCGCGTTTTTAGAGGCTGGTAATTCGTTCAACAATTTTCAGGAGTTTAATCCGTTTCAATTAAAACGATCGGCCGGTGCGGGGTTGCGCATCTTTATGCCCGCGTTTGGATTATTGGGTATAGACTTTGGTTACGGGTTTGATAACGACCTAAGACCACAATCTATAAACGGTGGTCCAAGCGGATGGCAAACGCACTTCATTATTGGTCAACAGTTTTAACCGTGAATTTTGGAATTGTGCTATATGCTAAACCTTTCATTTTAAAAGTTTTAGTAATTTTGGCACGATATTTTCTATTGGATTAAACGCTATTAATAATGAAGTCAAAAACAAAAGTTCTTTTATTCCTTGGTCTACTGGTCGTTAGTGCTTATTCCTTTTCGCAAAGAGGGGTTAGGATCGCTTATGTAGATATGGAGTTTATTTTAGAAAATGTAGAGGAGTACCGCGATGCCAATGAGCAATTGAACACGAAGGCACAAAAGTGGAAAGTGGAGATAGAGCAGAAGCAAAGCGTTGTGGAGCAAATGAAAAAAGACCTGATGGCAGAAAAAGTGCTGCTAACCCCAGAGCTCATTACCGAACGTGAGGAGGATATACAGCTACTGGAAAGGGAGATGATCATGTACCAACAGGACAGGTTTGGTCCCCAGGGGGACTTGGTGTTGCAAAAGCGCAGATTAATACAGCCCATACAGGATCAGGTATTTAATGAGGTGCAAAAGTTGGGGGCCAATAAAAAATATGATTTTATTTTTGATAAATCTGCGGATGTCGTAATGTTGTACTCCGAAAAAAGGCACGACATTAGCGATCTGGTCTTAAGAGGAATATCAAGGACCAGGAAAATAAGTGCCCCATCTAAAAAGGCCGGTACCAGAGATAGTGTTGCAGACTTTGAGGATGACGGTGCGGAAGAGGTAGACGGGGAAGAGGATGATGTGGTAACAGATGCCCTACAGGACCGTATGGATAAGGCTAAGGAGGCCAGCGAGGCACGAGCCAAAACGGCAGACGAGAAACGTGCAGAACAATTAAAGTTGAGGGAGGAGCGAAAAAAGGCTTATGAAGAGCGCAGGAAAAAATTGTTGGAGGAAAAAGAAGCAAAAAAGAATATAGCACCCGAAGAAACGAAAAAGGATACCGTTAATTAAACTGAAAGCGGTATCGCATATTTAACTTAGAAACCATTAATTAACACTCAAAGAAGAATTAAATTTTTAACCCATGAAACACGTAAAGAAAATAGTTGTAGCAGTATTGTTGTTCGTAGCGACGACCAGTTTTGTAAATGCCCAAAGTAAAGTGGCGCACATAGATGTTACGCAATTGTTGTCGGCCATGCCGGAAATGAAATCAGCGGAGGCGGAACTTAAGAAATTGCAAGAGACTTACAATGCCGATATACAGGCATCCATGACAGAACTGCGAAACAAGTTCACACAATATCAAAATGAAGCTCCATCCAAATCTAAGGAAGAAAATGACAAAAGAGCCATTGAACTTCAAGGTTTTGAGAAGAACATAGGGGATGCGCAACAAGCGGCCCAGCAAGAGTTCCAGAAAAAGCAGGGAGAGTTGTTCGAACCTATATCCAATAAGGCAAAGGCAGCTATTGAAAAAGTAGCCACTGCACAAGGATTTGATTACGTTATCGATGCACAAGCTGGTGGTGGATTGATCGTAGCGCGAGGAAAAGACCTTTTGGCAGACGTTAAAAAGGAATTGGGCTTCTAATCGAAGTCTTTTCAGATACTGGAAAACCGCCCCATGGGCGGTTTTTTTACGGAACTATTTTTCCCAGCATGGCTGTCCAGCGGAGTTTTCTAATGAACTTGCCTTCGGATTCGGAAACCAAAAAAGGCACCTTTTTATTTTTTGCCCTAATAAAGCCTTTGATAGTATTCACGAAGGAGGATAAAGACCTTTGTTTTAGGGCTATTTTTAGGGAGGCGATACAACCTATGGCCAAACCATAACGCATGGTATACATGGCGCGGCCTTGCAAACCCTTCGCCTTGGTGTCATAGGCTTTTCCTGTGGGTCTTAGGTGTTTTACTTTTAATATATCATCTGTATGCGTAATAAATCCGTGGTACTGTGCCAGGAGTTCATCCACCGTATCCCATCCCATAGCATTTTTTAGTCCGCCTATGGCCTTATAACAGGGTTTTGAATACGCTTTGAGAGCCCCTCGAACGTGGTTTTTGTCCATGGGGTGGTTCAGTAGCCATTCCTGCTTCTCATTTTGTTCGTATATAAACCCGCCAGCGATACCTATTTGGGCATTATTCTTAAATATCTGGGCAATGTGTTCAAAGTAATTTGTTGGTAGGATAAGGTCGGCATCAAGTTTCACGATAACATCATATTCATCATCCAATAGCGCAAATCCTTTGGTAAAGGCATTAATGACCTTGCTACCGGGCAAGTGTTCGGCAGAGGACGTGATATCCAGTTGATGGAACATCGAATCTTTGTTGACATATTCCGCAATGATGGCTCCAGTAGTATCCGTAGAGTTATCATTTACGACCACTACCTTTTTTGGTCGCAAGCTTTGGCTTGCCAAGGAATCTAAGGAACTGCATATAAAAGCAGCTTCGTTATGGGCGGGTATGACAACATAGTATCTCATATTAAAGGCACCAAATTGTAAATACCAAATTCCAATACCAGGTTTTTAGGGTATTCATTGTAGATTGGAAGTTAAGTGTTGGATTTTTTCCGTTCTGCATAAACGATATAGTATCGTGGTGTAAAAAGACGTAGAATAGGCCTGATACCTAATTTTTTTATGGCGTGCGTCCATTGTAATCGATCCTTAATTTCCCAGCCTGCTTTCTCTAAGAGCCAATCGAACTGCCAGTCTTCAAACTCGTGGTAGTGCCGGTCCCATGGGTCGGTCTTACTTCGGTATGCCGGAGAAAACCATAGCCGTAAGGGAATACTTGCCACTAATTTATCGGCCTTTATTTCTGTAAGTACGTTGAACGGGGCCACTAGGTGCTCAAAAATTTCGAAGGCCGTTACCACGTCTCCCTTAAAGTCGCCTAACGAGCTAAAATCGATATCCAAATCTTCCCCTCCTGTATTTTTAACGGTATAACCGGCATCGGTCATTATTTTAGAAAGCGGATTGGCAACTCCCAAATCCAAAATGGCATGGTCTTTTGGCACATGCTTTTCAAGAAATGCCATGCTATGTGCAAAGCGCTTGTTCGGAAACGTTTTTTCGTACATTTTTCGGGTTTCAAGTTTAAGGTTTCAGGCATCGCACTTCGACTGTATTTCGGCGTAGCTCAATGAACACCCTAAGTACAACATAGTTTTAGGTCTTTCGGATCATGCCCAACCTTGAACTTGAAACTTTAAACCTGAAACTTTTCTAAACCCTATACACAATAGCGTTGATGTTCATTCCTGCACCAACACTGGCAAAGATAACAACATCTCCTTTGCTAAGCTGATGATCTGCCATTTTTCCTTTCAACAGCATGTCCAATAAAGTGGGGATCGTAGCCACGGAACTGTTGCCCAGTTTACCGATGTTCATGGGCATGATGTCCTTTGGCATCGTTAGGCCATAACTTTTATAGAAGCGTTTTACAATGGCCTCGTCCATTTTTTCATTGGCCTGATGAATAAGGATTTTCTTTACTTGTACAATAGGGATACCACTTTCGTCCAGACAAGTTTTCATGGCATTTGGGACATGGCTTACGGCAAATTCGTAGATTTTACGACCGTGCATTTTTATGTACTTTGTTTCCGGAGCGGAGGGTTCGTAGGATTTTCCGTAGAAAAGGAAATAGGCTTCCTCGTAGCTATACGTTGCGCTGGAATGTGCGATAATTTCTCCGTCATCTTCATTTTGTGCCACAATGGTAGCTCCGGCACCGTCCGAATAGATCATGGAGTCACGGTCGTAGGGATCTACAATTCGGGATAGGGTTTCCGCGCCTATGACCAAACATTTTTTGGCTATACCGCTCTTAATGAAGGCATTGGCCTGTATGACGCCCTCTATCCAGCCAGGGCAGCCAAAGAGCATGTCATAGGCAACACATTTCGGGTTTTTTATCCGTAATAAATGCTTCACTCGGGATGCCAGACTGGGCAACATATCGCTTTGCGATTGCCCATGCGCCACATCGCCAAAATTATGGGCGAAAATGATGTAATCCAGTTCTTCTTTGCTAATATTGGCGTTTTCAATGGCCTTCTCGGCAGCCAGAAAAGCAATGTCCGAGGTGTTCAGGTTTTGCGCTGCATAGCGTCTTTCTGAAATACCTGTGATGGCCTTGAATTTTTCAATTATGATTGGATTCTGCTGTGGAATCCGTGTGCCGTCCGTGTTCAAGAATTGGTGCTGTTCAAAATCCTTGTTCGCAACGATATTTGCCGGCACATAACTTCCCGTTCCTATAATCCCGATATGCATTCCTTTACTTTTTGGTTAGTATCATGCAATGTAATTTAAAACCAAAAAGTTCTTATGCATGCATAGCAAAAAATTACGATGTTCAACGATGCATAAAATAGTAAGGGCGTAAAAAAAGATTTTTTAAAAGAAGGATTAATCATGATTTCTCCTACCTACAAGTAGTACGGAATACTATTCCTAAAGTTTTCTAGTTTTATATAAGAAGAGCGCACAGAACGCAACCTATCTAAACTTTTAGCATCTATAAATTAAAAATAGATTCTTATGAAAACAATTAAGAATAAAATTTTAGCACTTTTAGTCATTTTTGCTTTGATCTCTTGTGATAACAATGATGCGGATGAAAACCCATCGGGCAACGATCTATCTACACAACTTACCGCAAGGGCACTTAAAACATTGGACAATTCGAGTTGGGTATTTAAAAATTATACCAAGAACAAAATTGGGGCCGATTTTGAAAATAGAATCACATTGGAATTTGAGACTACCACCAATGAACAATTGTCCTATTTTGGAAGGAATTTGGTGAATTCTTACTTTGGCTCCTTTGCCGTACAGGAGGGTACGGGGTTAATTGCCGAAAACCAGGATATCGGCTCCACCTTGATAGGGTCGCTCGATGAGGAGACTGCTTCTATCGAACAGGAGTATTTTGCCAATTTGGGCAAGGCCACCTATTTTAAGATCAAAGACGCTATTCTTTATATTTATCTTGGGGATACAACAGATTCAGAGACCGAAATCATGGTTTTTACCTGGAATTGAGAGGTTCGTTTAAACCAAAAAAGCACTATTTGGCCCGAATCGGACTGGGGCATCGCTCCTGATACGGGAAAACAAGTCTGGCAGAGAACTTCAGGCACCCTTACGCACAAGTAGAACGTAGGATTCCTCCTCAGTAGGAATAACAAAGGTAGGAAAGAATGATGAAAAACTTTTTTGTCATTACTCAAGTTTCGCACCAATACAAATTTATGCAACCTGTTGATATTTAAAGTTATAAGTGTTGGTCAAAAACCCATAATTTTCGATATTGGTTATTATTTTGGAAGTAATGAGTTCAA
>Ga0075108_10000522_pt1 | contig 22845 bp, 17 predicted proteins | sample AntAceMetag02UK1_FD_69797 | JGI IMG/M metagenome (GOLD analysis project Ga0075108, IMG submission 69797) | Saline lake microbial communities from Ace Lake, Antarctica - Antarctic Ace Lake Metagenome 02UK1 | ecosystem: Environmental > Aquatic > Non-marine Saline and Alkaline > Saline | place...
TGTCGAATACATAATAACAGGAATTTGTTTTAGTCTCGCATCTTTTTTTAATTGCTTTATACACTGGCGTCCATCAACGCAGGGCATATTTACGTCAAGAAAAATAAAGTGCGGCAATTGTTCCGCTATTCTTAATAGTTCCATTGCTTCATTACAGCCATTCGCTCCCATAAATTCCATTGAACTGGACATTTTTGACACCACTTCTTCAAAAAAGTACCTATCATCCTCATCATCGTCTATAATCATAAAAATTTTTTTCTCCATGGCCTGTAGTTGTTTTATTTATCGGGGTTGTTTAAATGGAAGTATGATTTGAAACGTTGCCCCTTTATTTTCCTCTCCAGTCGCAAAGGTTATGCCATGGTGATTTTCAGTAATTTTTTTAGCGAGGGCCAATCCAATACCTGTGCCGCTATACATGTCTTTGTCGTGCAGGCGCTGGAATATGGTGTATATTTTTTCTGAATATTGTTGTTTAAAGCCGATGCCGTTATCCTTGCAAATAATTTCAACATAAGCTATTGACGGATCCAATGTGGGATAGTTGCTAATTTCCTTTTCTAAAAGTGTGCGAGATGTAATGTTGATCACGGGTGGCACATCTTCCCTAGAAAATTTAAGGGCGTTGCTGATAAGGTTGTGAAAAAGCTGGTTCATCTGCAAAGGGATGGCATCTATGGTAGGGAGTTCCCCATAATGTATTTTGGCTTTCTTTTCGTCAACGAGTAATTCAAAATCATTTAAAATAGTATGTAGTGTGTCGTTCAAATCGGTCTGTACAATTAATTTTCCGTGGTCGAGCAACCTCGAATAATTGAGTAGGTCCTCGATCAATATCCTCATGCGGCCGGATGCCCCGTCAATTTTATTGAGATACGTTTTTGCTTCTGTGCTCAATTCAGCTTCGTGTTTGTCCTGCAAGAGCATGGAAAAGGTTAAAATTTTTCGCAATGGCTCCTGCAGATCATGGCTGGCTAGATGGGCAAACTGGTCTAACTGCGTATTGGACTGCTTCAGTTCCTCTACCGATACTTTCAGTTCGGCAGTCCGTTCTTCTACTCTATTTTCTAATTCTTCGGAAAAAGTTTTTATTTTTTGTTCTGCCAGTTTTCTTTCGGTAACATCTTCAATAGCAAGCAATATTAATTGCTCTTCTGTTTTTTCGTTTTTAATCTGCCGTGCATTCATTAGCAGGGTACGCTCACCTATTTCTGGAAATTTCATAGTGATTTCAAAATCATCTATATGGTCTTTTCGAGAAAGCACTTTTATGAGTAACGAGCGAAGTTTATCATCATCGAACTGATGGTGCTTTATTTCATAAAACCATTTATTTTCTGTTTCCTTTTCATCCACATTAAATTTTTTGTAGAAGGCAGCATTGGCACTTTTAATGCAAAGGTTTTTATCAAGAACAATGAGCGGATGGCGAGTGGTACTCACGATACTTTCGGAATACAGACGGGCTGCACCGAGCTGTTCCTGATTATCCAGCAATTCCTGATTTACGATGATGAGTTCTTCGTTGGTAGATTGCAGTTCCTCTTTGGAGGTTTCCAGTTCTTCGTTCAAACTTTGCATTTCCTCATTACTGCTCTGCAGTTCTTCGTTGGCGCTCTGCAGTTCTTCATTGGCGGCTTCCATGTCTTCGGTGATGGAGCGCATATCTTCACGGTTGTACGCCAATTCTTTTTCCAATTGATCGTTTCGCTTTTCTGCTTCGCCTGCTTTTGTTGATGCAGCTGATTTTCCGTCCTTCGCTTTCGGAATTATTATTTTCTCAAATCTAATTAAGTAATGCCGTTCGACCGTATCGGTAATCGGAATGATCTCCATTGCCACCAAAGTCTGTTCCCCTAGCCCTTCCTGATCGCTATCGGCATCATTCACGGGCGTGTATATTTTTAAAGGGATATTTTCTGTACTGACCGCTATTTTATCCTTGGAGGCTTTGTGAATGGCGTTTCGCAATTCAAAGGTCAAACCATCGCGTGCCATGCTCAAAAGATTGTGGGTGGGTTTGCCCTGCGGTGCCTTAAGAAAAGGGGTGAGATCTCCGTGAATGTGCACAATATCCATTTGCTCGTTCACCACAACGCTTGCAGGCGCTTTGGAAATCATGATGGCCTCTGCGCTTTTTTTGAAATCGGTCTGTGTAGCTTCAGGTTTGGCTACGGTTCTCGCTTTCATAGTCAATGCTTCTTCTTTTAGTTCGGTGGCAACACGCCTAAAGTGGCCCGTACCGCGCTTGCGCGAATAAATTTTCTCTTTCTTCGCCACTTGTTCGAACAGATCGGAGGAGGCACCAATAGACTCGGATGTACCGAGGAGCAGAAATCCGGTTTCTTTCAATGCGTAATGAAAAATGGCGAATGCTTTCTGCTGCAAAAAAGTATCCATATAGATAAGCACATTGCGGCAACTGATGAGATCCATGTTTGCAAATGGCGGGTCTTTCAAAAAATTGTGCGGCGCAAAAACACAGATATCACGAATGCCTTTGCTCACTTCGTAAACACCATTGTTTCTTGTAAAATACGTTTCGAGCTGCGATGCGGAAAGCATTGCCACATCGGCTTCCGTGTAAACTCCTGAGCGCGCTTTCTTAATGGCTTTCTCGGAAATATCGGAAGCGAAGATTTGAATTCTTGTTCGGTCCCGATAGCTATCGGAATTTTTTTCCAAAAATTCCTTCAGGTAGATGGCAATCGAATATACTTCTTGGCCTGTGGAGCATCCCGCCATCCACATACGAATAGGGGCGTCAGGGTTTTTATTTTCAAGGATGGAAGGAAAAACGGTTTCAGTTAATGCCTGAAACGTTTTCGGGTCACGGAAAAAAGAAGTGACCGGAATAAGCATGTCTTGAAACAAGGCATCCTGTTCAGCTATATTAGTCCGCAAAAATTTTAAATAATTGGTAAGATTTTTCTTTTTTACAATGGCGATGCGCCTCGCGATGCGCCTGCGTAACGTTGCATCCTTATAATGGGTAAAATCAACCCCGCTGTGCTGGCGAAGCTGTGAAAGAATCTGTTTAAAAACCGATTCATCATCATTGTTCTGTTGTTTTTCTTCTTTGTGAACAGGACTTGTTTTATCTATCCTGTTTATCTGCAAAAGCTGCTCTGGAATTTTTTCGGGAGCTAAAATAAAATCGACCACGCCTGCATTGATGGCACTTTCCGGCATACCATCATAGGCTGCCGATTCCGTGTCCTGCGCAATGCAGATGCCGCCATATTCCTTGATGGCTTTTAAACCCTTTGTTCCATCTTGTCCTGTGCCCGATAATATCACGCCTACCGCAAACTCCTTATGCACTTCGGCAAGCGATGTGAAAAATATATCAATGGAAAGATTTAGAATTTTTTGATCGCGCGGAGCGAGTTGCAGCACCCCATCGGCAGATGTTAATATTTTGTTTGAAGGTATGATGTAGATGTGGTCTGGCGCCAAATGGATGTCATCTGTAATTTCATGCACAGGAATGCTTGTTGCCCGTTGTAAAATCTCAGGTAACATGCTTTCGTGCGAGGGGTCCAGATGCTGCACCAGTACATAGGCCATTCCTGAACTTTCCGGTATCGCCTTGAGCAATTTTTTGAACGCATCAAGCCCTCCGGCACTTGCGCCAATGCCTACAATGGGAAAGTTCTGCCTGGTGGCAGGTGGTTCGGTCTTATCTTTTTTTGGTGCAGCCTTGGCCATGGATACGAATAATTAGGTTGGAGGATTTTATATTTTTTTAACTTTTTCCTAAAATTAGGGTTAAAAATCTGTTATAACGTGCAATACGCAATAATAAAGCCTCTTTTCCGTAAAGCTCGCTTGTTATATTGATACGAACATTGTCTGTCGTTAAGTCTATTACGGAGGCTATATTCATTATTTACCAAATATAGCGGATAAAACACATATTTGCTTTATCCGCTATAATAAAGGCTGCACTTAACTTTCAACTAATTGGAGATGGAAAAATAACCGTCCCATAAAACGGCCGTTTCATGGGACTGCGTTGAAAAGCCTTTCAAATAAATGGTTCCAGTTCCATTTGTGGTTCTTTTTAGTAATTCACCTTTTACGCAACGAAAAGAAGTTCACTAAGCGGTCCTTTATTTGAACATTTACGCAATCACACATTCATTGAGTTCAGAAAGCTTAATTCATCGTATCAATTAATTAGTTTGAGTTTTGACCTTTATTTGAACTTAGTACTATGGTTTTGGATCCGCCTCGGAGCTTATGTCAAAAAGGAAAGTGAATACGTACAAGTTTAAAAAAGTAGTTTATATATGTTATAATTTTGTAGTAGCTTCAATAAAAATTTAGTGTGGAAGCAAATATTATAAAAGTTGGAAACTCAAAAGGTATCATCATACCTTCCAAGTTTTTAAAGTTAATAGGGCTGCATGAAAAGGTTCGTATTAATGTTGAGGATAATCGCTTGTTTATCGAACCTATCGAAGAACACCCAAGAAGCGATTGGGAGGAGTTATTTTAAAAAGCAGATGCTGAGCAAGACAAAGAACTATTAATACAGGATATTTTTGAGGACGAATCTTTTGATGATTGGCAATGGTAAAACAATTTGAAGTTTATTAGGTAGCTTTATAAGCAACCAGGGGTAGTGAAAGCAACAAGAAGAGACCCTGCGTAGTCCTTTCCCCAAAAGAAACGAACAATAGCCTCAATACTGTTATTATAGCACCATTAATCTCTACCATTAGGAATTACCCGTCAAGGGTCAGTGTTACGGTTTACAATAAGAAAGGGCAGATTGCATTATATCAGTTAAGATCTATAGCTAAGGTAAGGCTGAGCAACAGAATAGAAGTTTTAAATAAAACAACTAGTATTGCAGTCAAAACGCTCTTGCTTAAAATGTTCAAATAAAAAAATCGGGTCAAGCCTTCAAGCATTAAACCTAAACACTAAGGCAAAAGTGAATACGCGTAAATCCAGATAAACCATTATTAGGTGGTGCGCATTTATGCTATATTGCACCTATCAATCTAAAACACATGGAAACAGTCAGAAAATCGATAACATTCACAGACCAACAAGATAGTTGGATTAAGTTAAAAGTTAAAAACGGGGATTTTACTAACGATAGCGAATATATTCGAGATTTAGTAAGGAAGGATCAAGCGGAAAACATAAAACTTTTGGAATTGAAACAGGCCATTGATGAAGGGTTACAAAGCGGGAGAAGTCCATTAAAAATAGGGGATATCATGAGGAAGGTGGATAATGGGGAACTATAACCTATCCACTAGAGCTCAATTTGATATTGTTGGTATTTATAAGCAGGGCATCACCTATTTCGGAAGCTACCAATCCTCTACATATTTAACCGAACTAGAGGTGTTTTTGGAAGAATTGGCCGAACGTCCTGAACTGGCCAGAGATGCTAGCACGATTGCGAATGCCCTGCAATTCTATAATTTTAAAGCTCATGTTATTTATTACTCCTGTGACAAGAAGAATGAAATATATGTGGTTAGACTATTGGGTAAAAGAATGAATTTTTTGGAACATTTGTAAGTCTAATTGAACTATGAAAATGAAAGATAGAAATTCACTTTATATTCTTGCTGTCCAAATTGTTTGTCCGTAGGTATTACAAATTTAAGTATTGATTAGGATGATATCATTTTAACGATTGGGGCGAGCGCTTGGAAGCTGATAACTTGTCTATATTGAGCATAATTAAAATCTGGTAAATATGGCTATGTAAAAGTTGTAACCTACGGCATTCTCGGAGCGCTATATTGCGGAAATCAGAAGTTTAGACCTCCTTTTGTCAAATCTGGGAGAATTTGCCACCTTTATAAATTACAGACTGGACAGGGTAGCCCGAAGTGTTTCGCATCCAAGAACCATTTCTAGAAAAGACCACGGCATAAGGAAAATTCATTCTTACACTACTTTCAAGCTGTACTGCATTGGAGTGTTAGTATTGTTGAAACAACTTTAGCTGGTAAGGAAATTTGACAGACAAAGAGGCATCAAATTTAGCAGAAAAGAGATCTAACCAAAAAAGTACGGAAAAAAGTCATTTTAGCTTAAACATAGTATCGGGATCAGCGCAAGCAACTTTCCATAAATGAAATTTACAAACTATTTATATTAAGTTCGAAAAGCACTTTGTATACGTATTTTGCCTGGCAAGGTAGAAGGAATTGTGTGAAGCGGAGCGTTAATTTATGAAACAAAGCACAAAAAAGAGATAAAAGGTACCGTAAAGAATCTAAATAATAGTATGTTATACTATACTAACACATTGTTATTATCAATGTGTTTCACTATATTTGTCAAGTCAGTAAAGACAAAAAAATAAAGCCACAAATAAGCCAAATATGATAGGCTTTGTTATGTAAGGCTATAAAACAAGTTTTATGACAATGAAGACTAAAATTAAGCAAACAGCTTTTAGGTTTGATGAAGAACTATTAGCATTAGTCAAAGAAAAGGCAGATGCTCAAAAACGAACTCTTAACAATTACATTGAGATTCTTTTGTTAAAAGATGTTGGGAAGATTCCAAATAAAGAAACCAAACTAGCTATAGCAGAGGTTATGAGCGGTAAAAAACTTGAAGAAATAACGGACATTGATGCCTTTATGGATTCTATCTGACAACTAAAAATGTACAAACTTTTACTATCCACAAGATTTAAAAAAGATTTAAAAAAGGTGGTTAAAAATCCTACGGACAAGAAGCTTACTACGGCTATTTTAAAAGTGCTAAGGGAGAAAGGGGTTTCAGGTATTCCCACAGAAATGAAACCACATAAATTAAAAGGAAATTACAAAAATAATTGGGAATGTCACATTAGACCCGACTTGCTAATAATTTGGTATCAAGTTGAAGCTCCAAATGTCATTAATCTAATAAGGATAGGTTCTCATTCTGATTTGTTCAAATAAATATACTCATGCTTAATGAAAACCCGAAAATTTTGACAAATTTATTTTTTTCTTTGCCTAGGCAAAATTATCAAGCATAGCCATAGCTGCGGTTTATAATTTTAACGACGGCAAAGGGAAAAAGAAAAAGATAAAAACGCGGGTTTTCATTTGGCAGGAGTATAACGTCTAAATAAACGATAAAAGCCTACCAAAAAATTATGTGTTTGGACCCATATTTATCTAGAACGCCGATACTCCAAAGCTCCTAAATTAAACCCTAACCAACCCCCATGAAACTACTAGCGTTCGTTCCTATAAAACTTACGCTAATTCTTATGGCAGGCATCCTACTTGGCCATTATTTTCCTTTTGATAGTCGCTTCGCCCTTGGGGGTACTCTTTTGTTTTTAATTAGTCTTGGTATTTTATATCGCTATGAAAGGGATACCAAATCGGTTTGGTTTGGTCTGCTAGCCGGCTCAACGACCATGGCCTTGGGCGCTTTTATCATTATAAAGGCGCAACCCCAACAGGACAAATACCATTACAGCACACTGGCTTTAAGCCAGCAGTCCGTTTGGCGATTAAAAATAAAGGAAGTCCTAAAACCTACGGCATTTTCGGAACGCTATATTGCGGAAATCAAAAGTGTTGATAGTTTGTTTGCCACCGGAAAACTGATACTTAGTAAAAGCCTAAGTGACAGCCTAACCACCTTATCCGTAGATGATGAACTGTGGGTCATAGCCAAATTAACCGCTATATCAGCCCCCCTAAATCCGCATCAGTTCAGTTATAGGGACTATTTGGAACAATTGGGTGTTTACCATCAAATGCGGCTGGCACCAAACGATTATCACAAAACGGAAAATCCAACCAGAACTATTTTCGGAATCGCCGCAGGCGCTAGAAACCACATCATAGGAAAATTAAGAAACGAGGGTTTTGGCCAAGAAGAACTCGGGGTCATACAGGCCTTGCTCCTAGGTCAGCGCACGGATATTTCCAAGGAAACCTATGACAACTACAAGGATGCAGGTGCAGTTCATATCCTTGCCCTTTCCGGATTGCATATCGGGATACTACTGCTTGTACTGCAGTTTATATTGCGGCCCTTGGAATACCTGCCGCACGGTAAGAAAATCAGTTTGCTCCTAACGGTATTATTATTATGGGGTTTTGCTTTTTTGGCCGGACTCTCCCCTTCTATCGTAAGAGCCTGCACCATGTTCAGTTTTGTGGCCTACGCCCTGTACCTGAACCGGCCCAGTAATACCTTTAATATTCTGGCGCTTTCCATGTTTTTTATCCTCTTGTTCATCAATCCGAATCTACTGTTTCAAGTGGGATTTCAGATGAGTTATGCCGCTGTACTCGCTATAGTTTGGATATATCCTTTATTGCAAAAATTATGGTATCCCAAGTTCAAACCTGTGCGTTATGTTTGGCAGCTTTTATCGGTAAGTGTTGCGGCGCAGTTGGGTGTTTTACCCATTAGCCTGTTTTATTTCCATCAATTTCCCGTCTTATTTTTTATATCGAATTTACTCATTATTCCCGCTTTGGGCTTTATCTTGGGTACGGGAATTTTGGTCATTTTCCTATCGCTTATCAACCAACTGCCCGATAGTCTTGCATGGCTTTTTAATATATTGATTTCCTACATGAACACCATTGTCGCTTGGGTAGCAAAACAGGAAGATTTTATTTTTAAGGACATTTCCTTTGATGGCGCTCAACTCCTATTAGCCTATACCTTAATCGCGGCCTTAGCCCTCCTACTGGCACAACTGAATTTTAAACGAATGGTATTCTTCCTTACCGGCCTATTATGTCTGCAAGGGTATACGATGTATAAAGGGTATACATCGACGCAGAAAAGTGACGTATTGGTACTGCATCAAACTAAAAACACCATTATTTTAGCGAAAAATGGTTCAGATACCACGGTTTTTACTTCGGATAGTACCGCTGCGCAATACCCGGTAATAGATGTGAAAATTGGCGAACGCATCCGCACCGTTGCCTATGATACCTTGGCGAACAGTTATCTGATACATGGAAAATCGTTCTTAGTCTTGGACAGTTTAGGCATCTATACCCCAGAAAAACTAGAACAGACGGTTCTGCTTACCCATTCCCCAAAAATCAATTTGGATAGACTGATTAGCACCACGAATCCAACCCAAATTATTGCGGACGGAAGTAATTACACCAGTTATATCGCACGGTGGAAAGCTACCTGCATCAAAAGAAAAATCCCTTTTCACTATACGGGCGAAAAGGGCTTTTACATATTAGACAGGGCCGATTAATGCACTTTGCCCATTAACTTCTTAATTAAAGGCGACGCTACCAATACCAGAATACCTGCCACTACGGCGTATTTTGCTATCAATTCAAATCCGTCTGTATACACCGTTAAAGTTTCAAAACCGCCTACGTTCTTATCGGTACTTTCAATGGCCAATTGCTTTCCAATAAACCCTACCACCTGAAACGCAAAAGCTGAGGACAAAAACCAAACCCCCATCATAAAGGCCACAATGCGCTTAGGAGATAAATCCGTAATTTTTGAAAGACCCACAGGAGACATGAACAATTCCCCTACCGACAATAACAAATACATTAACAATAAATAAGCAAAAGGCACCAAGCCATTGGCATCGGCACTGTTTACACTAATGGCGAGAACATAAAAACTAAGCCCTGCAAAAAGCAGTCCCATTCCAAATTTATACGGTGTTCTAGGATTAAGGTTGCGTTTACTCAGGTAGGTCCACATCAAGGAAATTGGAATGGCCAAAATAATGATGAACATGGAATTTAAAGAGTTGGTCTGCGCAGCGGACATTAAGGTAAGGTCTACGTTTCTAGCGGCAAACAAGGTTATTACACTTCCCGATAATTCATGGAAACCCCAGAAAATTGTCATGAAGAAAGTAATCAATACCGCAACAAAAAGTTTTTTACGCTCTTCTAAAGTTGCTTTGATCATTATATTGGCCAAATAAATCAATATCAATATGGCTATGCCCTTAAAAATAATATTCACAATATTTTGATCTCCTAAAAATGTCCCTTCGGACCCCAAAGATTTATAGGCAGAAAGCAAATACGCGATAACAGGGGCAGAAAGAACCGCTAAAATAGGAATGAGTATCCCCTGCTCTATACCCAAAACTTTTTTCTTCATTACGGTTTCATTGGGAGGCAAACCTTTATCCCCAAAAACATTCTTTTTAATACCGCTCCAAAAAAACAACAGACCGGCTACCATTCCAATTCCTGCCAGACCAAAACCATAGTGCCAACCATAGGCATAAGCTAACCAACCGCACAGCAGAGGAGCTATCCAACCACCTATATTGATTCCCATATAAAAAATAGTAAAACCGGAGTCTTTCTTGGGGTCGCCCTCTGGGTACAAGGTCCCTACAAAAGTTGAAATATTAGGTTTAAAAAAGCCATTACCCACTATAATGAGCGCAAGTGCCAAGAAAAATGCAAGATCGTTTTCTATAGCCAACACAAAATGACCTATCGCCATGAGTATCCCGCCCAAGAAAATTGAATTTCGCATGCCCAAAATTTTATCCGAAATCTGACCTCCAATGACGGTAGACGCGTACACCAAAGAACCATAGGACGCATAAACGGCAGCGGTGGCAAAATCTCGATCTACCAGGGCTTCAAAAATAACATCGACCATGTAAAGGGTCAATAAAGCTCGCATACCATAGAAACTGAATCGTTCCCATAATTCCGCAAAAAATAGATAGAACAATCCTACCGGATGTCCAAAAAGTTCCTTTTGAGGTGCTTGCTCCATTTCTGTCATAGTACGTTTATTTTAGTTATTGTTGGGTTGTTTTAAAGTTTGGACAGTACAAAATCCGTCATTTTATTATAGAGGTGTATCCGAGTGTTTCCCCCATAGATACCGTGATTTTTATCCGGATAAATACCCCATTCAAATTGTTTGTTGGCCTGCACCAAAGCTTCCACCATACGCATGGTGTTTTGCACATGCACGTTATCGTCCCCAGAGCCATGGATCAATAAATAATCGCCTTTCAGCAGTTCGGGATAGTTAAAAGGGGAATTATCATCGTAGCCGCTCGGATTCTCTTCGGGCGTACGCATAAAACGTTCCGTGTATATGGTATCGTAAAAACGCCATGAAGTTACGGGTGCTACGGCAATGGCCATTTCAAAGGTATCGTTCCCTTTTAAAAGGGCATTGGTGGCCATATGTCCACCAAAGCTCCAGCCCCAGATGCCGGTACGGGCTTCGTCGATATAATTCAGCTCGCTCAATTTTATGGCGGCCGCAATCTGATCCTCGGTCTCGTATTTGACCAAACTCAGATAGGTTACTTTTTTAAAATCGCTTCCTTTGTAACCGGTACCCCTGCCATCTACACAAGCTACGATATACCCTTGGGAAACCAGCATTTGGTGCCAGTAGTCGTTACTGCCCCGCCAACTATTGGATACATTTTGTGATCCTGGACCACTGTACTGGTACATGAACAAGGGATATTTTTCAGACGGGTCAAAATCCGTTGGTTTGATCATATACATGTTCAGATCGTTCCCGTTGATAGTGATGGTGGAGAACTCCTTCGGACTAATTTCATAGCCTTCCAGTTTTTTGGAGAGGGCCGTATTATCCAAAATATCGGTTACTTTTTTGCCGGTCAGCGCCGTGTGCAAGGTGTACACCGGAGGCGTTGTCGCACTAGAATAATTGTTTATGAAATAGCTAAAATCTGCGCTAAATGAAGCCGAGTTAGCACCTGCAGAGGTTGCCAAAGCCTTCTTTTTCCTTCCATTGCTCTCCACACTATACACCCCACGGTTTATGCTGCCGTTTTCGGTAGACTGGTAGTAAATTTTATCCTCGTTCTGGTCGTAGCCGTAATACTTGGTTACTTCCCATTCGCCCCGGGTTACTTGGTTCATTAATGTACCGTCCGCGTTGTACAGGTAAATATGGTTCCAGCCGTCCTTCTCGCTCGTCCAAATAAAACTATCATCGGCCAAAAAGGTAAGGTTATCATGAATATCAACATAGGCCTTGTCCGTTTCCTCCAGCAGCAGGGAAACCTTTCCGGTCTTCATATCCACCAAATGAAATTTTAGATGGTTTTGATGCCTGTTCATGCTCTGCACGCTCAATGAACTCTTAGCGTTCATCCACTTGATCCTAGGGATATAATAGGCATCGCCCAAATTTATCTGTGCTATTTCACCGCTTTGCACATCGTAGGTATGTAAACTCACGATAGCATTGTCCTCTCCCGCCTTTGGGTATTTGAAAACATTCTGACTAGGATACTTATCGGTTCCGTAGACATCCATGGAGAACTCGGGAACATTTGTCTCATCGAACCGTAAAAAGGCGATGGTTCTTCCGTCCGCATTCCACTCAAAGGCCCTTACAAAAGAGAATTCCTCTTCGTAGACCCAATCGGTAACCCCATTAATAATTTTATTCTTTACGCCATCTTGTGTCACTTGTTGGGTTTGGCCGTTTTCCAAATCCATCAAAAATAAATTATTGTCCTTTACATAGGCCAATTTTTTGCCATTTGGCGACAGGGTAGGTTCTTGAATCTTGGCATCATTAATTTTTGTCAGCTGCTTTGAGGCGATGTCGTAGACATAAAAAACACCCAAAGTAGACCGCCTAAAAATGGACTCCACCTCCGTTGCCAATAACATTTTGGTTTCATCGGAACTAAAACTATAAGAAGAAAAACTTTGAATAGCATTGAGATCGGCAGAAGAGACCACAGTCGCGACTTTTTCCAAAGAACTGTAATCGTAGGTGTCCACGGTTACCACTCCTGTATTCCTATCTTTATTCAAAACGGTATACTGCTTGCCATTGTTCATGGATCGGAGCACATCCATGCCTTCTGTACTGAAAACGCCGGTATAAATATCGTTGACGGAAATCTGCTTTTGCTGCGCGGTTACCAATGGATTAAAACAAAGTGTACCAAGCAAGAAAAGATATATAATTCGCATAAAATGATAAATTTTGTTACAACTTTCAAGTTTACCACTATTTCTGTAAAAAACCTCGAAATACAGTAAAAAAGACAGGTATTTTAAGACAGGTAAACGGGTGTTTCCATTCTAGTCAATATCATTATCTTTACTTTTTATTTCCTAAACATAAACGTACAATCTTAGTTGAGCGCTTTACACACTTGGCAGTAAAAAACCTAGGGGTTAACCTACGAGGCAGGTAAAGGAAAATGGCTTTTTCAATTTGCGAAGCTTGTCCTGTTCTGCAACTGGGCAAGCTTACTAGGTATTAATCTTATAAATCCCACTAGATGTTGAAATCCCCGAAATCTCGGGGCAGCACAAGAAGCGGGATTAGCTTGGCCGCCCTTAGGAGGCTTGAACTAACTGCTTTAAATTCGTTGAAAGCTCCCGAAGCGTCGGGATTTAAAACAGAGTTTCACTAACAAACGTAGAAATCAAAATACATGACAGCCCCTATCAGTGGTTTTTCCAAACTTTCCAAAGCAGCCAAAATAAAATGGTTAACCACGCATTACACCAAAGACCCCGAAGCATCCACGCAGCTTTTAGCCGCCTATTGGAACCAGGATACCGCTTTGCAGCAGCTACATGACGAGTTTATAGAAAACACCATTTCCAATTTATACATGCCCTTGGGCGTTGCCCCCAACTTTTTAATCAACGACAAGTTATATGCCATCCCCATGGCCATCGAGGAAAGCTCGGTAGTTGCCGCTGCGAGTAAAGCGGCTAAATTTTGGATGGACAGAGGCGGATTTACCGCTACGGTATTGGGAACGGAAAAAGTAGGACAGGTACATTTTATCTTTACGGGAGATTTTCAGGAACTCAATTCTTTTTTCAAGTCGATACAAGAAAAATTATATGCGGACAGTGCGCACTTGACCGATAGCATGGCGAAACGCGGTGGCGGTATCTCCGCTATTGAACTCCGAGACAAAACCGATGACCTAGCCAATTATTACCAACTGCACTGCACCTTTGAGACCAAGGACGCCATGGGCGCCAACTTCATCAACAGTTGTTTGGAACAGTTTGCAAGCACCTTGAAAAACGAGGCCTTGGCCTATGATGCCTTTACCGAGGAAGAAAAGCACATAGAAGTGGTCATGAGCATCCTGTCCAACTATGTACCTCATTGTTTGGTGCGTGCATCCGTTAGCTGCCCGGTTGAATCCTTAACATTATCCAATGAAATCCCTCCACAACTCTTTGCCGAAAAAATGGTGCGTGCCATTGCCATCGCCAAGGCGGAACCCTACCGCGCCGTAACCCATAACAAGGGTATCATGAACGGTATAGATGCCGTGGTGCTTGCCACAGGAAACGATTTTAGGGCGGTAGAAGCGGGCGTACATGCTTATGCGGCAAGAAACGGGAGTTACAGCAGTCTTACCCATGCCGAAATTAAGGACGGTATTTTTAGGTTTTGGATCGAACTGCCCTTGGCCCTGGGAACGGTGGGAGGATTAACGAAGCTTCATCCCTTGGTAAGGCTCAATTTGGAACTATTGCAAAATCCTTCGGCAAGGGAATTGATGCAAATTACGGCGGTCGCCGGCTTGGCCCAAAACTTTGCAGCGGTAAGTTCCTTGGTGACCACGGGCATACAAAAAGGACACATGAAAATGCATTTATTGAACATGCTGAACCAACTAGGCGCCAATACTGCCGAAAAAGACCAATTAATAGTACATTTTAAAACCAATATAGTAACCCATAGGGGCGTTGCGGACGCACTAGCACAACTGAGAAATCCGTCATGATGCAAGATTTTTACAGTAACGGCAAGTTGTTGATCTCCGGCGAATATGCCATACTGGACGGCGCCGAAGGATGGGCCATACCCACCAAATTCGGACAAACTTTAAAGGTTGTCAACGATACATCCGGGTTACTGACATGGAAGAGCATAGATGCCGATGGGAGCATTTGGTTTCAGGGCACTTACAATTTACTAGACTTCGCCGTACTGTCTACCACGGAGGATAAAATAGCTCTCTCCCTTATTGACATACTCACACAAACCAAAAAACTAAACCCTAAATTTTTAGACCTTTCAGAAGGATGCACGGTGGAAACCGAATTGACCTTCCCTAGAAATTGGGGACTGGGTACATCTTCAACCTTAATAAACAATATAGCCCAATGGGCCAAAATAAACCCGTATCACCTATTGTCCGAAACCTTTGGCGGAAGTGGATACGACATTGCCTGTGCACAACACGACCATCCTATTTTGTTTAAAATAGAGAACAAAGAACCTATCGTTTGGAAAGCAAAAGCAGTATTACCCTTTTCCAATGCATTATACTTCGTGTACCTCAACCAAAAGAAGAACAGCAGGGAAGCCATAACCGCGTACAGGGAGCGACCCATAGACAAAGTGGCCTTGACCAAAACCATTAACGAACTCACAGGAGCACTTATACAAGCTACTACTTTAAAAGAATTTGAAGACCTATTGCACCTTCACGAAAAAACACTTTCCCATGCCTTGAACATCCCTACCATAAAAGAACAATTATTTCCAGATTATACCGGAAGCATCAAAAGCCTAGGAGGCTGGGGAGGCGATTTTGTATTGGTTACGTCGCGAAAGAATACTTTGGAATATTTTAAAGAAAAAGGGTATGAAACTATAATTCCCTTTTCAGAAATGATACTATAAAAAAAGCCTCCGAATGGAGGCTTTTTTATATAATTTCTCTGAGCCGTTTTCTTTATTTGAAGCTCCGCCGAAAAGCGGTACTAGTTCAACCAGCTTGTTTGGCCGCGCATTAAATGCTTGCCGAACCAGGGTTTCACTAATAAAAAGTAGCTCTTTTGTCTTCTATTTCGGCACCTTCTTTCAATGCATTGTAGACACTGGCACTTACCCTGTTCGCTGAATTATTCTTTAAAGTATTGGCATACGTGCTATAGTTTTCCAACTTTGGCGCTTCCGTCTTTTTGGTAATCTCTATCATAAAAATACCCGTATTACCTTTCAAAAGTCCGGAGGTTGCTCCTTGGGCCATTGCATAAGCGGTACCTACTACAGTAGGTTCGCTACCCGCTCCAGGAATGGTAGGCGTCTTAACCGTTAAAGCCGTAGCCGTAGCAAAAGATACATTATTATCCTTGGCAACCGCGTCCATAGTCTTGCCTTTATTGGTTGCTATGATCTGGGCCGCCTTCCGCTCTCTTCTAAGAATTGGCAATACGGTCAAAGAAGCATCTTCCGGAGCCATTACCCCTTCCTTATATCTTCCTGTTACCTGAACAACGGCATAGCCATTATTGATATCGAATCTTTTAATAGCCCCTACTTTGGTATCCTCATTAAAGGCCCATTGCACCACATTTCGTTGCAAACCAAGCCCTGGAAGGTTCTCATCCAACTCCTTGATGCTATTTACCGGTCTAACCAAGTACTCGCCTTTTCTGGCAATATTGGAGAACTCGCCTTCATCGGCAATTGTTTCCATCTCAAATTTTGTAGCGTTAGTGAACAAAGAGTTCGTAGTCTCTTCAGAAGCAAGAACTTCCCTAGAGAGCGTGGCTACTTGGACAACATCCTCTTTGTCATCGACCCGAATAACATGGAAACCAAAATCTGTCTCTACTAAACCAATGGTGCCTACAGGATTGGCAAAAGCAAAATCATTAAATTCAGCCACCATTCGCCCTTGTTGAAAATATCCCAAGTCCCCACCATTGGGAGCAGACGGCCCATCGGAGTTATCCCTTGCCAGTTCAGAGAAGACCACACCGGCCTTCTTGGCTTCGGCAAGTAATTCCTTAGCTTTAGCCTCCGCTTCTTCTTTGGTTCTGGTCACATCTGGAGTAGCCCTTGTTGCCCCTTCATACGTCAAAAGAATATGGCTTGCCTTAACGGAGCCATTCGACTTTCTGTCCAACATTTTGGTAATCTTATAAGAACCTCCTTCTTTATATGGACCATAATATTCGCCAACATTTAAGTTCATGAGCGTATCTGAAACACTAGATGGCAATTCTTTTTTAGACTTATACACCGTATCAAATTTCACGTCCGAGTTACGACTTAGGAACGCCGCCATATCTTGGGTATTTCTAAATCCCCTAATGGTATCGTTCTGGTCTGTCTGGGAATTGTACTCAATGGTATCATCCAATAATTTAGTTATCGACTCTTTTATCGCTAGATCATCTGCTTCGGAAGCTTTCTCCTCAAAATATACGAATTGGATATCGCTAGACTTTTCCTGTTTGAACTGATCTTTATGTTTTTTTACGTAAGCTGCTATTTCTTCCTTGCTCACTGTAATAGTGCTATCTGCAATACTGCTATATGGAACCCGAACATATTTTATGTCCATTTTTTCATTGGCCAATTTATAGTCCAGCTCTCCTTCTTTTAAAGTAGCCCCAACACCTGCGCGCACCAAGTTAAAATAGGTTTGTTCCTTGGCCATTTGTACAATCTGCTGCTCTGTCTGCAACCACGCTTCAAACTGCGGCGGATTATTTACTTTCCAATCCATTACGGTTTGCCTAAATAAATTAGGGTCGAACACACCGTTGGCGTTTTGGAATTGAGGATTTTGTCCGTATCCGGCATTTTCAAGAAAGTCTACTATTTGGTCTTGTTCAATACCGATGCCCAAATCGTTGAATTGTTCACCAAGAATACTATTTCTAACCTCTTGGTCCCAAACCTGATTCATTACCTGAAGGGTTGAAGCCGTTGGACCCATTTGTCTGGAAGCTATTTCTACCTTTTGCCGAAAATCATCTATGGAAAGTTCGTTACCGTTAATTTCCGCAACGGAAGACCCTATTTTGCCACCAGCCCCAAAATCGCTACTGGTAAAAACACCGGAAATTACAAATGCAAACAAGGCCAGACCTATGATCAAAATCAGAATCGTGGTACGTTTTCTTATATTTTCTAAAACTGCCATACTATGGAATATTTAAAATCAGGTGGCGAAATTACCATTTTTAATTGATATAATAAAAAGTAAAAATACTGTAAACAATGGATACAAAAGGAATTAGTCCAAGTCCAATAATTCTAGCGAAACAAGGTCAATTTTAGTATTGGACACTTCTAAAATCGTAAATTTAAAATTTTCTATATTAATTTGCGCTTCTTTTTCGGGAATCTCCCCTAGCCGATGCACCAACATCCCCCCCAAAGTCTCATACTCATCTGTTGTAGGAAGATTAAGCTTATAATTTTCATTGATATAATCTACCTCCAAACGTGCCGAAAAGAAAAAATGGGTAGCATCTATCTGTTCCTCCCTTAAGTCGGTACTGTCATGTTCGTCCTCTATTTCACCAAAGAGCTCTTCTACAATGTCCTCTACGGTCATTAAGCCCGATGTGCCACCATACTCGTCCAGTACCACTGCTATACTTTTTCTTTTTTTTATCAGAACATTCAATATATCCTGAATAAGCATGGTTTCCGGGACAAACTCTACCGGAAGCAGAATACTTTTTATGGTTTTCGGTTTTTTGAACAACTCGTACGAATGCACGTATCCTATGATATTGTCTACCGTATCGTTAAAAACAAGAATCTTGGAAAAACCTGTTTCGGTAAATAACTTGGCTAGATTTTTTGGGGTTTCATGAAGCTCTACCGCTGTAATCTCTGTTCTTGGCACCATGACCTCCCTTGCCTTTACAGCAGCGAATTCCAATGCGTTCTGAAATATCTGTATTTCCGAATCAATCTCATCTTCTTCCTCTACCGTCTCCATTTGCTCCGATATGTAATCTCCCAGCTCTATTTTACTAAAGGCCAGTTGCACTTCGTCGCCAGAGGTACGGAATATATGCTTTAAAATAAAGTCCGAGACCGCAATTATAAAGTCGGACACCAAGGAAAAAAGAACATAAAAAAAATAAGCGGGTATTACAAAAAGCCTTAATAATCGGTTCGCATAAATCTGAAACAGGACTTTGGGCAGGAATTCTGCCGTAATCAGAATAACTATCGTAGAAATAATGGTCTGGGTCAGCAGGATAAAATCCGTCAACATGAGCCGAAAAAAAATATTCTCTGGTGCCAAGCCAGAAAACCAGTTGACCAATAGATCACCCATAAAAAGGCCATAAATAACCAAGGCGATGTTATTGCCTATAAGCATGGTGGCAATAAATTTGGATGGTTTTTTGGTGAGTCTGGTAAGGACTTTAGCCAAAAGCCCCTCCTGCTTTTTTTCGATTTCTATGTGAATCTTGTTCGCGGATATAAAAGCAATCTCCATTCCCGAAAAAAAAGCGGAAAAGATGAGCGAAAATAGTATGATAAGGACTCCAGGCTCCACTATGGTTTCTGATTATCCTTATGACGCTGCTCGAACTTTTTTCGATAATTTCTCCGAAAAAAAAACATCCCTGTAGATACAATGGCAAAAAAAATGAAAATATAGGCCATGGACCGCTCTGTATTCCAATCCGTGAAAACCCTGTAGGTTGAAAAAACCGCTACAATTATGTACAAATACTCCGTATACTTTAATATCCTAATCATCTTTATTCTCCTTAATAAGCATTAGTCCAAACGTTTTATGGGCGTTCATAAAACTTAAATCTTTCTTTATATCCATTCCTTTGCCATCCATTACGGTACCATCCTCTGGATTTGTAAATTTAAAGGTTTCTTGCGTGAAGGCCCACTCGTTATCGCGATCGTAAAACAATTGCGGCGTTTCCAACTTTTTGCCATCGTCCGATTTTATAATCACATTTCCCTTTAAGTCTACTACACTGGTAGCGGAATAATAAATGCCATAGTCAGCCGATATGGTCGTTCTTTCGTTCTTCTCGTTATATATTTCTAACAACAAGCCATCGGGAAAGGTTTGGTGCGGAAAATTAAGATTTTCAAAATCGTTCCTAGTTGGCCCGGACAAAACGAACATCACTTTTGATGAGCCTGTGTCTTCGGCATTTATCTTTTCAGGTATTTCGGTGTAGGTAAGTACAAAGTCATTGGCGATACCTTGGGGAACGATAACTTTCTTTGCCTCGTCACCAACTCTTTTATACCCGTCTCCACAAGAAAAAGGCATTGCCATGGAGAGTACCATGGCAATGCCTTTAAAAATATCTAAACTATGTTTTGTCATCTTATAAGGTAGGCACCGTTACACTACCTCCCACCCAGCAACTGAAGTTAATGGTCTTACCACTCATATTGGAGCTAAAGATCATTTCCTTGCTTGGGGCCTTGGCATCATAACTTGCAGCTGCTTGGCCGGCCCTACCGCTTAGAGAAGGGTCTACCCTACCTCCTTTTCTGGCCATATCGGAAGCTTTCCAATAAATAGCTCGTTTCTCAAAAGGAGTACTGCCACAGTCATTTGCACTACCTGCATATAGGTTCGCTATCAAAAGATAGGCCTTGCCATTTGCAGGGTTGGCATCGATAGCCTGTTGGGCATAAGTCCGCGCGCTCGATTTACTTGATCTAGAGTAGCTAGTTGCAATTTTATAGGCAATGTTAGATTTTTTCTTTGAATCCGTTTCAAGACCCAAAGCCTTGTTGAAATCTTCTACCGCACCTTTGGTATTTCCTTCTTTTTTCTTCAATTCCCCACTATACATCCATCCTTCGGCAGAAGGATCCAAAGCCATTTGAGCCTCGAATAATTTTTTAAACATAGGGTCGTCCGTACATTCTTTGCCATACATTCTACCTACAGCTCTTTTCACCCAATTTACATCGCTCTTTTTCTCATCAAAGTTTTTCTGATATAAAGGTATAAGGTTGCCACAATCTGCCAAGGCACCTAATTTGGAATCTATACTTCCTGCAATTTTACCGTAGTTCTCCGAATAGGAATTATAGGATTTAAATGCACTCGTTTCCTTGGACGTTAATGTTCCTGCTTCTTCCTTAGGTAGCAATTCTGAAATTTTTTCGGTAATAGCGTCGTTCTCCTGCTCTATTTTCTCGGTTACCCCGTCATAGACATCAAATACTTCCTGCAAGTCTTTTTTACCACTTCCATGAAGGTCTACCAAACTAGAAAAATACATATACAACGCTTTAGGATTGGTAAAGTTTTTTTTATCCTTGGTAAAGGCATCGTTTAACATATCGTACATCTTAACATCATCTATCATGTTATGATCGCTCATGAGCATGGCCTTGTCAATATCCGTATCCGCGATACTTGTTTTAGATGCGTAATATTCCAACCTGTTATCATAAACCTCAAGGAGCATATTCACAAACGTCCCTTTTTCTCCTGCGGCCGCTTTCTCTATTTTATGATTAAGAATACGTTCCCCGTAGAAATAGGTTGCATAGTTTAATTTAGGACATGTTTCATAAACCATTTTCCAAGGCTCATAGGCCGCTTCATAGTTTTTGACTTTTGCATGCTCCGAGAAAATTGAGAGATTAGTCATACATTCAGGATTTTGGGCCTGAGCATTACTTACCCCCATCATTCCTAAGAACATAATTGCCGTGAAGTAAATTTTCATTTTCATTTTTGCTAAGTTTAAAGTGGTTAATGTACTAAATATTTTTTAGTTAATTTTTCTTTTAAGGAACCAACGGTCATTTAACGAAAGACCTATGTTAATCTTTAAATAACTTTCTTCTACCAAATCCGCTCTTGTAGTTCCCCTTCTTCCTAATTCAAAACCGACGTTAAGATTTGATAAACTTCGCCCCAGTGGCAGTCCAACTCCAAAAGTTATGCCAAAGTTATTTATATCCACATCGTTCACCACCATTCCGGTCTTGTCCAAACGCACTCCAGCCCTGTATGTCATTCGGTTCAGGTAGCTAGAGAAGGACCCGCTATCTGGCGTAATAAATCCTCCAAAAGCCACCGAACTGGCATCTTTATATATAATATTATCAACCCCTAAAAAGGGATTATCGAAAGCACTTAAGCCCTGAAAAGTATATTCACCACCCAAAAACCATGTTCTATTCGCTCCAAACCCTATACCAATAGTGGTAGCTGTTGGAATCTTAAATTCGGTATTCCTTAAGTTTTCTGCGTCTAAATTTACATTAATTTCCTCTATAGAACCTCCACCTAAAACAGAAAAAGAACCGATTCTTCTTTCGTTCTTTGCAACGAGATTGCCTTGCGTATTTACCCTTACCGAAGTATGTAGGGTATATTTATCGGTAATTTGCGGCGTATAATTTACTGCATAGTTAAAATCGAAGCCGTTTATATTGGAACTTCTTCTATCAAAAGAACCAAATTGTACATCTTCTATCTGTTGCAATCGTTCGCTTTCCAAAGTCCCGAAATTATAATTGAGAGTAGCACCTATACTAATGTTCTTTATAATTTCATATCCAATAGAATAATATACCCTATTAAGACCGCCAGAGCCGCTGAACACATTGGTAAGGGGCTGACCGTCATTTGTTCGCTGTTCAATGAAATTATAACCTACCGAGGTGTAGGGCATAATCCCAAAGCCCATTCCTAGCTTGTTTCCCAAAGCAAAACCCATGGACAAATAGTCGAGATTGGTAACCGAACTACTTTCTTCGGAGATAAAATCCTTTAAACGAAATTGCTTGTTGGATATGCCGGCGGTATATACGACCAAACCCTCGTTATCCCACACATCCAAACCTAACTGCGCATAAGCTGCTGGGTTTCTAAGGTTTATATGGATACTGTCCGCATAGAGCGCAATCCCTCCCATCATCTGATTATCTACGGTACCTGCATTTCTTAAATCGCCAATACCGAAAAAAGAATACGGAGAAACAGTTCCTTCTTGGGCGTACATGCTCGTGGCTGTGATGCACACAATTGCAACTACAATTTTTCTGATCATCTAATGCTTATTGTATTCTAGCAAATAATTAAGCCCCTTAAGGAGAAATTTC
>Ga0075108_10000524_pt1 | contig 22786 bp, 16 predicted proteins | sample AntAceMetag02UK1_FD_69797 | JGI IMG/M metagenome (GOLD analysis project Ga0075108, IMG submission 69797) | Saline lake microbial communities from Ace Lake, Antarctica - Antarctic Ace Lake Metagenome 02UK1 | ecosystem: Environmental > Aquatic > Non-marine Saline and Alkaline > Saline | place...
AATAATAACCAATATCGAAAATTATGGGTTTTTGACCAACACTTATAACTTTAAATATCAACAGGTTGCATAAATTTGTATTGGTGCGAAACTTGAGTTAGTAATTTTATGTTTTGTTTGTTGCTGTTGATGTGTTGTAAAACATACAGAGGTAATTACGTCATGCCAATCTCCCGAAAGGTTCTGTAACATCTCACGCGCTTCCTGTGCCGATGCCGCTTTTGCCAAAGATTTATCCTTATGCCAAACTACGGTATCCGAGGTAATCACAATTTCGTTCTTCTGTAAGGATTCTTTAAAAGGTTGGGCCTTCAATTCGGACAAATAATCCGAAATTTCGGCACCTTTTAAGGTATCGGGATAGACTTCTTCCACCGGTTTCAGTTGAATTTCAAAATCCAGCCCCATTTCCTCAAAGAACTTTTTGCGTCGCGGAGAGCCAGATGCCAATATAATTTTATAATTGTCCAGTTTATTGTTTAACATACTCAATCGTTTGCCGCGCTAAAATTATCCATCCAATCCCCACGAACTTTTAAAACTTGTTCTATGACATCGCGCACGCAGCCGTTACCGCCCAAGCGGTGCGAAATATACTTGCTTACCGCCTTTACTTCAGGAACAGCATCTTGGGGACAAGTGGCTAGTCCTACTACCTGCATTGGGGGAATATCTGGGAGGTCATCACCCATGTAGAGTATGTTTTTTAATTCTATTTTATGTTTTTTGGTATATGCGTTTAAAGCTTCTATTTTTAAATGGGAATTCATAAAAATATCTTTTACGCCCAATCCCATCAGGCGTTTTTCTACCCCTTCATTGGTGCCTCCGGTAATGATACAGACGTTATAACCTTTGTTTAGGGCAGTTTTTAATGCGAATCCGTCTTTTACACTCATTTTGCGTAGCATTTCACCGTCCGTTTGTATGAGGACTGTACCATCTGTGAAAACGCCGTCCACATCAAACACGAATGTTGTAATGTCTTTTAAAGATTCTTTGTAACTCTTTTGCATAGGTGAAGTATTTGTTTTTTTCCGGTCTTACTACTATTTAGATATTAAGACTTGTCTTTTCTTATTTGGAAGCTTGCGTTTATACTGTTACTTAATAGAGTGTATATTTCTCTATGATTTTTATCTTTCAGTAGCGATAGGTGTGCGTGCAAGGTTTTCTGATCTCCCCTTTTGGCAGGTCCGGTTTGAGCCTCATAAGGATCCACTAGCATAATTTTCTCCGCTGTTTCTTTAATTAGGGGCTGCAATAATGAAAATTGCAGATTATTTTCTGTGCAGATCTCATGACCGATACCATACATGTAATTCGTAAAATTATTTACAAAGACCGCCGATAGGTGCAAGGCCCTCCGTTTATACGATGGTATGGTTTGCACTTTACTACTCACGACTGCGCCCAAACTATGTAAAAGTTCAAGATCGCCTGCATGGCTCGCTTCTACACAGATAGGTATGTTTGAAAAATCTAGGGTTTTACCGGCAGTAAACGTCTGGAGCGGGTAAAATACCCCAATGCTGTGATGGCTGTTTAAGGCAGACAGGGGAACAGACCCAGAGGTATGCGCCAATAGGCCCTTAATTTTCAGCGTATTGGATACATCCCTTATGGCATCGTCGTTAATGGCCATGATATACACATCGGCCGGTCGCAGCTCTTCCCCATAGGTGGCCAAGTTTGTCCTTCCCGTAAAATAGCCAAGTCCGGACAGTTTTCTGCCCACCACTTGCACAATGGAGACACTGTCCTGAGGCAAAAATGCCTCGAATAAATTTTGGGCAACATTACCCGAACCTAATATTGTAATGGAAATCATACTTCAAAAGTACAAAGAAATATAGCATCGATTTTATATAATAATTAACACAATTGTTTAACTTTTCTATACCATTATTCAACTTCCAAATGCGAAAAAGGACTTATTTTTACACGCTGAAACCAAGGTTTGCTCCTATGACAGAATTATTTAAGAAAATTTTCTTCTCCACCCGGTTAATGGCAGTTCTTTTTATTGTTTTTGCCACCGCTATGGCTATAGGCACTTTTGTAGAAAGTGTATACAGTACGGAAACTGCCCGTATCTGGATCTATAATGCCACTTGGTTCGAGGTTATTATGGTATTTTTTGTAATCAACTTTTCGGGTAATATTTTTAGATACCGCTTATTTAGATTGGAAAAATGGCCTGTTCTGTTACTCCACTTATCTTGGGTACTTATTATAGTGGGTGCCTTTGTTACCCGTTACATAAGTTTTGAAGGGATGATGCCCATTAGGGAAGGGGAGACCGAAAAGGTTTTTTATTCGGATAAAACCTATTTCACCGCACATGTAGATGGCAAAATAGATGGAGACCCGCGCAGGAAAATCATGGAGGACGATTTGATAGTGACCGCCGAGGACATTCAATCAAACCTGCCATGGGATGGGGATTTTAACCGGCAACCCTTTACTATTGAATATACCGGGTTTATCGCAGGGGCAAAGGAAGGACTTATTCCGGATGATAATGGCAATTCTTTCCTTAAATTAGTAGAAGCCGGTGAGGGTGAGCGCCACGAGCATTATTTGGAAAACAATAAGGTAAATAGCATCCATGGTGTTTTATTTGCCCTGAATTTGCCAACCCAAGGAGCTATAAATATAAAAACTGCGGATACCGGTTATCTCATAGATTCTCCTTTTGAGGGTTCTTTTATGCGTATGGCAGATCAGTTTCAGGGACAATTAATAAAGGATAGCGTACAGCCCCTTCAATTACGATCTTTATATAATGCCGCCAATATGCAGTTTGTGATTCCGGATTCTATAGTGACAGGTAAAAATGGAATTGTAGAAATTCCTGCAGCCGAGAAAACAGAGATGGATCGGGACGCAATGATCATGAATGTTACCTCTAACGGGGAAACCAAGGAAATAAAAGTATTGGGAGGTAAGGGTAGTACCAAGTTCACGGAGAAGGTTAACGTTGGTGGGCTTAACTTTTCCCTCCGTTACGGTTCCAAAGTGTATGAATTGCCTTTTGCTGTTCAACTAAACGATTTTATAGCGGAAAAATATCCCGGAACAGAGAGTGCCTATGCTTCGTTCATTAGCAGAATTACGGTAAAGGACGAGCGTACATTCGATTATGATGTATACATGAACCATGTTTTAGATCACAAGGGATATCGTTTTTTTCAATCAGGATTCGATCCAGATGAAAAGGGAACCACTTTATCCGTAAACCATGATTTTTGGGGTACTTGGATTACTTATGTTGGTTATTTTCTGTTGTATATGGGATTAATGGGGATTATGTTCTTTGGAAAAACACGCTTTAAGGATTTGGCGGCATCATTGGAAAAAGTGAAGAAAAAAAAGAAAACGGTAATTACGACCATAGTACTTCTTGTTGGGTTGTCGTTCCCTGCAATCGCACAAGAGGAGCATTCGGATGATGACGGACACGGACATTCAAAAACACCTACCCAAATTCAAGTAGATTCCTTGATTACCGCTACTATTGTGGCAAAGGAGCATGCCGACAAGTTTGGTAAACTTGTGATACAGGACGAGGGAGGGCGTATGAAGCCCATCAATACTTTTGCTTCGGAATTGCTTCGAAAGTTGAGTCTTAAGGACACCTACAAGGACTATAATGCAGATCAAGTATTCCTGTCCATGATGATGAACCCTGCTCTTTGGTACAATGCAGAATTTATTGCCTTGGACAAAAAGGCGCAAAATGATAGTATACGTAAAATTGTGGGTATTCCCTTAGGGAAGAAATACGTGAAGGCGACCGATTTCTTTGATGACAAGGGCGAGTATAAATTAGCACCATTCCTAAGGGAAGCTACTTCCACTACTAACCCAAACAAGTTTGAACAGGACTTTAAGGATGCCAATATAAGGTTAAGCCTCTTAAACCAGGCTTTGGGGCAGCAGATATTAAAAATTTTCCCGCTGTTGGACGATGAGAACAACAAATGGATTTCCGCCGTGGAATATAGGGGAGGGCAGTACGCGGTTTCAGACTCGCTTTATGCCAACTTTGTAAAAAATGCCATGCCCTATTATTTAATGACCTTGAGTAAGGCACAAAGTACAGGAGATTATACGGAAGCGGATAAGCTGTTGGCAGCCTTTAACCAAAACCAGCACAATCACGGAAAAGAAGTATTACCGTCCGATGCAAAAGTGGAGACCGAGGTAATTTATAACAAGCTGGATATATTCAATAGATTGTATAAATATTATGCGGTAGTTGGTATTGTTATGTTTTTCATTCTGATATTCCAGATATTTAGGGAACGTGAACTGTGGAAAGTGGGTATTTACTTTTTAAAAGGGGTCATTATATTATTTTTTCTATGGCATACGGCTGGCCTTATACTGCGTTGGTATATTTCCGGTCACGCCCCTTGGAGTGATGCCTATGAAAGTATATTATATGTCTCCTGGGCTACTATGGGCATGGGCTTGGCCTTCGGAAGAAAAAGTGATATGACCATTGCAGCTTCGGCATTTGTAACTGCCATGCTGCTTTGGATCGCACACCAAAGCTGGGTAGATCCCTCCATTGCCAATCTGGTGCCTGTATTGGACAGTTATTGGCTTATGATCCATGTTGCCGTCATCGTCGGTAGTTACGGTCCCTTGACCGTAGGTATGATTCTAGGAGTCGTATGCCTGGTGTTGATGGTGCTCACCACTTCAAAAAATAAGGAGCGCATGGCCATAAATCTAAAGGAACTGACCATCATAAACGAGCTTGCCTTAACCGTTGGCCTTATTATGTTGACCATCGGGAATTTTCTTGGCGGTCAATGGGCAAACGAGAGTTGGGGACGTTATTGGGGCTGGGATCCTAAAGAAACTTGGGCATTGGTATCTATCATGATCTATGCCTTTGTGATACATACGAGACTGGTTCCGGGACTTCGCAACAGGTGGACCTTCAATTTCTTGAGCGTAGCCGCTTTTGGTAGTATTATGATGACCTATTTTGGGGTAAACTTCTATTTGGTAGGACTACATAGTTATGCCAGCGGTGCACAGGTAATTACACCTACCTTTATTTACTATACGGTCGCAGGCGTTGTTGGATTAGGAGTATTGAGTTATTGGCGGCATAAAGTGTATTATTCTAAATAAAAGCGGTTTTGTATTTTTAAGGCATAAAAGCAGTTGAACAATGAGTTTAGATAAAAAAGGATTGAATACCGTGTGCACTCACGTGGGAGAATTAGAGGATACCCAGTACAAGGGTGCTGTTTCGCCATTGTACATGAGTACTTCGTATGCTTTTGATGATGTAGACGTAAAAAGATACCCAAGGTATTTTAATACACCGAACCAGGAAGGGCTTTGCAAAAAAATCGCTGCACTGGAACATGCGGAGTCGGCCCTTATTTTTGGAAGCGGTATGGCCGCAGTTAGTACGGCACTCATGGCTTTTTTAAGGGCAGGGGACCATGTGGTCTTACAACAGACCCTATATGGCGGAACCTATAATTTGGTCACCGAGGAATTTTCAAAATTCGGTATTGAATATTCTTTTACCATAGGATGGCAGCCTAAGGATTTTGAGGCGAAGATCCAGAAAAATACCAAGGTCATCTATATAGAAACCCCTTCTAATCCCTTGTTAACGATTACCGATTTGGAAGGTGTGGCACGGATTGCCAAAAAGCATGGTATCATTTCTATGATAGATAACACCTTTGCCAGTCCAGTAAACCAGAACCCCATAGATTTTGGTATTGACGTGGTCATACATAGCGCCACCAAATATATGGGCGGACATTCCGATATATGTGCCGGTGCAGTGGCCTCAACATCGGAAAATATGAACCGCATCTTTCATTTGGCCAAAAATTTTGGCGGAAGCCTAAGCGATTATACCGTTTGGCTGTTGGAGCGCAGCATAAAGACCATGGGCATTAGGGTGCGGGCACAAAACGAAAATGCCTTGGCTATGGCCAAATATTTGTACGACCATGAGGATATAGATGCGGTATATTATCCAGGTCTACCTTCCCATAAAGACCATGAATTGGCCAAACGTCAAATGAAAGGTTTTGGAGGTATGCTGTCCTTTGAACTAAAATTTTATATAGATGCTTCAAAATTTCAAAAGGCATTGAGATTGATAAAATCCTCCATGAGTTTGGCAGGTGTGGAAAGCACGCTTTTATCGCCCACGCAGACGTCGCATGCTTTAATGAGTGCTGAGGTAAGGGCAGAACAGGGAATAAGGGACGGTCTCATTCGATTTTCCATAGGTATAGAGGAAGTAGAAGACCTGATTGCGGATATAGAACAAGCCATTGCCGAAGTAAAACTTTCAGCGGCTATTGCTTGATACATATGATCAGCCTAATACCCGATCTGACTGGAAATGAACTCTTCGATGTGAATATATGAGGTTTCAAATTCCAAATTCCGAGCTAGCTAGTGGCTGGCAGTTTGAAGCCTAATAGATTAAAACCTACTCAAGATTATGATTAAATTAGATATATTGGTATTTGGCTCGCACCCAGATGATGCGGAATTGGGCGCAGGAGGCACTATTGCCAAAGAAGTGGCCAAAGGGAAAAAGGTTGGTATCATAGATTTGACACGCGGCGAATTGGGCACACGGGGTTCGGCGGAAATAAGGGATGTAGAGGCAGCAGCTTCGGCAGAAATACTTCAGGTTTCGATTAGGGAGAATTTAGGCTTCAGGGACGGATTCTTTTTCAATGATGAGACCCATCAATTAGAAATTATAAAAATAATACGCAAATACAGACCGGACATTGTGCTGTGCAACGCCATTGAAGACCGGCATATAGACCATGGCAAAGGAAGTAAATTGGTTAGTGATGCCTGTTTTCTTAGTGGACTTTTAAAAATTAGTACAGAATATAATAGTGGGGCACAAGCACCTTGGAGACCCAACCTAGTTTACCATTATATTCAATGGAAAAATATTACTCCAGATTTTGTAGTGGATATTAGTGGTTTTATGGACAAAAAAGTAGCGGCTATTTTAGCCTATGGTTCCCAATTCCACGACCCTAATAGTAAGGAGCCCGAAACGCCCATAAGCAGTAGGACCTTTATAGAAAGTGTAAAATACAGAGCCCAGGATATGGGAAGATTGGTAGGCAAGGACTATGCAGAAGGTTTTACTGTAGAAAGGTTGTTAGCCGTTGATTCCCTTTACGATTTGATTTAAGCACTCTTCTTGTACTCCTTTTTACTTTTAGGAACCGTGAAGTAAAAACTAGAACCTCTATTAACTGCACTGTCTACCCAAATAATACCCTTGTTCTTTTCTACCATTTCCTTGCATAGGGATAGACCCAATCCTGTTCCTTTTTCATCATTTGTGCCATAGGTGGTATGGGTAGAATCCTTTTGGAATATTTTACCTAAAGTTTCCTCATTCATACCTACACCATCATCGGTTACGTACACTTCCCAGTATTTAGATTTTTCTACGGCCCCAATAGTAACCATCCCGTTTTCGGGTGTGAATTTTAAGGCATTGCTCAATAGGTTTCTAATAACGATGTCAATTTGGTTAGAATCGGAATAGGTAATGGTGTTGGCTTCTATTCTATTGATAAGTTTAATGGATTTGCATGCGGCAATTTCTGACAACAACCCAATGTTCTCTTCAACAATATGCCCTAAAGTTGTAATTTTTGGGGTAGTAAAGGAGCCGTTCATTTGTGTTTGGCCCCAAGAAAGTAAGTTGTTGAGGGTAAAGGAAATATTATCTATATCGGTTTTTAATTTAGGTACAAAGCTTAGAAACTCCTCTTTGGTCATTTCGCCGTCCTTAAAGAGTTTTATTAATCCTTGGAAAGCTCCTATGGGACCCCTTAAATCATGCCCTATGATAGAAAAGAGCTTATCCTTGGTCCCGTTTACCTCTCTTAGGTGTTCCTCGCTCTTTTCCAGATCTATCTGTTTGGATAGTAATTCCTTATTAAGCTTTTTCTGGATATTTTCATTTCTTCGAATCAAAAAAGTAATACCTAGAAAAATAAAGAGAATGATCAAAGCGGCATAAACATAGCTTTTTTGCTTTGCCAAAGCTTTTTCGTTTTCAAGAATCAACTGTTCTTTCTGTTGGTCGTATTCAATTTTAGTTTTTAGCAACGTTAATCCTTTCCTATTTTCATTTCTGGACAAGGTATCCGATAATTGCTGATAGAGTTCATGGTAGCTCAAGGCAGCTTTATAATTTTCTTTGTTTTTGCTTAATGAGTACAGGATTTTTGCACTGTCCTTGGTTCCGGATTTAAAATTCAACTTTTTGGATAGCTCCAAGGCTCTAAGTGCATATACCTCGGAAAGACTGTCTTTTTTTACCATTAAACTTACCTTTGCCATACCGTTCAACAAGGCTATTTCCGATCGTTCATCTTCTAAGTCTTTGTGTAGAAGTTCACTTTGCTTATACCAGTACATGGCCCAATCATACTTTTCTTGCTTTAGATATATCTTACCTTTTATTTCATAGGCATACGCTAACCAATCAAAAATTTTTTCATTTTCAAAAATACGAATACTGCTATTTACATCGAACATTGCTTGATCCAATTCCCCCATGTCGGCAAAGGCAGATGCCATGTTGCTCATAGTCTCCGCCATAAAAATCGGGTTGTTTATTTCATCATTAATGTGTTTCACCTTTTTGTAAAACACCATAGCCTGTTCAAAGTCCTTTTGGGAAATATAAAGATTGGCTACATTCTCGTTGATCACAGAGAGCATAGTTTTGTTGTTATGAAATTGAGCTAATTCTATACCAGACAGATATTCTTTTAATGCCATAGCATAATCTCCTTTATAACCGTATTCGCCGGCCAAATCATTTATAGTTCCTAAAATTAATTTAGAATTACCTAGCTCATTGGCCAGGTCGTGGGCACAATTAAAATTTTTGATAGCTTCATCATGATTTCCATTGTCGGAAAAATAAACACCTAATTGGGAATATGCTCTTGATTTACCAGATGTATAGTCTATTATTTCGCTCAGACCTAAAGCTTGTTTTGCAAGCATATTTAGGCTGTCTAAGTCATAATATCGCTTCTCGGTAGCTAAATGGATTAAACGATTAATATGAAGTGTGTCTCTTTCTTTAACTTCTTGGTTCGACTGCAGCAATTTTGAATAATCAAAATCTATCCTTATAACATTCACACGTGCATTTGTGTTTATGGCGTAGAGTAGGGACAGAATACAAAAAAGCCTTATGTTAAAAAACACTTGGGATTTTGCCGATAATTTCGTCTTAAATAACATTTGGTTCGGTTAAACAAAGGACTAAAAATAAGTTAGTTAACCTTTATCAACTAATAAATGTTGTGAAACGCCTTTTTTTGTGTGTTTTGTCATGTAAATCATGCATTACAACGGACAATAATAAAAATAATCTCAATGTATAAGTATTATTGATAATATTTAGAAAGGTCTTTGTGCAACTATTAACTAGGAATCATTGGAAAAACTTAGCGTAAAGGTACTGCCCTTTCCTAACTCACTTGTAACCATGATATGACCCTTATTTTTTTCAATCATTTCTTTGCAAAGGATAAGACCTAAGCCTGTTCCTGGCTCATTGTTGGTTCCAAAAGTGGTAAAATGTTCTTCGGTTTTGAATATTTTACCCAAAACTTCCTTTGTCATACCTACACCCTGGTCCTTAAGGCTAATAACAATGGTTTGGCTATTTTGATACGCCGTAACGTATAGGAAACCATTTTCAGGCGTGAATTTGATGGCATTGCTAAGGATGTTACGAAGAATAAGGGTAAAGTGATTGGCGTCCACTTTTATGCTTAATCCTTGCGGTATCATCTGTTTTATTTGCAATCCCTTTAAATCTAAAGCATCCCTGAAAAAGCTTTCTGCCTCCAAGAATTCCTCGGCTATGTTTATTTCGGTCGGGTTAAGTAGATTACCCTGCATTTGGGACAGTCCCCAATTTAACAGATTATCTAATGTAAAATATATGTGGTCGACATCTTTTCTAAGTTTTGGTCCAAATCTATAAAAGCGTTGAATTTCAGTATCTTTCTCCAGAGCAAGGCCTAATAGTTGTTTTAGGGAAACTATAGGTCCCCTGAGGTCATGGCCAACTATAGAAAAGAGTTTGTCTTGATTTGTATTTATTTTGTTTAGTTCTTCCTGCTTTTTAGAAAGCACGGCTGTTTGTGAAACCAATTCTTGATTGAGCCTTTTCTTGGTGTTATTGGCACGGAAGACAAGTAGGCTAATTATTAGTGCGCAGATGAGTCCTATGGTTGTCCACTGAATATATTTCTCCTGTCTATCCAGAGCTGTTTGATTATGTTCGGCGAGGTCGGCCTTGCTTTTCTCAAAGGATAGTTTTGCATTGAGCATGGAAATATTTCTTTTCTTTTTCTCTTTGTCAACAGAATCAGAATACTTTTGGGCTAGCTCTAAGTGCGATAGTGCTTCTGCAGTCAATCCTTTTTCCTTATTAATTTTATATAAGGCACGATAACTTTTTTCCAGTCCTGTTTTTAGACTGAAAGATCTATACATCGCCATGCTTTCTAAAAATTCTCCTTCCGCTTTTTCAATTTCGTGCAGGTTCAAATGCGCTATCCCGGAGTAATAATACATATCTGCTTCTCCTTTTTTATCATTTACGGTCTCATAAATAGCACGGGCTTTATCTAATATTTCGAGTGCTTTTTCATAGTGTTCTGTCTGGTTATATACCTCTGCCGTTGTTAGATATGCAAAAGCAAGTATCTTTGAAGCGTCGACATTTTGTAGGAGAACAATAGATTTATCCAAGTAATCCAAGGCTCTTTCAGGCTCTTTTATTTTACAGTAGAGGTAACCTAAATTGACAAGAACGGATACTTTACTTATGGTTGTGGTTTGTTCGCTGAATTTTGTTTGTGCAATCTCATAGAACTTCAATGCTTCTTCGTAATCCTGCAATAACGAGAACATTGTCCCTAGGTTCGCGTTCATTTTTATGACCATTTCTAAATCATCTATTTCTTCGGCTATTTCCAATGATTTTAGAAAGTTTATATACGAATCTGGATATTCGGCTTTTATAAAATGTGCTTGTGCAATGCCATTATAGGCCTTTATGCTCAAGTTTTGAAATTTATGGGTCAAGGCTCCCTGTAGGGATTGCTCATAATAATAGATAGCTTTATCGGGATTTCCTGTAAATAATTCGTAGTAGCCATAATTTAAAAGTGATTCAAGCCTTCCTTTTTCGTAGTGTATAGCGGTGCTCAATTCTAGGGTCTCCACCGCAATTAATTTAACCGTATCTGTTGTGGAATACTTTAGGGCATTGCCCAAATCTATTAGCAGGTCTATATACTCGATATTCTCTTGGGTAAAATTTTTGGCATCTCTTAATTTCTTTATTTTGGATTTTAGGTTGCCAGGATTCTCCTCTTGTGAAAATGCGTAAAAACACCCAAAAAGGAAATATAAAGCCACTGTAACTATATTTTTTATCATGTACTAGGTACCATTATTCATGGCCGGTTTGTAAGGCTTTCAAAAAATAAGCCTAATCTATTTAAAAACTAACCTACTTTACACCTATATTAAGTAGTTTGTATTGTTTCTGAAATAGATTTACTATTCGTAAAAACAGATAATCATCTATCTTTAAATGACAAAGATATTGATCTAAAACTATTTTATAATTTCTCTGGGAAACCTTATAAAAAAGGTGCTCCCTTTTTGGGGATAGCTCTCCACCCAAATAGATGCCTGGTTTTTTAGTACCATTTCCTTACACAATATCAATCCCAAACCAGTTCCTCTTTCGTTATTGGTCCCAAAAGTAGTGTAATGTTCCGTGCTATTGAATATTCTGTCCAAGACCACTTTAGACATTCCTATGCCGTTATCCTTGACCTGAATCACTGCCGTTGTGTCCTCCTTAAAAGAACTTATCGATATTTGACCATGTTCTGGAGTGAACTTAACCGCATTACTTATTAAGTTTCGGAAAATAATATTAAAATGATTGGTATCGGCTACAATCGTTAGGTCATTAAGCAGTTCCTTGTGTACAGCTATCGATTTTTTGTCAAGTACATCCCTAAAAAGGTCTTCAATTTCCAGTAATTCATCCTTAACGTTAATTTGTATGGGACATAAGGGTTCTCCTTGCATTTGGGTCAGGCCCCAATTCAGTAAATTATCCAAAGTAAAATGTATATGGTCAACATCTTTTTTTAATTTTGGACCAAACCTATAAAAATGTTGAACTCCGGATTCATTTGCCAATGCGAGACCAAGGAGCTGTTTTAAGGAAAGAATAGGACCTATAAGGTCATGGCCAACTATGGAAAAAAGTTTATCTTGGTTGACATTGATTTTATTTAGTTCTTCTTGCTTTTTGGATAAGTTTTGGCTTTGTAAAGACAATTCTTTATTAAGTTTCTGTTGTGTTCTGTTTACCTGTAAAATCAATATGGCAATTATAATAACGAATGCGAGTCCCAGGGCAATCCATTGAATATATTTTTTTTGTGCGGCAAGCTCCTTTTCATTTTGTTGGCTTAATAGGGCTTTATCACGCTCAAACTCTTTTTTGGCCTTTAACATGGATATATCACGAATACTCTTCACTCTATAAATGGAATCGGAATAATTTTGGGTCAGCTCTAAATAATATAACGCTTTTTCTACTACATTCTTTTTTTTAGACAATTCATATAAATAACGGTATGAATTTTCCATACCAATTATAAAATTAATAGACTCATAAAGTTTCGAACCCGCATTTAAAAACTTCTCTGAGTCCTCTAGTTTGTCTAATTTTAAATAGGAAATTCCTAATCCGTAAGAGGCATAAGCTTTATTTATAATATCGTTAGAGGTTTCATAATAGGTGTTTGCCTTTTCAAAATAATATAAGGCTTTATCATAAATGGCACTATTAAAATACAAATCGCCATAGGCCATGTAGATAACGGGAAGAATTTCTAGAACATTGGCTTTTTCTAATATTGGCAAACTATTGTTTAGTAACTCCAAGGCTTTGGCAGTATCGTTCTTTTTAATGTATATGTATCCAAGATTAGCCTGTACTCCGGCCTTTATTACGCTTGTGTCAGTTTTACTAAAACTCCTTAAAGCAACTTCATAAAATTTTAAAGCTTCATCGTAATCTTCCAATAAATAGAACAATGTTCCAAGATTTGAGTTTAATTTAGTAGTTAAATCTTTATTATTTGCCATTTCCGCTACTAATAAAGATTGATATAAATTCTTGTAAGCCTCTGGATGATTGCCTAATGTGAAGTTAGACTGCCCTAGAACATTATAGACATTGGCCGCAAGATTAGGGTGCGTTTGAACATCTCGATTTTCTAGAATTTGATGGTCATAGCGCATAGATTTTTGAAAATCTCCGTTAAGAAGTTCATAAATTGCTAAATTGGAAAGTGCTTCAAATCCACCCACTTCATAATCAATACTTTCGCTTAACTCCAATGCCTCTTTTGCCAATACGGCCAGAGTATCTGTATTAATATGTTTATAATTGGAGCTTAATGCATTCAATAATTTAATATGGGTAGTATCTTTTGGAGTAAAGCCCGTGGTAGCCTTTTTAGTTTCCAATGCTTTTTTATAATGTGCAATACTATCGGTTTGAGCGTAAACGCCTTGGTATATAACCATAAGTAGAAAAAGGCATATAATTTTTTTAATGATCATGGGTAGGTGCTAAGTAGGCTTAATAGATTAAGGACAAAATGGTCTATTATTTCTCTAAATTAATTAAAAAATATTGTAGCGATAGCTAAAAAAACCGATAATCGGAAACAATTCGGGTTATTATAAATTCGATGCGCTTTCAACGACGGAGTAGTCTGTATGTCGGCGTTTTTTAAGAACTCTAAAAAGGCTACAGCGGTTTATAAATTGAATTTTAACGCAATGCTTTGGTCTAAGGTCATTGTCATAGTTTTGCTTTAGGACTTGACTAGAAAATAAGGCGTAATTCCTTTATTTTATTTTGAAAAGTATTTTAAAAAAATTACCTTTGCCCTCGCTTACAAATGGTGGTTGTAGCTCAGCTGGTTAGAGCATCGGTTTGTGGTACCGAGGGTCGCCGGTTCGAACCCGGTCTTCCACCCTAAAAAGCTAAAAGTCCTAAGTTTTACTTAGGGCTTTTTTGTTTTAAATGAATATAAAAAAAGCCTGTCTTTCTAAGGACAGGCTTAAAAGTTTTTATCAAATATTATTTACTTCGTTGCTTTATCAGCAACAATACGTTGATCTCTATTGGCAATTTCCCAAGCGGTATAGAAAACTAATCGGGTTCTGTTTTCCAGTAAGTCGTAGTTTATCTTATCTGGCGTGTCTCCAGGCCTATGATAATCGTCATGGGTACCATTAAAGTAAAATATGATTGGAATATTGTTCTTTGCAAAATTATAATGATCGCTACGGTAATAGAAGCGATTGGGGTCGTTCTCGTCGTTAAAGGTGTAATCCAGTTCTATGTTTGTGTATTTTGAATTTACGCTTTCGGATAGTTTGTGCAGTTCGGTACTTAATTTATCGGAACCTATCAAATAAACGTAGTTTCTCTCACCTTCCCGTTTAGGGTCAATTCTGCCGATCATATCTATGTTTAGGTTGGCGACCGTTTTGGAAAGCGGAAAAATGGGTTCTACATCGGTATAATAGAGAGACCCCAGCAATCCTTTTTCTTCCCCGGTTACATGTAAAAATACAACAGAGCGTTGTGGCCCGTTTCCTGCATCGGAAGCTGCTTTGAAAGCTTCGGCGATTTCTAACATCGCAACAGTTCCGGAACCATCATCATCTGCTCCGTTGTTTATTTGACCATCATCGGTAATTCCAATATGATCCAAATGGGAGGATATGACAACATACTCATCCGGTTTTATGGTCCCTTTTATAAAAGCGACCACATTTTCGGAATCTACGGCTTCGGCGTTACCTGTTATATTGGAGGAAACTTTAAGCTTTAATTCCCTGGGGTTATTGTCTTTGGCTATATTTGGTAGGATAGCCGCTATCATTTTATCACCAATAAAAGGACTAAAGTTATTTTCTTCCAGACCTTTAACACTCATTTTTCCAGACGAACTGTTTTTGGACCTATTGTAGTAGGCCATAACCCTGGGAAAAAGTGACGGCGAGTACATCAGTACCCCTTGTGCCCCCTTATCCATTACAAATTGAATCCGGTTCATGGCATCCTCGCTCCATTTGGAGGGTTCGGCAGTACCGGTTAAAACATAGGTGCCATCCGCATTTTTTGGTTCTCCGTCTTTTATTAAAACCAGTTTTCCGTTCACGTCTATGTTGGTATAATCGGAATAATCTCCTTCTTCTATGCCATAACTCGCGTATACAATTTCATTAAAATCCGCTCCCGCATCGTCAAAACTAACAAAATCTTCTCCCAGCACATAAGAAGTTCCATTTACTGTTAATGTTCCGGTCGGCATTTGGGAAACCTCTAAAGCCACTTTTTGAAAATAATCTCCATCGGCCTGGGCTGCGGATATATCCAAACTCGCGTATTCCGCCTTTAAATATTCAACAGCTTTTTTTTGGCCTGGTTCACCGGTTTCCCTGCCTTCAAACTCATCAGAGGCATAAATATACAGGTGCTCTTTCAATTCGGCCTCTGTAATTGTCTCGGCATAGGTTTCTGGATTAGCTATTTTTGCGGCGTCTTGGGCTTCAGGAGCTACTGCGGCTTTTTGAGAAGAATTACAGGCCATTGCCAAGCCCGCTAAAAGAAATAATGTTTTTTTCATCTTAAGTAGTCATAAAAATTTTTCAAAAATAATCAAAAGAAATATAGTGGATTACCTTAATAGGCAGAATTGAAAAGAATCCAGTGTTCGTCGCGCTTTAAAAATGCTTTTAGGAAAGGTTGATAGGTGTTTCTTAAAATATCAGGTTGCCACTATAGTTTCCTCAGTTGTCATTTAAATCCTCTTAAAATTTCTAAGATATTCATTGATATCATCTGTTAATCGAATTTTGATTATTTTTAAACAGTGAATACACTAGAAGATATGGTGACCAAAGATTTAGCAGACGTACATGGATTGATTTCCGAATTATTTAAATGGCCTACTACAAAGGCAGAATGGGACCAGTATCGCATAAGCGAGGAGCAAGTCGCTCATTTTCATGAATTTGGCTTTGTAGCAGGGATTAAATTGTTGGATAATGATGTTATAGACCAATTACGAGGGGAACTGGACGAAATTGTAGACCCAAGCCATCCTGGAAATTCACTTTTCTACGAATTTCACAGTAACGAATCTGGGAATGCAAATAATATTCTTTTCCACTCTTTAGGGCATTGGAGAATTACCAAGGGTTTTCATGATGTCCTTTGGAACCCCGCTTTTGTTATGGCGGCACACCAATTATTGGAGAACAAACCCGTACGCTTTTGGCACGACCAACTTTTTTATAAACCTGCGAAACATGGCGGAGTAGTGGCATGGCACCAAGATTATTCTTATTGGACGCGTACCATTGCCATGCAGCATTTAACCTGCTGGACAGGTTTGGACGATGCTACTGTTGAAAACGGGTGTTTACAGTATATTCCAAAAAGTCACAAATGGGGACTATTGCAGGCACCCGAGCTGGCAGGGGATATGGAGGGACTTTTAAACTACCTGACCGAGGAACAAAAAAAGGAATTCAACCCCGTACCAATTGAACTGAAAAAGGGATATGGCTCTTTTCATCATCCCTTATTGGTGCATGGTTCTCACGAAAATAAATCCCGCATGCCTAGGAGGGCATTTGTGCTAAATGTCTTTGCCGATGGCACCGTTAGCAATAGCGACGACGAGCTGTTAAAAGGGGTGCCTCCTGTTAAAAAAGGGGAAAAGATGCAGGGAAAGTTTTTTCCTTTACTCTATCCTTAACTGGCATTTATGCCGTCTGTAGTATTTTTCCAATAACGCTATTGCGTTAAAGCTTTTGCTATGGCAGCCTCTACCAGAGGTTCCATTACTTTGTAACCGGCAACGGTAGGATGTACCTCATCTTCGGCGTATCTTTTTGGAAGTCCATTTCTATCGTCTACCATGGCAGAAAAATAATCCAAGTAAATATGTCCTTTCTCCTCGGCATAGGATTTTAAGGAGGCATTTAAGGTAATTATCTTCTGGGCAGGTTCCAAGCCCGGTTTCCAAGGATAATCGTAAACCGGTAGGGTAGAGGAAAGGACTACTTTAATACCGCTTGCGTGAGCCAGCTCGGCCATATTTTTAATGTTATCCAAGATCATTGCTAGGGTAGAGGGGCCGGTATTGCCTGCGATATCATTTGTGCCGGCCAAAATAACCACCACCTCAGGTTTTAGGTCAATAACATCCTGTCTAAAACGGATCAGCATCTGTGGCGTGGTCTGGCCACTGATTCCTCTATTAATATAAGGCTTTCCTTTAAAAAACTCTGGTCTGGCGTTACCCCAACCTATGGTAATGGAATTGCCCATGAAAACTACCCTGTTTGGGTCTGGGTCGGTAGTATTTACTAAGGCATTCGCCTCTTGGAACTCTTTTAAATTCGCCCAATCCTGTGGGGGTTCTTGAGCGTCTGTTTCTTGTAAGCCAAATAGTGTAGTCATTATTCCCATCAATAAAGATAATTTTAGTTTTTTCATGGTGCATGTTGTAAAAATCAGTAGTCCTTTCGGCTGTATTTCAATTGTCACTGGATTTTTTGGTAGTCTTTGGATTTTGGAGATACCTATCGAGTTTTAAATCATGATTTTCCTCTGGTGTTAAGAGGAATATGGCCGCCCATAACCTGTTTTTCGGAATGTTAAAATCACAATTCGCATAATCTCGTGGAAACTCGAAAGCGGTGGCGGCAGACATATTTCCTATGGCGGCCATAAGTTCTCTGAGCGATTTAAAATAGGAATCTTCTTTACCTACATCTTCCAGATAGTCCATGTATGTACTATTGTGCAATAATCTGAGCGCTTTGAGGCCTTCAAAATTTGAATATACGGTGTCCTTGTAGTGTATAACAGTGTTCTTATAGGCTTCAAATGTCCAAATAGCATTGAAAGTGGAAGCATCCATAGCATCTAAGAATTTATATTTTTCGATTTCCTTAAAAGGGGCACTATATTCTTCGGTTTGTGCAGTTTCTTCAAAATAAAGATGGTAGGCTTCATTTGCATCGGTTGAATTCGTTTTCTTCAAAACCATATCATCTACAAAATCGATCATCGAGCCCAAGCCCTCCACTTCGGTTTTATTAAAAAATTTGGTCAAAGAGGTGTCACTTGTTAGGTCAATACTATTTTGGCTCCATACTGGCGTGGATGCTAGAAAAAATGATAAAAAAGCTACAGGTCCGTTCATAATTTTTAAATCTAGGTTCGTTTACTATATGCTTGACCATAAATCAATAAAATACTTAGGCAATAAATCATTTACCATCCAAAGCTCTGCGCTCTTCCGAATTTAAGGGAAGGATATTTATTATTTTTTCTTTATTAGGCCTTTGCACAAACAAATACGCCAGTAAACATACAGCAATTACCAAAGGCAAGGCATTTCCTATAGTATAATACACAAATAATGCTATGAAGGCAGGTGCCTCTATGAGGGCATATTTTACCAAGGAGGCTATTTGGTATGTATTCAGTTTTGTATCAAAAGAATCGGATAGTTTAATGTTGGATAACATTTTTTTAAAGAGTAACTGACTACCAAAATAGCCTAACAAAGCTGTAATTGGGACAAGGTAAAGCATGGAGCTATCGGTTGTCAAGTCAGTATTAAAACCATTGTTTTGCACAAAGGCGAATACTGAAAAAACTAAAAGACCAGCAACAAGGGATAGGTGGATAAGTTGTAGTGTTTGAATAAAACGGTTTACATCCATGGCCATTATTTATCGCATCTAAGATAGTTTATTTTGATTTTTTTGCTGCCATTCAAATTTTCATTTTCATAAATAAGTCGGTTTAAGTCCAGATTTAATACATTTGCCATCATAATGGGCAAAACTACGATTGTATTTATAATATTTCTTTTGATCACAAAATCCTACGGACAATTGGAAAAGGACAAGGCGCTCCATTTTTTAGGCGGTAATTTGTACGGACTGGTAGGCGCAGGTGTTGCTTCGCAGTTATCTAAAGGAAATAGAACATGGACTTTTGTAGGTTCTTTAGGCGGAAGTCTTCTTATTGGTCTTGCCAAGGAGGCTATAGACCAGAACCAGTATAACGGTTGGGATAACGGCGACCTTTTTGCCACCGTCTTAGGCGGAGCAGCGGTAGGAGTCACAATTGATATATTTAAACAAAAGAAAAAAAGAAAGCGCGATGAAATTTTTAGGCAAGCTGTTGGCTATAAAAAAATCATCGCGACTACCATATTATTCCCTGGTATCGAACAGGAGCCATTGAGTTTGCTGGGTATTTCTAACCGCGTTCGTGCGAGTATTCCTTAAACTTAATATTTTGCACTTTTACCATTGGCCAAGCTTTGGGAAATAAATTCCCGTATGTCGTCGTTGGAATTTTTTAAATCTTCCTTGCGCAGGTACATCATGTGACCTGACCGGTATCCCTTAAAACTAAAACGATCTTTCATTCTTCCGCTAGGGTCTACCTGCCACATCGTGTACTTGGCGTTAAAATAAGTCGTGGCACCGTCATAGTAGCCAGATTGCACCAACACCTTTAAATAGGGGTTCTGTGCCATGGCTTGGCGTAGGTCATCCCGAGTCGTGTCGTTTTCGTTGTTCCATGGACTAACCGGGCCGAACATATTGTATTTAATATCTGTTCTAAATTTCAGCTCCTCTTGCAAATAATAATTGATGGCAGGTGTAAAACTATGTAGCCAAGAGGTAAGTTCGGCACTATAATCTGGGCGCATTCCAATGTTTTGCCTATCTATTCCCAAGTATCTGGAATCCAATCTTCCAATGTTATAATCCCCTTTGTCCTTCAAAAGATTTTTCCAGAAATAGGACGTTGGGATTACCAAATTCATTTCCAAAATCTCCTTTTCTGAAATGCCCGAGTAATAGGCTACCTTCTTGGCGACACTATTTTTTTCTTCTTCAGTGATAAAGCCACCTTTGGCGATGGCGGGAATTAAAGTATTGATGGTGTATTCTTCGGATTCCGGTAAGATTTCCAACAAATCTTTTTGTTGTAAGGCGGGGGGTAACACCTTATGGTGCCAAGCCGCCGCGGTATAATACGGTAAATTAATGGCTTGCGAGACCGGGCCATCTTCCTGGATAATTTTATAGTCCGCTGGTGAGACCATGATTACCCCGTTCAGATACATCCATTGTTGGTTTTGTAGTGCTAATGAAAGTCCCATAACACGCGTGCCGCCATAACTTTCACCTATAATATATTTTGGGGAACTCCAGCGGTTGTTTCTCGTCACAAAGGTATTTAGCCACTCCGCCAAATACTTAATATCCGCATTAATACCAAAAAACTTGGAACGGTCCACATCCTTGCCGGTTTCTGGAATGGTACGTGAATAACCGGTATTTGCCGGATTGACATAAACAATGTCGGTAACATCCAATACGGAATACGGATTTTCCTTAACGCCGTAAGGCTGTACGGGATAGCCTTCGTCATCTATTTTTAATATTCTGGGGCCGGTATAGGCCAAATGCATCCAAACGGAAGCTGACCCTGGTCCGCCGTTGAAGGAAATTAACAAAGGTCTTGCAGCGCGGTCTTTCACATTGTTGCGCGTATAATAGGTGTAGTGCAAAGATGCGCTAGGCACTCCGTTTTCGTCCCAAACAGGTTGTGTTCCTGTTTGTGCCGTGTAATTAATGAGCGTACCGTTTATGGTAACACTGTTTTGGGTAGTTACGACAGTATCAATGGGTAGTTTTCTGTTCTGGGCAACCCCACTGATTGTAGCAAGAAGAAGAATAGCTAAGCTGTAAAGTGTTCTCATTTGTTTTTATAGAATTAGTCAATTCTAAAAATAAGTAATTATTCAGAAAGTAAGGCTCATGGCATAGACTTATTTTGAATTGTAAATTACCTAAAAACTTAAGGTTTAACGATAGGACTAAAAGGATCAGGATCAATTTTGATACCCTTCTTAAGTCCATCTTAAGTCAATCAAGGGAATTCTAATGATGGCCTTTTGATTTTGACAAAGGGCACTTTTGGCTTTAAAAAAAGAAACTTCCTTTATCCAATAGGTTTACAAGGGTACTTTACTTTAAATTAAAACATGGTTGATACTAATCTTACTTTTAATATACATACTAACCTTTTCTTAAAACCAAGATAATATATTGCTAATTCATAGTATACCTTAACATAAGGTGATGGTGGTAGTTTTGAAAAAAATTAATAACCTTAAAACTATTTGGAAAATGAAACAATTAAGTAAATTATTGATAAAAAAGCAGTTTTTCTGTCTGTTGTAGCCCTTTGCGTCTTTAGCTGTAATCCCGAAGAAGGTATTAACGGTATCAACGGTATTGATGGCATCGATGGCCTGGACGGAGCGGATGGTATCAATGGCGAAGATGGGGAAAATCTTACCCTATCTGCCACGCTTTTTGAGAATAAATCAAAATTGGAGTCCCTTGTTGCCCTTAAATCCCAGTTCAACTTTGTAAAGGCATACTCCTTAGTAAGCTCTAGAGATACGCTGTCCAATGGGTTTCAATTGGTAGGCGCACAGGATAGGGTAGGTTTTTTACGCGACCCCAATGGCCCAGGGTATATTTATTTATCGAATGCAGAGGACGATTATGCCATAGCGCGCATTCGGTTTGATGAGTTTATGAACCCCATTGAAGGGGACTGGGTATTAAATTCCGGGGTAGATGATTTTGCCAGACAGTGTTCGGGCACGATGTGGGAAGCCGATATACACGGAGGTGCACAAGACCTATACCTTTCCGCTTCGGAAAGGTTTCATTATGACGTCAAGGGCATAGACCCTTATATGACAACGGCAACCCCAACCGCAGATTTTGGTTTGGATGCCTTAGGAGAGTTCGCCTGGGAGAATGCGGTTCCCTTGCCAAAGGACGCGTATTCCGGAAAGACGGTCATTGTGGGTGGTGGTGATGATTCAAGCGGATCTGAAGGTCAGGTCACCCTTTATTACTCGGAAGCCGGGGATGCCGATCTAACTGGCGGAAAGATTTATGTGCTTCGTTTAAAACAAGTATCGGACGGAGCTAACGGGGTAATGGATGCCCTACCTTCAACTATCTATAATGAGTCCGGTCTCGATTTTCAAGCAACGTACGATGTTGAGTTTGTAGAGATTGAAAATGGAGCTGCCTTGACGAAAGATGAAATGGAAGATGCCAACGTTGGGGTATTCGCAACTGCTTTTATGAGGGTAGAGGATGTAGACTACCAAAAGGGAACGGATGCCATGGCAAGAAATGTATTTTTTGCCGTTACCGGTAGAGGACTCGGAAGAGGTACTTACAATGATTGGGGTACAGTGTATAAATTAGAGTTGGACGAAGGCTCGCCGCTTAGCGGAAAACTGACCCAGATAATCAGTGGTAATACTGATACCAATAATGCGGACGGTAACTTGGCCTCCCTACAAAGTCCCGATAATATATGCGTTACTGAGAATTTTATATATACCCAAGAAGATTCGAATTCTTTTGACAGAGGTCATTCCGCTTGCATCTACCAGTCCGATTTAAATGGCAATAACAGTAGGGTAGTATTGGAATTTATTGTGCGGGC
>Ga0075108_10000529_pt1 | contig 22560 bp, 24 predicted proteins | sample AntAceMetag02UK1_FD_69797 | JGI IMG/M metagenome (GOLD analysis project Ga0075108, IMG submission 69797) | Saline lake microbial communities from Ace Lake, Antarctica - Antarctic Ace Lake Metagenome 02UK1 | ecosystem: Environmental > Aquatic > Non-marine Saline and Alkaline > Saline | place...
TTCCGTACTTTATGTCTGGTAACCTAAAGATACAATAAAACCAAGGGTTTCCCTTGGTTTTCATGCTATATGTTGCTTCTCGGGAACCCATAAATACTGGGTGCGAAACTTGAGTTACTATCTAAAGAATTAGAATTGAGTTTAGAATATTTTCTACTTTACTACATGGTCACTTACCTTAGTATATTCAGTATTAAAAAACGGAGGGAATCATGAAAAACCTAGTTAAAGTAGAACGTACCAGGCTAGATTTAACCCAAGCAAAGCTTGCCGAAAAATTAGGAGTTTCAAGACAGACCATACATGCCATTGAAAAGGACAAATTTAATCCATCGGTGACCTTAGCCCTAAAGATGGCCCGGTTGTTCAATTTGTCGGTAGAAGAATTGTTTACACTCGAGGGCGAGGGCTGAATATAATGGCATAATAAAGCATTAAGAATTGAAAAGGACTGGGTCTGTTAATACATCAACCCAAAAAGGTATAAAGGAATACTGTTCATCCCCCCTATTTCTATATCGTCCCGCACCACATAGGCATTTTTTGCCCCTTTGATCTGTTCGGTCGATTTGCCTTTGCCGCCAATTTCAAATAGGTATTTCCGGTCAATTAGGAAATCTCCTTTGTCTGCCAAGTGGATTTCATGTTGCCCGAAGTTTTTGAACATATTGGCAAAAAATGTTTCCCGTATAGTGCCTATCTCATGAGTATTTCTGCTCAATGCCAAAATGAGATTGGAATTGTTCAAGTATAATTTTTGAGGTTTTGTGAAGGCACCAACACCCTTGGTAGGGCGGTACAGTTCCATGACCAAATCTGCCCTGTTCAATAACTTGATGGCACTCAACAAAAAATCCCTGGACATTCCCAAACGTTCGCCTAACTTGGAAATATTGGGTGTGAATGGTACGGATTGTGCAATGGCCACCAACAGTTTTTTGATTCTGATGATATCCGAATAGGGCATGTTTTCCACCGCACTTACATCAATCTCCAATATGAGATTAATCGTGCGGGTAAGTTTTTGCAGATACGCATCTTTATTTTCCAAAAAGTACGGATAGGCCCCATAATCCAAATAATTCTTAAAATAAGGTATAGGCGTTCCTATTCCCTTTTTTACTTCTCTTCCTATAGCTACATGATCGGTCAATAATTGCTGGAAATCCACTTTTGGGAGCTCATATCCTTCAGAGAACAGGACAAACTCCCTAAATGAAAGTTCTTTTAAGTTGTATGTGGTTACCCTGCGGCTTAGATCGGATTCGCCCTTGTAAATTTCCAATATAGAGGAAGAGGTAAAGACCGTTTTTAAGTGCGGAAATTGATCGTAGATTAGCTTTAGTTCCCTAGACCATCTTGGATATTTATGGACTTCATCCAAAAAAAGATGGGTGCCACCGCCTAAAACAAATTCTTTGGCCAGATCCACCAAAGTATGTTCCGAAAAATACAGGTTATCCAATGAAACGTACAGTGCGATTGCTTTTTCAGACAGTTTAAAGCGAATTCTTTGAAGCAGCAAGGTTGTTTTACCGCTGCCCCTTGCGCCCTTTAAACCAATAAGCCTATTTTTCCAGTCGATATCGGCCAATAAGTACCTCTCCTTTAAGGAAACATGCTGCAATACATCTTCCTGAAGTGCAAATAACTCATCCATGTTAAGTGTAACAATACTCAAATATACAAATAATGTATTCTTGTACCGACAAAAATAATGTTTTTTGTCTTTTTTTATATACAATAAATAACATAATTGTCTTTTATTAACGACATTATTTTAAAATAGCACTTATCAATTCCTGCAACTCCCCAACAACCTCATCCTCAAACCAAGGATTTTTACCTCGCCAAAAATGATTCACGGGCGATGGATGCGGCAACGGAAAATACATTGGTAGAAAATTGGCATAGTTTGCTACATTTTCCGTTAGGTTCTTTTTGGAGTTCTCTCCTAAATAATGATCTTGTGCGTATTTACCTATCAGGAGCGCCAATTGGACATTTTTCAACTGTTCCCAAACCAACGGGTGCCATAGCGGTGCGCATTCTTTCCGTGGTGGCAAATCCCCTGTTTTTGCTTTTCCTGGATAACAGAATCCCATGGGCAATACGGCAAAATTATCCGCATCGTAAAACTGTTCTTCGCTTACGCCCAACCATTCGCGTAATTTTCGGCCACTAGCATCGTCCCATGCTTTGTTATGGTCGTGGGCCTTTTTTCCCGGTGCCTGGCTCACCAAGACAATTTTTGATTTTATGGTTCCGGAAACAATAGGTCTAGGCTCCAAAGGCAAATGTGACTTACAGACTTCACAAGCCCTTATTTCCTTCAATAATTTTTGCATAGCATGTTTTTAACCTCAATTCATTCGGTTGTTTTACCTCCACTATCACGGCGTAAACATAACCCTGAAACCCTAGATTATAGGACAAGGCTTTGTAATAACCATATAGTCAACATCCCCCAAAAAGTACCTGTAGCCATACTCAAAATGGCCAATACTATGGCATGTGGCATCCATTTTTTATTATAGGCTGCCGTAACCGCCGGGGCAGTAGCTATTCCGCCAACATTGGCCATACTGGCAATGGGTACCCAGGCCATGTTCACGTTGAGCATTTTGGCCACAGCCATCATAAAAATGAAGTGGCCTACCAACCAAACAATTAAAAAGCCTAAAAATTGGAGGTTGAACCCAAGTGTTGCCAGTTGTAATTTTAAACCCAACACGGCCATGACCACAATAATTAGAATCCCACCTGCCTTTAGTGCAAAAGCATAGTTCCATTTGGGGAGCAAATTGCAAAGTACCAAACCCACTAAGGACAAGAGCACCACTTTTAGAATAAAGCTGTCCAATAGCGCATTGAACAAAACCACTATTCCTAAAAGTATCACGCCCGTTAGGGCCGGATGTAGGGGTTTATCCGTTAGTTGTCTGAGGTCTTCCGGCAGACCGACATCGTTTATTTTAAAAATTTTGTTCAACCAAGGACTCTTTTTTATACCTTGGAACATGAGAATAGTCCAAACGTTCACCAATAGGTTATCCATGACCAAAACGGTTAAAAAGATATTTTCCGGACACTCCACCAGTTCCTTCAGCACCAATTGGCTCGTGCTACCTCCAATCCAACTACCAACAATTGGTGGAATTCCCATCCAATAACCTTCCCCCGCCAAAATACCCGAGACCAAAGAGGTGTCAGAGAAAATCCACATGAACACAACCGGAAAAATAGCAATAAAGCATGAACCCGCAACAAAAACGACTATGGGCCTTATGCCAATGGATTTTAGTTGCCTCAGCGACAGGCTGCTCATTACGGCGATAATGGCCAAGGGTATAAAATAATCCTTGCTGAACTCATGTATGTTCGCCTGTGCATAATCTACATTGAAAAGATAGGAAATAATGGCCGGTATTAGATAAGCCAACAAGATGGCCGGCACCCAATCAAAAACCGATTTGATATTACTGTTTTCCCACCGATCCAGATTGTATACGGCAACCACCGTAAAAATAGTTATGAGCCATGGAACTACCATTATTCCAAAATACCCAAATGAACGATTCGTGAACCGGAAATAGCTACAGGATTAGTGCTCTTGCCAACTATAATGCCATCTTCGGGCGCCTTATATGTCTCAATTACCTCACCAAAGGAGTTTCGTAGCACGGCGAGGGTTTCATTTTCTTTCATTTTTTGGTTCAGGTCCACCAGCACATCCAAATAGCCTCCCTTATCGGTATGTATCCAATAGGATTTTGAGCAGACTTTCACTTCCTTGGACAACTCTGCATCCCCTTTTAGAAAATTAAGATACACCATCATATTTTGAAGTCCGCCCACTCCTCTTTTGATCATTTCGTTTTGGTATACTTGTGGGTTACCATACTCCACAGTAATGGATTTAACCCCTTTCTCTATGGCAAAGGCTCTCATGGTAAGTCCGGAAGCAGAGCCAAAACTTGCCTTACCCTTATTGGAAACGATGATATCCGGTGCCAAAGCACGGAGCATGTTCGCCAAGGTATCGTTTTGCATATCTCCCCTGCCATAAAGGCTATTGGCCCTACCAAAACTTGCGGTATGTAAGTCTACGTGGTAGTCTAAAAAAGAAATAACTTTCTGGCCTATTTTGTAGGCCATTTGTTCCGATTGGCCTCCATTGGCCTTTCCCGGAAAAATTCGATTCAGGTCTACACCGTCACTAAATTCCCGCTGGTTATTGGCTATGGCCAAAGGATTAAGGCCGGGAATTGCGATCATAGTACCTTGAAGGTTTTGCGGATCTATGGCCTTAAAAAGTTCATGTATAATGGCAATGCCGTTTAGTTCATTCCCATGGATGGCCGCTGTAATACCTAAAACGGGACCATTACCCTTTCCTTTGGCGACCAATACAGGTATATTTATCGGGTTTGAAAGATGGTTTTCGGCAAGGGACAGCCAAAGTGTGTGGATTTTGCCGCTTTCTAGGCTCTCTAGGTCTAGGTTTTTAACTATGGGGGCATTGCCCTCTTGTGAAAAAAGGGGTGCAGTAATAAGCAATGTTACTAAAAAGACTAAAAGTTGCTTCATGGCTCATATGTTTGTCCGATAAATATAACCCTTATTTTTTTCCACCAACAACGATAACAATTTCGCCCTTAGGCGGCTTGTCCGTATAATACCGTAAGACTTCCACAGCGGTTCCCCGCACCGTTTCTTCATACAATTTTGTGAGTTCCCTCGATACGGATACTTGGCGTTCCGCCCCGAAGTATTCCACCAAATGCGCAAGTGTTTTTAGGAGTTTATGAGGGGATTCATAAAATATGATAGTCCGGGTTTCCTCGGCCAAAAATTTCAAGCGTGTTTGTCTTCCCTTTTTTACGGGCAGGAAGCCCTCAAAAACAAACTTATCGTTTGGTAGTCCGCTATTTACCAATGCCGGTACAAAAGCCGTTGCGCCCGGTAAACATTCTACATCAATACCCTGTTCTAAACAAGCCCTGGTCAATAAAAAACCTGGGTCGGATATGGCCGGAGTTCCGGCATCCGAAATCAGTGCGATGTTTTCCCCGTCCTGTAACCTTTTTATAATAAGGTCTACCGTTTTATGCTCGTTATGCATGTGATGGCTGTGCATCTGTGTAGCGATCTCAAAATGCTGTAGCAGTTTGCCACTCGTGCGGGTATCCTCCGCAAGAATAAGGTCTACCTCCTTTAACATACGAATGGCCCTTAGGGTCATATCCTCTAAATTGCCGATTGGCGTTGGCACCAAATACAGTTTTCCCATAGCGTTCATTCGATGATTCTAGACAAAAGTAGTGATACTACAACAGACTAGTAAACAATAAAACCCGACATTTCTGCCGGGTTCTCACCATAAATTTTTATTCTCTGGATTATGTGAATCTCCGAGCAATCAGTTCCATAAAACGGAACTCATACTCCTCTTTGCCTACCCAGTTATTATAGTCGGGCTTTACCATATTTACAATAAAAGCTATAGAACGTTCCTCTGTGTCTATCGTACTTAATTGAGATAGTACTCTATTATAATCCTCTGTGTTATTCTGGAACAAGTGTTTTACAAAGGCCAATCTATTGTTTAGGTCTACCTTAAGTTCCTGATTAGAAAAACGTTCGTTCAATGATTTTAGCGTCTCTACCTTTCTATCATTGGCGGGCATAAAAATTTCCTTGTCGTTCTTCATCAAATCCGGTCGTCCCATAAACTCTTTTAAAACCTCGTCCAAGCTTTCGGAACTTGGCATTTCGGAAACCATATCCTTTATTGTATCCATGCCGGGAATAATAATGTCCTCTTCATGCGGATTACTTTCCGGTACGGATGAATTCGCTCTCAAAACCGCATTGGCCATTTTTTCAAATTTTTCGGCAATGACGTTTTTGGAAACATCTACTTGTATATGGTTCAATTCTTCCTCTATAAATTTTAGAACGGCCAATTTTTCATAGAGATTTTTGGCAGCTTCGTACAATGCGGGAATTTCTTTCAAATTCTTGGAAGTAATGATGTCCGTAGACATTTTTATCAATTCCTCTTTTAACTTCTGTTTCATCTTTTACTTTTTCTTTCGATCCAAAGACCTGTAGTGGTCTTATCAATATACAGCTTTTATTTTTAATCTAAATCGATGTCATTTCTGAAATCCTTGTCAAGTTACACCCTATCATTAAAATAGACCATGTTTTTTTAATAACTTTAGCATTCTATAAACTACAACGAAAAAACACCTTAATTTAGTCTAAAATTACAAAATGTTTCTCGAAAATACCGTTAACCCCAAAGAACAGTTCGGCTGGATAGAAGTGATTGCCGGATCCATGTTTTCCGGGAAGACAGAGGAGCTTATTCGAAGGCTGAAACGCGCCCAATTCGCAAAATTAAAGATCGAGATCTTTAAACCGATGGTAGATACGCGCTACAATGAAGAAATGGTAGTGTCCCACGATGCCAACGAAATACGTTCCACCCCTGTGCCCGCCGCCGCCAATATTCGCATTTTGGCAGACACCTGTGATGTCATAGGAATAGACGAAGCCCAATTTTTTGATGATGAAATCGTAACCGTTTGTAACGATTTGGCCAATAAGGGCATACGGGTGATCGTTGCCGGCCTGGACATGGATTTTAAGGGGAACCCCTTTGGCCCCATGCCCGCATTAATGGCAACTGCGGAATATGTGACCAAGGTACACGCCATTTGCACCCGAACGGGTAATTTGGCAAATTATAGCTTTAGAAAATCCAACAACGATAAATTGGTGATGCTCGGGGAAATAGAAGAATACGAACCATTGAGCAGAGGTGCATTTTACAAGGCGATGTTAAAAGAACGAGTAAAGAAAATCGACGTGACATCCGAAGAACTTAACAACAAAAATAAAAGTTCCAATGGCTAAGGCAAGGGAAACTGTTCTTGAGCTGGACTTAAAGGCCTTGGCGCACAACTACCATTATTTACGGTCCAAATTGCGGGCGGAGACCAAATTCCTGTCCGTGGTCAAAGCTTTTGCCTACGGGAGCGATACGCAAATTATTGCGAAAAAACTACAGGAATTGGGAACCGATTATTTTGCGGTGGCCTACACCAGCGAAGGCGTTACTTTGCGCGATGCCGGTATTACCAAACCCATTTTGGTATTGCACCCGCAAGAAGTAAGTTTTGAGATCCTTATAGAGCGCTGTCTGGAACCGAGTATCTACTCCAAGAATATTTTAAACGGCTTCCTGGAAACGGCAAAAAAACACAAGCAGACCAAGTATCCCGTACACCTAAAATTTAATACAGGTCTTAACAGATTGGGGTTTAGGGCAGATGAAGTAGCCCATGTAGCATCAATTCTGAACACCACGGACGCCATAAAGGGGGTATCGGTCTTCTCACATTTAGCGGCCTCCGAAGATCTGGCGGAAACCGAATTTACGGAACTACAGATCAGCACGTTCCATACTATTGCATCAGCATTGGATAGTATTCTGAAAAATCGCCCGTTCAGGCATTTGTTGAATACTTCCGGAATCATAAATTACCCACAGGCACAATATGACATGGTGCGGAGCGGTATTGCGCTTTACGGTTATGGCAACGAGGCAGGTATAGACAAAGAGCTGAAACCGGTTGCCAGTCTTAAGACCATTATTGCACAAATACACCACCTTGGTGCTAACGAGAGCGTAGGATACAATAGGGGTTTTTTTACCGCAAGCAGTCCCAAGACCACGGCAACATTGCCCTTGGGCCACGCAGACGGTATTGGCAGACAGTACGGGAACGGTAAGACCTTTGTTAGCGTGCATGGCAAAAAAGCGCCTATTATCGGTAATGTTTGTATGGATATGATCATGATCGATATCACAGGAATAAATTGCGAAGAAGGCGACGAAGTGCTTATATTTGGACCGGAACTATCCGCCCATAAATTTGCGGAAACCGCCAATACGATCTCCTATGAGCTGTTAACGGGTATTTCGCAACGCGTAAGGCGCTCTATTATTTATTAAGGCATCTATTAACATTTTATTGGGAAGTCGATATTTTTAGTACCTTTTGCCTAGAATATTAACCATTTTAAAAACACCAAATTATGTCAAAAGAGTTCAAGAATTTTATAATGACAGGGAATGTAATTGACCTTGGGGTTGCCGTTATTTTGGCCGGTGCCGTAGGACTTGTCGTAAGCGGATTTGTATCCGATATTATGATGCCGATTATCGGTCATTTTTCCGGCGGCGTAGATTTTGCCGATATGAAAATTGTTTTGAGTCAGGCTGTTATTGCATCCGACGGTACGCTAACAACACCGGAAAATGCGATCATGTATGGTAAATGGGTGAATGCGCTTATCAGCTTGATCATTGTTGGTTTGGTATTGTTTATAATCGTTAAGGCCTACAACAAAATAAAAACTCCGGTCAAGCCAGCTCCAGAAGTTCCAGCGGGACCAACGGCGGTAGAAGTACTTGCCGAAATCAGGGACGCCTTAAAAAAATAAAGAAATATCCCGAAATGAATTCGGGACAAGCCGCTGCACATGCAGTTTAACTTCAAAACCGTCAATAGTCGTTTCGCTAACACTATTGACGGTTCTTTTTTTAATAAATAGTATTTCTCGAGGAAATGCCGCGGGGTCGCATCCGGATGGTAAAAGTTAACAAGGAATCCAGGGACAACGGACAAGAATCAAGAGACAAGAGACAAAAAATTCCAGCCGGCCTTCTGGCAATTAAGTTCCCCGAGCCAAGTAGTATGCAATCCTTATCCCGACAGCTCGATGTCCTTATTTCTGCGCAGTTCATTAAGACAAGAGGTACTGCAACATAGACAGTAGAAATATAATTTTTATATTTATAACAATTTGTTATATTTTTAAAATTCTAATAAATTTTAGTGCTGCACCACGCGGTATTACCTATTTTTGCCCTTCAATTTTAATACGCAAAAAATGAAAGTAGCAGTAGTTGGTGCCACAGGCATGGTAGGTGAGGTAATGCTAAAGATTTTGGCAGAACGAAATTTTCCCATTACAGAACTTATATTGGTCGCTTCGGAGCGCTCGGTAGGCAAAAAACTATCCTATAAAGGACAAGAATATACGCTGATGGGATTGGCCGATGCCTTAGCCCAAAAACCACATATTGCCATTTTTTCGGCCGGAGGCGATACCTCTTTGGAATGGGCACCCAAATTCGCCGAAGTTGGCACTACGGTCATAGACAATTCCTCCGCATGGCGCATGGATGCCTCAAAAAAACTGGTAGTGCCAGAAATCAATGCCCATGAACTTACCGCAAGCGATAAAATTATTGCCAACCCCAACTGCTCTACCATACAATTGGTCATGGTTTTGGCACCATTACATAAAAAGTATAAGATGAAACGAGTGGTCATTTCTACCTATCAGTCCGTATCGGGTACGGGCCTAAAAGCGGTACAACAACTAGAGAACGAGATTGCTGGAATTAAAGGCGAAATGGCCTATCCCTACCCTATCGGGCGCAATGCATTGCCTCATTGCGATGTTTTCTTGGAAAATGGCTACACCAAGGAAGAAATGAAGCTTGCTCGCGAACCACAAAAAATATTGGACGATCGTTCTTTTTCAATTTCTGCCACGGCGGTGCGAATTCCTACTTCGGGCGGACATTCGGAATCCGTGAACGTGGAATTCCTGAACGATTTTGAATTGAACGAAGTCCGCCGTATCCTAAACGACACGCCGGGCGTCACGGTTCAGGACAACCCGGATACGAATACCTATCCCATGCCCATTTATGCGCACGATAAGGATGAGGTATTCGTGGGCCGCATCCGCAGGGACGAAACCCAACGCAATACCATGAATATGTGGATCGTTGCAGATAATCTAAGAAAAGGAGCTGCGACAAATGCCGTGCAGATAGCGGAGTACTTGGTAGAGCATAAATTAGTGTAGTCCTAAGATTCCAAGAATGTTAAAACCTTCAAAACAGCACCGTTTTGGAGGTTTTTTTATGGTAATTTTAACCAGACAAATTACTGTACTATCATGAAAAAACCAATTGTAGGCCTATCAGTCATCCTTACACTTGCCGCCTGCCAAACAGAAACTAAAAGAGAACCGATCGCCGTGAACTATCCTACGACCGCAAAAGTTGATACCGTTGACATCTATTTTGGAACCGAAGTACCCGATCCGTATCGCTGGTTGGAAGACGATCGCAGCGCCGAAACCGAAGCTTGGGTAACGGACCAGAACAAGACTACATCTGGCTATTTGGAGAATATTCCCTTCAGAAACGATATTAAAAGGCGTTTGGAAAAATTATGGAACTACGAGAAACTGGGTTCCCCGTTCAAGGAAGGCGATTACACCTATTTTTATAAGAACGATGGGCTACAAAACCAATATGTAGTGTATCGTAAAAAGGGCGATGCAGAAGCCGAGGTCTTTTTGAATCCCAACACGTTTTCCGAAGATGGCACGACCTCTTTGGCCGTACTCAGTTTTACCAAGGACGGTTCGTTAGCGGCCTATTTAATTTCCGAGGGCGGAAGCGATTGGCGAAAGGCCATTATTATGGAAACCGAATCCCGTAAAATTATCGAGGACACCTTGGTCGACATTAAATTTAGCGGCCTCTCTTGGAAGGGCAACGACGGTTTTTATTATTCCAGCTACGATAAGCCCGAGGGAAGCGAGCTTTCCGCAAAAACGGACCAGCACAAAGTGTACTACCACAAGCTGGGCAAACCACAAAAAGACGACGAACTTATTTACGGCGGAACACCCTTGGAAAAGCATCGCTATGTAGGGGCAAGTGTAACCGAAGATAATCGTTATTTAGTTATTTCGGCCTCGGTGTCCACCTCTGGAAATAAATTGTTTATTCGAGATCTGGAAGACCCCAACGGGTTGTTAATTCCTATCGTAGAAGACACGGAATCCGATAATAACATCATTGAAAACTTAGGCTCCAAATTATATATTGTTACCAACCGGAACGCTCCTAACAAAAAAATTAGTACCGTAGATGCCAAGAATCCCGGCCACGAGAATTGGGTAGATTTTATTCCGGAAACCGAAAACGTATTAAGCCCCAGTACAGGCGGTGGATACTTTTTTGCAGAATATATGGTAGATGCCATTTCTAAAGTGCTACAATATGATTACGATGGTAAATTGGTACGTGAAGTAAAATTACCAGGTGTGGGGAGTGCTGGCGGTTTTGGAGGCAAAAAGGAGGATAAAGAATTCTATTTCTCCTTTACCAATTATACCACACCAGACTCTTCTTACAAATACAACGTGGAAACTGGTGAATACGAGCAGTATTGGAAGCCGGAAATCGATTTTAGTCCAGAAGATTACGAATCTACACAGGTATTTTATACATCCAAGGACGATACCAAAGTGCCTATGATCATTACGCACAAAAAAGGATTGGAACTCAATGGCAAAAACCCTACTATCCTATATGGTTATGGTGGGTTTAACATCAGCCTTACACCATCTTTTAGTATTGTAACCGCTATATGGATGGAACAGGGCGGTGTGTATGCCGTTCCCAATTTAAGGGGCGGTGGGGAATATGGAAAAAAGTGGCACGATGCCGGCATCAAAACCAAAAAACAGAACGTCTTTGATGATTTTATAGCTGCTGCGGAATACCTGATCGACAACAAATACACTTCCAAGGAATATTTGGCCATTCGTGGTGGTTCCAATGGCGGTCTGCTGGTTGGCGCTACAATGACACAAAGACCAGACTTAATGCAGGTGGCCTTGCCCGCAGTAGGTGTTTTGGATATGTTGCGCTACCATACCTTTACGTCCGGTGCAGGATGGGCTTATGATTACGGTACATCCGAGGATGATGCGGAAATGTTCAACTATATTAAAGGCTATTCTCCCGTGCACAACGTGAAAACAGGAACATCATACCCGGCTACTTTGATAACTACAGGTGATCATGACGATCGTGTGGTTCCCGCGCACAGTTTTAAATTTGCGGCGGAACTACAGGAAAAGCAGACCGGAACTAATCCTACCCTTATCCGTATTGAAACCAATGCCGGACACGGTGCAGGAACGCCCGTAAGCAAAACTATTGAGCAGTATGCGGATATTTATGGTTTTACGCTGTACAATATGGGTTTTGAAGAACTGCCCAATCCCTCGGTTTTGAAGGAATTTAAAGAGTAGACGAACGCATTATTACATTACATGTAAATCCGTTCTTGTTTAGGGCGGATTTTTTATATACTATACCCAAACTAAAAACTATGCTCAGAGTAGAACATGTTTCTTATGCCTACGATAAAGACCTTGTCCTTGAAAATATTGATTTTGCAATAGCAAGAGGGGAACATGTGGCCCTTATCGGGGAAAGTGGCTGTGGAAAGAGTACCTTGCTTAAAATCATATACGGACTACTAGACTTGGAACAGGGTGCTGTTTACTGGGAAAACGAAGCTGTTTTGGGACCCGCCCATCATCTGGTTCCGGGCGCGCCGTTTATGAAATATTTGTCCCAAGATTTTGACCTGATGCCCTTTATTTCAGTGTCGGAAAACATATCCCAATACCTCTCCGTCTTTTATCCCGAAGAACTACAAGCACGAACACAAGAGCTATTGGGAATGATAGAATTAACGGACTTTGCCCACAAAAAAGTAAAGACGCTAAGTGGCGGCCAACAACAACGCGTGGCCTTAGCAAGGGTCTTGGCGCAAAAGCCTGAAATCTTGCTATTGGACGAACCTTTTGGCCATATAGATAATTTTTTGAAAAATAGCCTGCGGAGGGGCATCTTTAAATATGCGAAGGACAACGCTATTACCTGCGTCGTAGCAACACATGACTATAATGATGTCTTACCCTTTATGGATAGGATGATCGTCTTGCGGGATAACGGCATTATCGCCACCGGGCGTCCTATGGATTTGTATACCAATCCCGGTAATCTGTATATCGCATCCTTATTCGGGGAGGCTAATAGCATCGCCATGTCCCATTTGAAATCCTACGCCAATTCCGATCGAACGATTATCGTCTACGCCCATGAACTTCGGGTCTCAAATACCTCCGGATTACCGGTTTCGGTAAAAGAAAGTTACCCTATGGGGAGTTATTACCTTACTACGGGAGAGATGACCAACGGCGATACGGTCTTTTTTCATCATCAAACCGTACTGCCCAAGGGCAAGGAAGTGTATCTGAATATTTCTTTGGAAACCATTAATCAAAGAATACGATAACCGGAGTTTTGCAAATACCTCATATTAGATGAATGGTATCACTTGGGTCGATTTGTATTGTAATTAATCAAAAAAAAGGTGTTCTCACAATATGTAGAAGCTTACAGCGTTGGGCATTGGAATTTTAATCCTAACACCATGAAAAAAGTACATCTGTTATTGACATTAATCGTATTTACATTATTACTACTGCCTATACTCCTAAACTAAGAGCATAGGGGGCGGCCAATGAACAACCTATTTATTTTGTTTTACTATTTTTACGCAAAATAGTATTTTGGACCGCAACCTAATTTTATCGGAACTTCAGTTTAAGGCCATGCGTAGTAGCGGGCCTGGCGGACAGCATGCGAACAAGGTTTCCTCTAAGGTGGAAGTAACTTTTAACCTTGTTACTTCAGCGGGACTGAACGAGAGAGAAAAAGACCGACTTCAATTAAAGCTAAAATCGAAACTATCCAAAAATGGGGTGTTGCTGTTGCAATGCGATGAATCTCGTAGCCAGCATACAAACAAGGACATTGTTACGGAACGCTTGTTGAAATTATTGGAAAACGCCTTGATTCTACCTAAAAAAAGAAAGCCTTCAAAACCGTCTAGGTCATCCATAGAAAAAAGACTTAAATCTAAAAAGAAGGCGGCCCTAAAAAAGGCTGATCGTACTAAGCCTCGTTTGGATTAAAACATTGATTAACCAACAGGTTTAGTCCTGCATTCGCATAATTAGATAACTGTCAGTATTTTATTTTCTTTGGATTGAAAAGTGAAACTATCCCCTTCCTGTTTGCCCAACAACAATTTTCCTATAGGTGTAGCCGGAGAAATACAATACACGGCCTGATTTTCATAAACACATTCCCCCGCCGAAACGGCAATAAAATACCAGCTTCCAGAGGTGACCACCAAAGTGCCCAAGCCAACACTTGCAGAAATCGTCTTCACGGGGACTTTGTGCAGCAAGGCCTGCATTTTTTCTGCCTCGGCTAATTGGGCACCTAGTTTTTCCCGCTCCAGTTGCAGCATGGCACGGCCTGTTTCGTGCTTGTCCCCCGCGCTGCTTTTGGTTTCTGAGGTTAGTGCGTCCGCTATTGCTTTGGCCTGCATATCTAGGCGGCTGAGACGCCCTAAAACAAACGCCGTGCAATGTTCAAGTGCGGCTTCTTTTATGCCAAGAAGTTTTTCTTTATTCTTCAAGATGGTAGAGATCGGCCATTTTATAGATCAGGAAGTTGACGATTTGACTGTTTCCTTCGCCATTTGCCATCATATTTGTTACCACTTCCTGATGTTCCGCTTTAAAATACTCCAGATCGCCGGACTTATACTCACTAAAAATATTCCAAGATTTGAGTCCGGATAGCATGGCTTTATGGGCCTCGTACTTTTTGGAAACTTCATCTTTACGTTTTTTAAATTGCTTGTCCGCCATGGATGGATTACTGGTCTCCTGCTCCGTCAATAGTCGATATTCCGAAGAGATACGGGCATCCGCTTTTTCGGCTTCTGTAATGATCTTAAAATAAGCCCGTGAGACCAAGGATTGATAGTCTTTTTCAAATAACGTTTTGCTTTTTAGCGTATTCGATTCCTCTATAAGGATTCCTTCGTCTTCGGCACTGGCGTACAGCTCTTTTTCTTGGGTTTGTTGTTCCAAAGATTTCTTCCAAGCCTCGGATTTTACCATTTCTCTCCAAATTTTGTTGTACTTCCGTTGATAGGACGTTTGCGTAATGGAGCAACTACTGATAGTAGAAAATAACAAACCTAGCAGGGCATACGCCCCGTAATTTTTAAAACCTTTTTGCATATAGTGTTCAGCTATGTTAACAGCATTTTGTAGTGGGCTACAATCGTAAGGTTAAGACTTCCTAAAGGAAATAAAATGCAGATTTTGTGGGACAAGCAATATAATAAGAAATTGCTATGGTTTCCTATAGCAAGGTACTATTTTAAAGAAAAAACTTTGCCTTAGACTAGAGTACTTCGGACAATTGCCTACCTACGGTAGTGCCAATGGCCACCCCCATTCCACCCAAGCGCACGCCGCAGGCCACATTATTGGACAACTGTTTTAGGATAGGTTTCTTTTGGTTACCAACGCCCATGATGCCGCTCCATGCATAATCAATTTCAAAAGGGGTATTGGGCAAGATGACATTCCTTAACATATCGGTCAATGTATCCTGAACCAACTTGGTGGTACCGAACTCCGTCGTTTCTTCTGTTTTAAAATCTAGATTTCTTCCGCCGCCCAATAAGATGCGATCTTCTATATTCCTGAAATAATAATAGCCTTCCTGAAGGTGGAAGGTACCTTTTATGGAGAGGTTTGTAATGGGTTTGGTAATGACGACCTGAGCCCTGGCAGGCAGTACATTTTCCTTTATAAAGCTACCTGCAAAACCATTGGTGGCAATATATAGCTTGTTGGATCTAAAGGTAAAAGCATCAGTTTCTATGGCAACCGAATCTACGCCATCTTCAAATGATATCACCGTAATGCCGTTTAAAATAGTAATTCCGGCAGATTGGGCCTTTTCTAGCAAGCCTTGCATCATTTTCCCGGTATCTATTTGCCCTTCAAAGCATTGTGAAATGTAGTTTGGCGCTATACCTTTGAACTTAAAGTAATTTGGTAGTATATCAAAAGCCGCCCCACCAAAAACAGGCTGTAGCAATTCATTTACAATACCAAGCTTTGCAATACATTGCTCATATAGGTTTTTATCTTCCTCCAAAAAAAGCTCATGCCCTCCGTGTATTTGTAAATCCATTGCCAGATCTCCCAAGGTTTGCCTCAAGGCCTCTACGCCGTTCCAACGATCTTGCACCAATTGTAGTACCTCTTCCTCCGTATGTGTTTTCAGATCGCATAAAACCTCTGAAATACTTCCAAAACAGGCAAAACCCGCATTTTTGGTGCTGGCACCTTGGGGCAACAAGCCTTTTTCCAATATCAGTATTTTTGCTTTTGGATGCTGTTTTCGCAATTGCAAGGCGCAATTAAGGCCAACGATACCGCTGCCTATTACCGTAAAATCTATATTGGAGAGCCAAGTTTTGTATTCCCAGTAGCTTAGGTTCATGGATACTAATTTAATAGACTAATTGCATTTTCGTCTTGGATGCTAAAAGTATATCATTTTTAGATTGATTACAGGTTTTAGTACTTTGTGATTTATAGTGGTGAACGAAAAAACTTAAAGTATATGCCTTAGATTTGATTCTTTTAGAAATGAATTTGAGCAAAAAATCCGACCAAGTGGTCGGATTTTTTTGTTATTCTTTAGGCTCGGGTTCCATCACAAAATCGTTCATGAAGGCCGTGGTGTAGTTTCCTGCCAAATAATCTGGATGGTCCATTAACTGTCTATGAAAAGGAATTGTGGTTTTAATACCTTCGATTACAAACTCGTCCAGGGCCCGTTTCATCTTGTTGATGGCCTCTTCCCGTGTTTGTGCCGTGGTAATCAACTTCGCGATCATGGAATCATAGTTTGGCGGAATAGTATATCCGCTATATACATGCGTATCCATTCGTACCCCGTGACCCCCCGGAATATGTAAGGTGGTAATCTTGCCTGGTGAGGGCCTAAAGTTGTTGTAAGGGTCCTCTGCATTGATCCTGCATTCTATGGAGTGTAACTTGGGAATATAGTTTTTCCCGGAAATAGGAACCCCTGCGGCTACTAAAATCTGTTCCCTTATCAGGTCGTAATCAATCACTTGTTCCGTGATGGGGTGTTCTACCTGAATACGGGTGTTCATTTCCATAAAATAGAACTTTCGGTGCTTATCTACCAAAAACTCTATGGTTCCCGCTCCTTCATATTTTATATACTCCGCTGCCTTTACAGCAGCATCGCCCATAGCTTCGCGCAGCTTATCTGTCATAAAGGGCGAGGGAGTTTCCTCCGTAAGCTTTTGGTGCCTTCGCTGAATGGAACAATCCCGCTCGGACAAGTGGCAGGCTTTTCCATATTGGTCACCCACAATCTGAATTTCGATATGTCTAGGCTCCTCGATCAGCTTTTCCATGTACATGGCGCCATTGCCGAACGCCGCCGATGCTTCCTGTACGGCACTGTCGTAAAGGTCTTCCATTTGCTCTTCCTTCCACACGGCGCGCATTCCTTTACCGCCACCGCCGGCCGTAGCTTTTATCATTACGGGATAGCCCATCTTTTTGGCTATTTTTTTGGCATCGGCAACATCTTTAAGCAACCCTTCGGAACCTGGTACGCATGGCACACCGGCTTCTTTCATAGTGGCCTTGGCCGTTGCCTTGTCTCCCATTTTATCTATTTGGTCTCCGGAGGCACCAATAAATTTTATATCGTGTTCGGCACAGATCCTTGAAAATTTAGAATTTTCGGAAAGGAATCCGTATCCGGGATGTATGGCATCTGCATTGGTAATCTCCGCTGCTGCAATGATATTGGGTATTTTAAGATAGGATTCGCTACTTGCAGCCGGACCGATACAAACGGCCTCGTCTGCAAAACGCACGTGCAAACTTTCTTCGTCTGCCTTGGAATAAACAGCTACTGTCTTAATTCCCATTTCCTTACAGGTACGAATAACACGTAGTGCAATCTCTCCCCTGTTTGCAATTAGTATTTTTTTGAACATTTTTTTTAGTTTAAGAGTTTATGGTTTAAGAGTTCATTGGTCTAAATGCCTTGGCATTAAACTGCAAACTGTAAAACTTCTAAACTTAAAATTATGATGGATCTACCAAAAATAAGGGTTGGTCGAATTCTACCGGTGAAGAGTCTTCTACCAATACCTTCACGATTTTACCCGAAACTTCGGATTCTATATCGTTGAACAGTTTCATGGCTTCGATCACACAAAGTACATCTCCTGCCGCAATGGTATCGCCTACCTCTACGAACAAGGGTTTGTCCGGGGCAGATTTTCTGTAAAATGTACCGATTATGGGCGATTTTATAGTGATGTATTTAGAATCGTCCGAAGTCTTTTCATTGGCGGGTACGGGAGCCCCAGGCGCTTCGTTAGCCACAGGCGCACCCACAACTTGCGGCATTTGGGCTTGGGCCATGGGAACAGACTGTACGTAGGTAGTTTCGTGAGCTGCAAGATTCCCTGTTCGGATGGTGATCTTAATGTCGTCGGTTTCTAGTTTTACTTCACTAGCCCCGGATTTGGCTACGAACTTGATCAGGCTTTGTATTTCTTTAATATCCATAGTAAAATATGTTTTGATGGTTGTTTAATTAATTATAGGCCCATTTTAAATAAATGGAACCCCAAGTGAATCCGCCGCCAAATGCAGCGAAAACCAGATTGTCCCCTTTTTTTAAATACTTCTCGTAATCGTGAAGCAATAAAGGTAAGGTTCCAGCAGTTGTATTCCCGTAATGTTGAATGTTCATCATTACTTTGGAGTGGTCCAGACCCATTCTGTTTGCGGTGGCGTCTATGATTCTTTTGTTGGCTTGATGGGGTACCAACCAAGCAACATCGGAGCCATCGAGATGATTACGCTTCATGATCCGTTCCGCAACGTCCGCCATATTGGAAACGGCAAATTTAAAAACCGTTTTCCCCTCCTGAAAAATGTAATGTTTTTTATTTCTTACCGATTCTTCGGTTGCGGGCATCAACGAACCTCCGCCTTCCATACCTAGGAATTGCCTTCCAGAACCATCGGCACGCAAGTACTCATCCTGTAATCCGAGTCCTTCTGTATTAGGTTCAAAAAGTACCGCCCCCGCACCATCCCCAAAAATAATACAGGTAGTTCTATCGGTGTAATCCAAAATGGATGACATTTTATCCGCCCCGATCAGCAATATTTTCTTGTACCGCCCGCTTTCTATATAAGCTGCCGCGTTAGACATTCCAAAAAGAAAACTGGAACACGCCGCCAACAAATCATAAGCAAAAGCGTTTTTAGCCCCTATTTCCGATGCTACAAAGGCCGCGGTAGATGCCACCATACTATCCGGTGTGGCGGTAGCTACAATGACCAGATCTATATCGGCAACCACTATGTTTCCTTTTTCAATAAGATTATTGGCAGCTTTTATGGCTAAGTAAGACGTTCCTTCGCCCTCTTCTTTTTTTAGTACCCTTCTTTCCTTTATCCCCGTTCTGCTGGTAATCCATTCATCATTGGTATCCACCATGTCTTCAAGCATTTTATTGGTAAGGACAAATTGGGGAACATAGCCACCCACAGCGGTAATAGCTGCTGTTATTTTGGTCATATTTAAATTGCTTTTGTGTAAAAACCGTTCAAAAACGCATCAAAAGTTGTGAAAATTAAGGATTTTCAATGACTTTTTACTTATTAGCACTCGGTTTTTAAAAAAATACCATTACGGAATTAGTCTATGGAAATCGGAAAAGTATGCACTTTGGAATGAACGAAATCTCTTAAAACGAAAAAAAACTCCCTACCTAGATTTAAGGTGGGAGTTATAGGTTTACAAACAGAAATTTTAAGCTTCTACCTCTTCTATTTTATCGATCAATACTTGGCCTCTGTAGTATAACTTTCCTTCGTGCCAGTGCGCTCTATGAAACAAGTGCATTTCTCCGGTGGTGGAGTCGGTAGCCAATGTTGGCGCAACCGCTTTGTAATGTGTTCTTCTCTTATCTCTCCTGGTTTTGGAAATTTTTCTCTTAGGATGTGCCATTATAAAACTTTATTTATCCGTTAATAGTTTTTTCAATTCGTCCCATCTAGGGTCGCCTTCTTTTTTGTTGTCTTCTTTTACTTTTGGTTGAAGCTGTTGGAGTTTATCCAAAACTTCCGACTTTAAACTGCCATCGGCAATACCGGGGTGCACTCTTTTTTGAGGAACGGCCAATACCAACATTTCATAAATGAACTGCGCTACGTTTATCTGATGCTCACCGTGGGGAAGGATCAGTATTTCATCGTCCTCATCGTTATATTCATCCCCAAACTGAATCACTACATGCAAATCCGATGCAATGGGCTGGTCATAGGGTTCGCTTGTGATATCGCAATCCACGTTTACGCTTCCAGACGCTACAAAATCCAACTCCATCATCGTAGAAGTCTTGTTTAGAAGCACCTCTACACCAATCTTGACATCGTTAAAATCATCATATTCAAAAGAATCAAAGAACTTCTTGGCAATTTCAAAATTAAAGTTGTGTTTTCCTTGCTTCAATCCAGAGAAAGGAATAATGTACTCCTCTTGCTTCATCTCGTACAACTTAAATTATAAATAATAACCTTAAAAGGCGGGTGCAAAGATACTATTATTTTGATAATCGCCAATAGTTATCAACTATTTATCTTTATAACTTTTGGTCTACTTCGTAAACTCAAGCTAAAAAGAAAAAAGTTAAAAAGTTAATGTTTTGATATCGGATTATTTTCTAAATAATTATGAATCAACAATTTAAAAATAGGAAAATTTGAATTTTCACGAAGTAGAATCCAAAACTACTTTTCAGTTGAGACTCAAATGGGCCAACAAAAAAACTTCTATCGCTTTATGCGCTGCTTTTTAAGCACGTTTTCCGTAAGCTCCTGATACTCCGTTCTGTGCTTAAAAATATGTATTGCGGTAAAAACGGCTTCCTTAAAAGAGCTATGGTCCGCTTTGCCTTGCCCTGCAATTTCATAGGCCGTACCATGGTCGGGAGAGGTCCTCACCTTGTTCAAGCCTGCCGTAAAGTTGACACCTTTTCCGAAAGATAAAGTTTTGAACGGGATGAGTCCCTGATCGTGATAGGCTGCCAAAATAGCGTCGAATTTTTTATACGCGTCAGATCCAAAAAAGCTATCTGCCGAGTAGGGACCATATACCAAATGTCCGTTATTGGCCATTTCCCTGATCACCGGCTTCAAAACTTCCTCGTCCTCTTTTCCGATCACGCCATTGTCCCCGCTGTGCGGATTTATGCCCAAGAGCGCGATTTTAGGCTTACGGATGCCGAAATCCATGGTGAGCGATTTTTCTATGGTGTTTACCTTGTCCCTTATAAGTCTTGGAATAATGGTGGAAGCCACATCCTTTACCGCTACGTGATCGGTAAGCAAGCCAACTTTTAGACTATCGGTTACCATGAACATTAAACTATCTCCTTCCAGTTCTTGGGCCAGATAATCTGTATGCCCAGGGAATTTAAAATCTTCGGATTGTATGTTGTTCTTGTTAATGGGCGCCGTAACCAAGACATCTATGACACCTTCCTTTAAAGCGGCAACAGCTGCTTTTAAGGATTGTATCGCAAAACGGCCGGCTTCTTCAGTTGCTTCGCCGAACTGTATATTGGGTACTTCTTTCCAAACGTTTACTATGTTTACCTTGCCATCTATAGCTTTTGAAGCATCCGGGACACCGTTAAAAACAATGGTCATGCCCAATACCTTCATTTGGTGGGAAATGGTCTTGTTGGAAGCAAAAATGATCGGCGTGCAAAAATCCAACATTCTGCTGTCCTCAAACGTTTTTAGGATAACCTCGCATCCAATGCCGTTGAGATCTCCGACAGAAATCCCCAACCTAATTTTCCCTTTTTCCTCCATGATAATCTTTACCTTTACAATCGAAATTCAATTCACAAAACTACTTAATTAAAACGACACATGTTTACTGGTATTATTGAAACCTTGGGAGAAGTTGTTGGTTTGGAGCCCAAGGCCACCAATCTTGACATTACTATAAAATCGAGCATTACGCCCGACTTGAAAATAGACCAAAGTGTTGCCCATAACGGTGTGTGCTTAACAGTCGTAGCCATAGATGGGGACACCTACAAAGTTACCGCCATAGCCGAAACCCTGCAAAAAACGAATCTTACCGAGCTGCGCGTGGGCGATAAAACAAATTTGGAACGTGCCATGATTTTAGGTTCGCGCCTAGACGGACATATAGTGCAGGGCCATGTAGACCAAACCGGAGTTTGCACGCAAGTAGAAGAAAAAAACGGAAGCTGGTTTTTTTCTTTTGAATACGATGCCGCAAAAGGAAACCCTACCATTGAAAAGGGCTCCATAACCATTGACGGCACCAGTCTTACCGTTGTAAATTCAGGAACCAATACGTTTCAGGTCGCCATTATCCCTTATACCTATGAGAATACAAGATTTAATTCCTACAAAAAAGGGACTACGGTAAATCTGGAGTTTGATATGATCGGGAAGTATGTGGCGAAATTGATGGACGTTAGACGTTAGACGTTAGACGTTAGACGTTAGACGTTAGACGTTAGACGTTAGACGTTAGACGTTAGACGTTAGACGTTAGACGTTAGACGTTAGACGTTAGACGTTAGACGTTAG
>Ga0075108_10000531_pt1 | contig 22499 bp, 24 predicted proteins | sample AntAceMetag02UK1_FD_69797 | JGI IMG/M metagenome (GOLD analysis project Ga0075108, IMG submission 69797) | Saline lake microbial communities from Ace Lake, Antarctica - Antarctic Ace Lake Metagenome 02UK1 | ecosystem: Environmental > Aquatic > Non-marine Saline and Alkaline > Saline | place...
ACGTGAACGTGTACGTCAGATTGAGAACTATGGAATTCAGTCTATCCAGAAATCAGAAATGTACTCTGAATTTGAAGAAGTGTTTACTGAGCTACACCAAATTATCGAAAGTCTTGGTGGCGGTCTTATTGCTGAACATCTACTCCTAGACGAAATTACCACTGACCCAATCCTACGAAATCACATCTATTTCCTTTTGGTTATCGGCAATCCATTCTACCGAAGCAAGGAAAATACTGACTATGCACACCGCTGGTTTACCGAAAAGAAAATTGCTGACAACGTAGAATCAGCGTTAAAAAATGTCTATAAGTCACTTACACGTGATGAACTTATCACTGAAGCTGAGATTCTTAACCGGTTCCGCGATGAACTCATTGAACTCACTGAAAAACACGACGATGTTGTGCTCCGACGATGGTTACAGATATCTAAAGACATCGCCCGAAATCCTCTGGGAGAGTGGGGGAATGCAAACTCGCCAAATGTGCGAGTTAAGGGAATTCGTGATTATGCATACTTAGTAGTCAAGCGACATGGTTCACCAATGCATTTTCGCGAGGTTGCTGAAGCGATTGAAGACCTCTTTGACAGAAAGGCACATACCGCAACTACGCACAATGAACTCATTAAAGATGATCGATTTGTGCTAGTAGGTCGTGGACTCTATGCACTTACAGAGTGGGGATATTCAGCTGGAGTTGTAAAAGACGTATTGAGAGATATTCTAGAAAAAGAAGGGCCACTTTCACGAGAAGAAATCATCGACAAAGTTCGAAAAGAACGATACGTCAAAGACAATACTATTGTTGTGAACTTGCAGGATGCTAATATTTTTAAGCGACTGTCCAACGGACAGTACTCCCTCACTGAATAGTATCTCCATACGTGGCATATTTCTTCGTCACTGCGAGAAAAGATTCAGTCGAAGTACTGTTCGTACATCTCCCTCAACTTTTCTCTAGTTCCTCGAACTATACTCACGTATTAAAATACTATAAGGAATTTCCCTGGCACATTTCTTTATTGTCATCACTATGAAAAGCTGGCGCCACAGAAAAGTACGTCTTCAACTTTTTATCGCTCACGTCTGAACTGCACTCAGATAAATTCCTTAGTAGCTTGTGAATTAGTTTATGATGAGGTTATCCTAACAATGGGGTGAATTGCAATGCAATTCACCCCGTTGGTGTTGTACAATAGTAGAAATGGAAGTAGATAAAATACCAGTAATAGGTTCAACGATTGGTTTCCTTAACGGGGAAGGTATTGACTACGGACTCGTTGTCTTTTTTGTAGGACTCTTTATCATATTTTTTGTATTTAACTATATCGGGCTGCCCCAGTCAAAGATAGTAAGTTTTGTCTTTGCGTTAGCACCTATCTGGCTCCCGCTGATGTCGTTTCTAATATTTTTTCACATCTATATGCTTATGGTCGGTACGAAGTTCCGAATCAAAAGCAGTAGAACAATTTTTGAAATTGTCCTTCCTCCTGAGGTGTTTAAGTCTCCTGAAGCAATGGAGAACGTCTTTACTCAAATTTATAATGCTGCTAGTCCGGACAATTTGATGGAAACATACCTTGATGGTAAGCGACCGTTGCCGTATACGTTCGAGATGGTATCTCGAGGTGGAGACGTGCATTTGTACGCCACAATCCCTAATAAGTTTGTGTATGGATTTTCAGACAATATCTATGCCCAGTACCCTGGTGTAGAGCTTAAGAAGCTAGATGTAGACTACACAGCAGAGGTCGCAAATGACCTTAAGGGTTGGTCTTTCATGAGCTTTCATCTTACTAAGAAGAAGAGTTCCGTATATCCAATTAAAACGTACATCGATTTTGGTATGGATAAGTTGCCCAAAGAAGAAGAGAAAGTTGACCCCATGACACCCATGCTGGAGATGCTTGCAGGCATCCAACCGCATCAACAGATGTGGATTCAAATCATCTGTATTGCACACCGAGAGAAAAACTTTAAAAATGGACAACTAAAGTCAGAAGGAACCTGGGATGATGATGTTTCAGCAGAAATAGACAGTATCATGAAGCGTGACCCTGAGACAAAGGGACCACTCTCGTCTGGAGATACTTCAGATTTTGATGGTATGCCTCGTATCACATCGGGGGAGCGTGACCGTATTGAAGTCATGGAACGCAATGCTGGTAAAGTTGCCTATGAAACTGCATTCCGCGTGATTTACCTCTCAAGAAAAGTAGGTGATTATGATGGAGGGTTATTCAGTCGTTTCATCAGAACCTTTGCACAAACTGATATGAAAGGAAGGAACGGCATAGGTATTCGATGGCGAACAGACTTTAACTACAGCTTCATTTCTGATCCATTTGGAAAAAAAGCACTTGCATGGAAGCATCATGAAATTAAAGAATATAAACAGAGGATACTAAATCCGAAATCAAGCGCTATGCAATTCAAGATACTTACTGCTGAGGAGTTAGCGACCGTCTTTCATCTCCCAGGGTCCGTAGCCCTTACGCCGACCCTCAATCGTGTGACCTCAACTCGCAGTGAAGCACCATCAAACTTACCTACAGGAAAACTACCAATCTAATCATGCAATCTATCAACCAACCAAGTATTAAGAAGAAATCTTTCTATTCGTTGCCTACTGTACTACTTATCCTCACCGGTATTACCATTATTTTTGGTGTCTACGTACGAGCTCAGTTCAGTCCGCCAGCAAACTTCACAGAACCAATTGTATTTGAAGTAACTCCTGGGATGACCGTTCGAAATATTGCTGACGCAGCTCAAGCAGAAGGTCTGGTGCGTTCTGGGATACTCCTCTACTCGATACTTACCTACTCGCATGACCCTACAGGTATCTATGCTGGTACGTATATATTCACTGATCCTGCTTCAGTAGTGCAAGTTGCACAAAAATTTGCCAATAAAGAAATTGAGAATGATTTGGTACGAATAACGATACCTGAAGGAATACCCCTGGTTGCCATGTCAGACATCGTAGCGCAAACGCTACCTGACTTTGATGCTGCGGTGTATGTACTTGAAACCAGTGGCCTGGAAGGATATTTGTTCCCTGAGACATATTTCGTTCCGGAAACATTTACTGCCTCAGACTTGATTACACTCCAGCGAAGCACCTACGAGGAAAACCTAGAGCCACTACGTGCCGCTATTGAGACATCGGTCTTAGATGAGTATGAAGTGCTTATTTTGGCTTCTATAGTGGAGCGAGAAGCTAATGATGAAGAGTCCATGCGAATGGTAGCAGGGATTCTTCTTAATCGTCTGGCTGTTAATATGCCACTTCAGGCTGACGCTTCTATTGAGTACATTATTGATATACCACTGAATGAACTACCACCCGGACAGCTTGCTACAGAACTGCGCGAGACTCAGTCGCCATATAACACGTACCTAAACAGAGGATTGCCCCCAACACCAATTGGTAACCCTGGAAGAATGGCAATTGAAGCAGTTATATTTCCAATACTTTCCGATAATTTCTTCTACATCACTGACAATGAAGGTGACTTCCATTATGCAGAGACATTCGCGGAACATAGTAGGAACGTCGACAAATACTTACGGTAATGCTAGCGTACGCGTATGAAAGCTGACCAAACAGTGTTCGTAGGGCTATCAGGAGGAGTTGACTCCTCAGTGGCGGCACTACGGCTCATACAACAAGGATACAACGTCGTTGGCGTGTTTATTAAGGTGTGGCAACCAGACTGGCTCGACTGCAACTGGGAGGCTGAACGGCTAGACGCTATGCGGGTAGCAGCGAAGCTAGATATACCTTTTCTTACCTGTGATGCTGAGCAAGCCTATAAAGACGATGTGGCTGACTACTTCATCAACGAGTATAAAGTAGGACGAACACCAAACCCTGATGTGATGTGTAATAAGTATGTAAAATTTGGAGCTTTTTTTGAGTTTGCTCAAGAACGAGGAGCAGATTTTATAGCTACGGGGCACTACGCACAAAAAATAGAAAAAGCCGGAATGTATGAGCTGCACCGAGGAGTTGATACTACTAAAGACCAGACGTATTTTTTATGGACACTCACCCAAGAGCAGTTGGCTAAAACACTCTTGCCAGTCGGTGATTCTCCAAAGTCCCAAATACGCAAAGAAGCAGATGGCGCTAGGCTTATTACAGCCGGAAAGAAAGATAGTCAAGGAGTTTGTTTCTTGGGCCACATTGATATACCTGAGTTTTTGTCACATTACATCACTCTTGAAACAGGCAATGTGCTCAATAAAAGTGGCAGGATTATTGGTGAACATGGTGGTGCACTAGTGTACACCACTGGACAACGTCATGGGTTTACCGTCACCACCCAAAACAATCATCGAGAGGCACTCTATGTAGTGGGCCGAGACATCGAGGCAAACACCATTACCGTCGATGATACTCCTCTCACAACTAATCCTGCCAATACCGTTACTATCCAAGCAGTACAGCTCATTGGTCAACCACTTGCACTGACACAAAATTTTGAACTCCAAACACGCTACCGGCAAACACCAGTAGCGTGCAAAGCGATTTCCTATACAGCCGGAGAGGTGCGTATTTCGATACTTGGTGAATCAGACATTCCCGTCTCAGGTCAGTCCTGTGTACTGTACGATGGTTCTCGTTGCCTTGGGGGTGGTATCATAGCGTAATGTCAATTCAAGTATTAAAAGCGGACGGTACAACAGAGGTATTTAAGGTAGAAAAACTCAAACAATCGCTTAAGCGGGCTGGTGCGACCAATGCAGAAATTTCAGATATTGCAAAAGATATTGTAGACACTCTCCACGAGGGTATTACTACTCAGGAGATTTACCGAAATGCCTTTGAATTGCTCCAACAAAGCAGTTCTTCTAGTCAGGTTCGATATTCATTACGTAGAGCATTATTTGGACTTGGTCCAACTGGCTTTCCCTTTGAAGATTTTCTGGCACGACTGTTTGAAGAAGAGGGTTACACCACAACTCCTCGAGTTACCCTGCAAGGTAAGTGTGCTATGCACGAGCTTGATGTGGCTGCATACAACAAGCATGACAGCTTTGTGGTGGAGGCAAAGTTTCACACCCGTCCTGGTACTAAGTCTGATTTACAGGTGGCACTGTACTCGTATGCTCGTTTAATTGACCTCACTGATGCTAAAATATGCGACTCAGACGTCTGTGGTATTACTCGCCTCATACTAGTAACAAATACAAAGTTTACCAGTACCGCTCAAAGCTATGCTGAATGTGCAGGACTTGAATTATTGAGCTGGAACTATCCGCGTAATAATAATTTGCAAGATCGGATTGAAAAAGCCGGGTTGTACCCAATTACCGTACTCCAATCCCTCACACAATCACAAAAAAAGGCACTTCTGGCTGCGGGGATTATCATTTGCAAGGACTTGCTTAAAAAACCAGAGATACTCCGTCATGTACATTTAAGTACCACCAAAAAAGGAAAAGTTCTCGAAGAGGCGGCTACTTTGTGCGGTTCGTAACAGTAACCAAATACAAGCAGCATTTTGTCAATCTTTGCGTTGTGGCTCAATATTGCTATACTCCTGACATATAAGCATTATACAGATTTTTTAGTATGTCAGAACAAGAAAAGCAAGAAGGTCAGAAGACTGTTGTATCATTTATTGCTGGACTCCTTATTGGTGGTCTACTCGTATGGGTATTTGGAGGAACACCTACAGATGTAGTTGCTCCAGAAGAAACAGAACAAGAAACAGCTGAAATTACAGAAATTGAAGCAGGCTCATCAGAAGAGACAACTGAAGTAAGTGAAGTTACTGAAGTACCAGTGCTTGCAGTAGGTACTGGGGACATTACCGTAGTAGACCAAGCTGCTGGAAGTGCAGTAATACTTGCAGGTGCTACATTCCCAACAGAAGAAGGATGGGTTGCAGTACGTTCATACCCGAACGGACAACTAGGAAGTATCCTAGGAGCTGCTCGATACAGTAAGGCCCAAGGAATTGTACCTTCAGAAGTATCACTTCTTGCTCCTACGACAGCAGGACGTGACTACGCAGTGGTATTCTTCTCAGAAGATGGTGATCGCGAATTCAATCTTGCAAACGATGCACAGATTGGTGACGTGTTTGGAACATTCACCGCGCAATAGATTGTTTACATAAAACAATTACACTTCCCTCAAAAGACACTGGACTCCCAGTGTTTTTTGTATATACACCTAATACTGATAATGCTTGCTGTATGTAACATATAATATGCTATTATTTTTATAATGTTTACAATAAAGCAAAGAACTTCTGGTTTTACACTTATAGAGCTGCTGGTCGTTATTGCTATCATTGGAACACTTGCTTCGGTGGTTCTGGCTAGTCTGAATACAGCCAGAGAAAAAGCTGCAGATGCTGCGCGTATGGCAAGTGTAGATTCTATTGTAAAAGCTTTGTACCTGTACAAAGCTTCTGAAGGTGACTGGATGCAAGCAGGGAGTGGATGCGGTTCTGGAGGTAATGGAAATGGATGGTTTAGCCATCAAGGAGGGGGCTATTCAACATCAATGGCGCAATGTCTGCTCACTGGAGGGTACGCTGGAAGTCTTATTGTAGATCCATCTGGATCACACACCTCATCACCTACAAGTGCAGGTAATACATTTATGAAATATACCTGCACACAATCAGGAAAAACAACAACCTATGTGTATGCAAAACTTGCTGGAGGTACACAAAATAACTCCAACACTAATGGTACCTGCTGTTCTAATTGCGACAGCAGCTACGGAATGAACTATTATAAAGTAATCCAATAGTATGCCTATACAATTTAATGATCAGTCTGACGTTGCAAACCAGCGTCAGATTAAAGAAAAGGGAATGCGTGCAGCCCTGATTCGGTATGGACTGGTAAAAAATACACATCAAGCAGACCTACTTCTTATAGCTACCTTAATATTCTGTGGTCTTATTTTGGCTATTACACTATGGCCAGAATCAAAAGGACAGACTCTTACCCCACTTGAAATAGATATGGCTGGTTCAGTGACAGAAATTGATAATAATTAATTTATTCAAGGATGAAAAAATGTCACCTTAGATAAGGATTCGCTACTTTTCGTATAAACACCCAGAATGGCCCCCATTCTGGGTGTTTATACGAAAAGATACCATATCTGGTATACTGTGTGCACTATGGCATACCAATACAAATACAACCCAAATCGCTCAGCTGACTGGAACTACGGAGGGAAGAAGTGGCGATTATCACGTTCTAAGTTAGACTTTTTTATAGAGTGCCCGCGGTGTTTTTACGTAGATAACAAACTTGGTACCAAGCGACCAGGCTTTCCGTCATTTAATCTCAACATCGCGGTTGACGAACTTTTCAAAAAAGAATTTGACGTACATCGAGAAAACAAGACTCCACACCCAATTATGGAGCAATATAAGGTCAATGCGGTGCCATTTCAGCACAAAAATATGGATACTTGGCGTGAGAACTTTGAAGGTATAGAGCACTACGATGAAGGAACGGGTCTTACCATCTCAGGGGCTATTGATGATATCTGGATGAACCCCGAAGGGAAACTGATTATCATTGACTACAAAGCAACCTCGAAGGATGGTTCTATCACTGAACTTTCAGACAGTCCTTGGGATCAGCAGTACAAGCGACAGCTTGGAGTATATAAATGGCTGCTTGAAAAAAATGGCTTTAAAGTAGAGGGCAAAGGGTATCTGGTGTATGCAAATGCCAGCAAAGATGAACCTAGTTTTGATGGAAAGCTGGTATTTGAGAGTACACTGGTGCCGGTAGACGTTGACACAGACTGGATTGAACCAACGCTCGATAAGATAAAAGAGTGTTTGGAGAAGGATTATGTCCCTGAACCAGGACAAAAGTGTGAATTCTGTCCATATCGAGAAGCGTGTGGGAAGAAACTACTTGAGATTCATAGACGTGTAGGCAAGCAGCAAGTAGATTCAAACGCCGAATCTACCCCAGCCTCAACTATTGCCGACCTAAAGACTAAATTTGCTAGCAAAGGCTAGTATTCACGGTACAACTAGATATGCAAAGCTTCACTAATACGGTAAAAAATAGCGTCAAAACTATCCCTAAAGGGGAAGTGCGGACATACACTGAAGTTGCGATTCTTGCCGGTAGTCCTAAAGCTGCCCGCGCTGTAGCAAGTGTTATGGCACGCAACTTTGATACTGACATCCCGTGCCATCGTGTCATTCGTTCAGACGGCAGTCTTGGTGGATATAATCGTGGTGGAGAGCAAAAGAAGCGTGCTATATTAGAAAGTGAAGGAGTTAAATTAAACTACTATGGCAGATTTACAAAGAGAATTAGAGCAGCAACAAAAAAATGAGCAGCTGTACAGAGACAATGAAACGACACTCCAAAATAAAATTAGGGAACTTAATTCGCAAAAAGATAAAATAAATCTTAAAGAACGAGAGGTACTACAAAAATTGGAGCGTGAGGGAATACAAAAACAAGAATCTCTAGAAAGAAAACATGCCGAGCTCCAAAGTAAGCTAGAAAAGTCCCAAACAGCAATTCAGCAATTTAGGGAAAAATTGATGAGTACCATTGAAAAAGAGCAGCGTCTGTATACAAATGACCGAGATGCCCTTTCATCAAAAATCAAACGAGAAGAATTAGAGCTTACGTCGACACGCACACGCTATAACCGGGCATCAGACGCAGTACGTAAGGCTCAAGACAGTATTAATGCAGAACGTACACGAGCAGGTAGCGATACTCAAGGCAGACAAAATACACTGAGATAACCCTTTTGCTAAAAGTACGTTAGAATACAAACATGAGTTCATTCAGCGAGGACCTAAGTCGAATCTATACTAGTGACAATCTAAGCGAAAAGAAGCAAACTATCGCTGTATTTTTTGCGTTAACTGGTGAACTGGTTGCAGAAATAAAGCACGAGCAAGCTTTGTATGGTAAACCAAGGGCTATAAAAAAGCTTCTTGAGAGAGCTCAGAAAGTAGAAGATAACCAAGAAGAAATTCAGAAGCTTAGTGAGCAATACCAAGAAGCAAAAACTAGTAAAAAGGTGCTTAGTGAGAAAGGACAACTGTTGAAAGATTTAAAAAAGCACCAAAAACATTTGTCTCTAACAATTAAAAAAGGATAACGTATGTATACATACCGAATAGAACAGGCGTTACGAGCGGTCACAATCCTGCATAAGGATCAGGTACGAAAAGGCTCGGTACCACTGCCATATGTAAGCCATCTATTCGCAGTAACAATGATTGTGTTTGACCACACTACCGACGAAGATGTGTTAATCACCGCACTGTTACATGACACGTTAGAAGATACTGACTACACCGCTGATGAATTAGAGGCTGATTTTGGACCTAGGGTACGCAGTTTCGTTCAAGCCCTTACAGAACCTCAGGATACCGTACAGAAAAAATATTCTTGGAGTGAAACAAAAGCAAAGTATGCTACCCAGCTTAGAAAAGCTCCTCAAGAATCGCTCCTGGTTGCTGCAGCTGATAAGATACATAACATGCGATCATTAGTAGAGGAATACTACGACGACCATCAACGATTTATAAAAGATTTCAGTGGTTCACTTAAAGACCGCCTCAATCAGTATCAAGACATAGCAAATGCCCTAAACCGGAATCTCAGAAGTGACATACTTAATGAGTTCAATCACGTATTTACAGAATATAAAAATTTTATTTTAGATGTCAAAAAAACCCAAGACAACAGTAAGCAATTTTAAGTTCACAGCTGAAGGTGGCTTGCCTACACTTGGAAAAGTTAGGACGAACTGGGATTTAAAGAAGCTTTTTTATACCAGTCCTGATGATCCAACAATGGAAGTTGATGTGGCTAGAAGTGAGAAGCTCCACACTAAGTTTGCGCGCACCTACAAAAAAGGTGATTTTGTTGTAACAAATGCCAGTTTACTTAAAAGTTTGCATGACTACAGAAAGCTGCATGACACTAATATTGACAAAGTGTTTATATATCTTTTTCTATGCCAAGAAAAAGATGCTACGGACACTCGAGCTGACCAAGTACTCAGCATCCTTACACAACGGGTTCAAAAATTTTCTAATCTTGTCATCTTCTATACATTAGAAATTGGAAAAATTACACCCAAAAGACAGAAGGAAATACTCAAAAATGCAGATTTTGCTGAATTCAGGTTTTTACTTCAGGGCATCTTTGAAAATGCTAAATTTAACCTATCTGAACCTGAAGAAAAAATCCTAGCTCTAAAGTCACTCACTTCAAGAACATTATGGATATCAGGAACAGATAAAATTGTAAATACAGCGTCAGTTACTGTTGGAAAAGAAACAATGCCACTAAACGGTGTACTAATGGAATTTCCTGATGCGCCAAAAGTACGCCGGCACATACTCTGGAGTGCATGTAAAACAAAATTAAAAGAGATTGGTCCTCTGGCAGAAAATGAACTCAACGCAATCATTACTGATAAAAAAATAAACGATGAACTTCGTGGGTATAAAAAACCATACTCATCAACAGTGAGGTCTTTTGACACAACTGAAAAAAGCCTTGAAGCACTTACTCAGGCAGTTGTTACAGAAGGGTACCGAATTTCTCGAAAATTTTATTCAATTAAAGCAAAACTCAACGGAAAGAAACTAGACTATATTGACCGAGATGACTTTCCTAAGCGCCTGCCTGCTCTACCGTTTGATTCAGCGGTCCTATTATGTCGAGAAGCGTTTCATAATTTCAACCCACTGTACGGAAAGATATTTGACGACATGATAACAGGTGGACATATTGATGTGTACCCCCGTTCAGGGAAGGGTGGTGGAGCGTTTTGTATTGGGTCCACCAATACACCCACCTGCGTCATGCTCAATCATACTGATGATTTTGGCTCAGCTCGGACTCTAGCTCATGAAATGGGGCACGCTGTCCACGCATACAGAAGCAAAGAGCAAAGCGTGTTGTACGATAACCATTCCACAGTTACAGCTGAAACAGCCAGCACATTCTTTGAGGCAGTTCTTAGTGAGACTATTATCAGTAAGTTGTCAGACGATCAGAAGGTTATTTACCTCAACACTATAATTAGTGAGAAGATAGCAACGATGATTATGTGCATAGCAAGGTACAGAGCAGAACTAGAAATCCATGAAACAATCCGTACAAATGGCACAATGACATGGCAAGATATGTCTGCAGTACTAGCAAAGCATTTTCAGGAGTACTGTGGGCCTGGTATTAACGTTGAGAATGATGACGGTCTGTCAGTTATTGTAAAAACCCATTACCGAAGAAACTTCTATCAGTTTACCTATTCATTTGGAGTTATTGCTAGTACACTCATGTTTCAAAAGTACCAAGACGATGCATCCTACTCGAAGCAAGTAGAAACGTTTCTGTCAGCCGGGGAAAAAGATACCGTAGAGAGTATCTTTAAAGAAATCGGTATTAATACAAATAAACCTGAGACGTTTCTTAAAGCCATGCAGGCTCTTGAAGATGATGTAAAAGAATTTGAAAAACTTCTTAAAAAACAAAAGTAGGGACTGCTCACTAATGCATGATTACACTATGAAAAAAAAGGCACCTAACACAAAAAATGTACCTGGATACACATTCATTGATGAAGTTGGTGGTATTAGTGAGTACGTACTAAAGACAAATGGTTTGACCGTTTTACACAAGAACATTCCAGACACAGAAGTGGTCACGTCAAACATCACCTATGCCGTAGGGTCACGTGACGAAGCTAATGGAGAAACAGGTATTGCACACATGCTCGAACACATGCTGTTTAAGCCTACAACCCAAGACCTTAAAAAGAACATTGACTCCAGTGCAATGCAACTAGAAAGAGAAACGGGGTGCATTATCAATGCAAATACCTGGAAGGACAGAACTACGTACTTTTTTAGTTACCCAGTTGAGCATTTCTCTCGTGCGCTACAGGTTGAAGCAGAGAGGATGCAAGATGTGGTGATTACCGACAAGGAGTTCCTGCCCGAACGGGGGAATGTACTGAGCGAATTCGATATGTATAACGGCGATCCTCATTTTGCACTGAACGTACAAATGGTATGCGCAGCCTTCCATTCACATCCATATGGCCATGAGACTATTGGGTTCCGTGAAGATATAGAGCGATACACTCCAGAAAAACTACAAAAATTTTACACGAACTATTACCGTCCAGATAACGCAACACTTACTATCGTGGGTGACATCTCTTTACGTGCAGCGCTTAGTGCTGTGAAGAAAGAATTTGCCCACCTGAAGAATCCAGCAGTGGCTATTGTTCGTCATAATAGTGTAGAGCCAGCCCAAGAAGGACTTCAGCGGGTCTCTATTACCAGACCATCAAGCACAAATTTGCTGATGATTGGTATAAAACACGAAGGATTTCCAAATCAGTCATGGCTAGAAACGTCGGCCCTTTTGTCGGTACTTACTGGTGGTACAGACAGTATTCTTCACACAAGACTAGTTGATACCGGATTTGCATCCTCGGTGCAGTCAATGCTTGAGCCTACTAGTGAGAAAAATCTAGGCATGATCATTATAGCGCTCGCTCCAGGTAGCTCACATGCAGAAATAGAGACTATGACGCGCTCAATAATTACCTCACTGCGGGTTGCAGACATAACAAAACTCCTGAAGAAAGTTATTCAGTCCGAAATAACTGAAGAACTATTTGCTCGAGGAAGTTCTTTGCATATAGCGATGGAACTCACTGAGTACATATCTGCCAATACGTGGCAGTCATACTTTGATACTGTTGCCAGACTCAAGAACATCAAGCCTACAGACCTTATTACGATGAACAAGAAGCTTTTTGTGGAATCACAAATGACTATTGGCTACTTCATTGGTACAAAATAATATGAAATATACAACTTTTACAGCAGAAGGATATCACGGAGGAGCCATCACACGTGCGAGTGAGAAGACTGTTCATTGCCGCATCAGTGTTGATTTACACACTTCACATTCTGTACACCAGTCAGGCATAGAGCACATCTATACTGATGCACTTCTTTCTGGAGCAGGTAGGTATGACCGGGCTTCGTTCATCGATGCAGTAAGTATGCTTGGAGCTTCTATTGGAGTCAGCATCCACAACAGTCGGCTTACCGTTACACTTCGCTCAACTGAGGAAAATGCACCAAAATTCTTAAAGCTTTTTGTGATAATGATGACAAGTCCTTCGTTTACCTCTACAGAGCTCAAACGCATTCAGACGCAGGTAGCACTTGAACTTATCGAACATACTGAAGATGCTAAAGCTGTTGCACAAGAAAACTTTGAGAACACACTCTACAGCAGCACAGACAGACGATATACACATACCCCAGAACAAATTACAGCAGCGACAAAGAAGGTGACAACAGACCATCTTAAAGAGCTGCATACAACTGCCATGCAGGGTATGTGGACAGTTACTGTTGGAGCAAGTACTAAGAGCGTCGCACATATGCAAAGTGCAATTAAGGTCTGTAGAAAAGGGATTGTTCTATCTACACAGAAGCGAAGTCATATCCAGAAAGCACCAGCCAAAAAGACTGTGCTTCAGAATATTCCCAGCAAGCAAAATATTGAGTTTGCTATTGGAACTTCAGTACCGCTGACACTACATCATCCTGATTACCTGCCGCTGGTGTTTGGATTGAATGTTCTGGGGAAATGGGGAGGATTTACGGGTCGTCTTATGAGTACTGTACGGGAAAAAGAGGGTCTTACCTATGGTATTTATGCGAAAACTGAGTCAGTAGAAGGTACTGAGCAGGGACATTACCGGGTTATGACCTTTTTTGCACCGGATAAAGCAGTACAAGGACTGACTTCAACACTTCGTGAAATCAATAAGATTCATACAAAAGGAATTACCCAAAATGAGTACGAACGATTCCAGACAATACTGGCTACACAACAGACACTGCTTGCAGACTCATTAACTCGCAGTGTCGATACACTCCACGGATATCTTTGTGCAGACTTCAGTCTTACAGAGATGGATGAGTATAAAAATAGGCTTATGAGTGTCACCAGAAAAGAGATCAATCATGCTTTACAGACGTATCTTCATCCTGATAAACTAACTATCAGTGGAGCTGGTCCTACGCAGAAAGTCAAAAAGGATATATTAGCCATACAATAAGCAAATTGTGGTCTGATTGTGTGTAGTTTGTCTGAACAGAGACAGCAGATTTTTATACAGCTAGTTTGTTGTGTTGGTAGAGAAATATATTGACAGTGCTCCAGATTTGAATTACGTTAGTTGCAGGAAAGGAGTCTAGTATGAAGAAAAAGAATAGTGCATTAGCTAGAGAGCTTGCAAGTCAACAAAATTGGTTCTGTCACTACTGTACGCTTCCTATGACAGATAGTTCAGTCAAATCAAAAAATCTTGATAGTGCAGTCACAACAGAACACCTCATTCCACGATCTAAGCAGGGATCAAATGCACCTCCGAACTTAAAAGCTGCCTGTAAGCTTTGCAACAATCTCAGGAAGTGTTCCAGCCATACTGATTTTAAAATCGTGGTCACTACGCTACTGTTGTCACCTAGAATGGAGGAACAATGGCATAATTTAGATTCACAGCAGAGAAAAGAGTTGAATCAGGAAATTCAAAGTTCTCTCAAACAGCTGCAGCTGAAAAGGTCTCAGGAGCAGCAAGAGCAGCAAAATATACTGGGTATGCGTCCGCAGACAGTATCAGGACTTTAACTAGCCGTACACAGCGGCTAGTTTTTCTTTTGGGTAATATGTGTACAATATACACATATGAATTTACTTTTTTGGGGTCTTACAACTGGAGTAATTGGGAAGGTACTGTTAGTCGTAGGGATACTCAAAGCACATGGTCAGATTGCACATGAGCACCGTATCGATGCTAAGGTACTCCAGACATTCCATACCGAAAAAATACTGACACTACTTGGATTGTTTCTCATCGTAATAGGGTATGCAATGGAGATTTACTTCTATGGATTTACACCAATGCTTACGTGTGTTGGGTCTGAGTGTGCAGCAGCAGCAATACTTTCACAATAAGCTCTACACATGTATACAGGTATGGAGGTGCATATTCGCAATATTGTCAGTATTTGGTATATTTAGAACCATTATAAAGAGCCTAAGCCTTAGTTATGTCAATTTCTGGAAACGAAATCAGGGAGAAATATTTACAGTTCATGAAAGACAATGGTCATGCCATCGTCCCTTCTTCTGCCTTGGTGCCAGACAATGACCCCACTACGCTCTTTACTGGTAGCGGTATGCAGCCGATGGTGCCGTACCTGATGGGTGAAGTACACCCAAAAGGAACCCGGATTACTGACTCACAAAAATGTTTTCGGGCTGAGGACATTGAAGACGTGGGTGACAACCGCCACACAACCTTTTTTGAAATGTTGGGAAACTGGTCACTTGGTGATTATTTTAAAGATGAGCAAATTAAATGGGTAAGTACCTTTTTATTCGATTCTGTAGGGCTTGATCCGGCAAAGTTTTACGTAACTGCTTTTGAAGGTGATGCAGAACTAAATATACCCCGTGATACTGAAGCTGTATCTACCTGGCAGACAGTCTTTGAACAACGAGGCGTAAGTCATGCCGTTGCACAAATGGGCTCTGCTGATGAAGGGGGAGCTCGGGGAATGCAGACTGATGAGCGTATCTTTTACTATGATGCGGGTGAAAACTGGTGGAGCAGAGCCGGAGTACCGGCGAAGATGCCCATAGGTGAAATTGGTGGTGGTGATAGTGAGATGTTCTATGACTTCGGTACTGCACACGACACCTCGTATGGAGAACACTGCCATCCAGCCTGTGATTGTGGACGCTTTATGGAAATTGGTAACTCGGTGTTTATGGAGTACCTTAAAACTGAAGCTGGTTTTGAAAAACTTCCAGCCCAAAACGTAGATTTTGGAGGAGGACTGGAACGGATTGCTGCAGCTGCCAACAATGATGGTGACGTATTTAAAATTGACTTGCTTTGGACAGTTGTAGAGCAGATTCAAGAGTTGTCTGGGAAGAAGTATGAAGATGATTTGGTAGCATTTCGGGTGATTACAGACCATATTCGAGGAGCGGTATTTATGATTGGAGACGGAGTCCTGCCAGGAAACACCGAACAGGGCTACTTTGTACGCCGCCTATTGCGCCGAGCTGTTCGCTTTGCTGATGTACTAGGAATTCCTGCTGGAGAACTTAAAAACCTGGCACACAGTGTGATAGACACCTATAAAGGTCATTATACAAACTTAGGGGACTCACATGAGTCTATTGTGGAAGCAATTGCCGTTGAAGAAGCTCAGTTTCGCATCACTCTAGAGAAAGGACTTAAGCAATTTAATAAGATTGCATCCAAAACCACAATCCAAGACGGTGCATCTACGACAGAAAACATCATTTCAGGAGAGAACGCATTTGAACTCTTTACTACATACGGCTTTCCATATGAATTAATCGAAGAGATTGCTCAAGAGCGTGGACTTCAGGTTGAAAAAGAAATGTTTACACATTTAATGAATGAACACCGAGCAACATCACGGGCTGGAGCTGAAAAAAAGTTTAAAGGAGGGCTGGCTGATCAGTCAGAGACAGTTGTGCAGTACCATACCTTAAACCACCTCATGCTTGCTGGATTACGGAAGTTTTTAGGTGAGCATGTCCACCAGGCTGGAAGCAACATCACTGGTGAACGTCTACGCTTTGACTTTACCCATCCTGAAAAGGTAGAGCGGGAAACACTCGACAATATCGAAGAATTTGTAAACAACATCATTGAGCATGGTGGGGAAGTGTCTATCGACATCATGTCCAAAGACGATGCTGAAGCAGATCCTACAGTAGAAGGAAGCTTCTGGGACAGATATCCTGACGAAGTGAAGGTATACACTATGAAACTGGCTGATGGAACAATTGTATCTCGAGAACTTTGTGGTGGTCCCCACGTAGAAAACCTGACTGACATCACTGGGACATTCAAAATTAAGAAGGAAGAATCATCTTCAGCTGGAGTACGACGAATCAAGGCAGTACTTACTACAGAATAAATATCCACTACTAGACGTATACCAGCCCCACACCCTTGTGTTGGGCTGGTATACTATTTATAATGTTCGGCTTTAACTTTGGCGCTCCAAAAACGCAATGTGGCGTTGTGATTGATATTGGATCAGGAAGTGTTGGTTGTGCAATTATTGTGTCTAATGTAGATAGCGCAAAACCAGAAATTATCTGGTCACATCGTGAATATGCACGTATAAAGGATATTACTAGTACAAAAGTACCATTACAGGAAATAACCACCGCGCTGACTGCAACTTTACACCAAGTCGGCAACAATGGCAGTGCTCAACTGCGAGAAAGCTACCCTCATCTGAAAATTAGTGTTGTACAGGCAACTGTGTCTGCACCTTGGACGTACACGACAGCTAAAACGATACATTTTACGGATGATAAGCCTTTTAAAGTGAATACTGATTTGATTGCAGAACTCTCAGAAACTGTTGAGAGGAAGATTCTGACAGAAGTTCTTGAAAATGATATCTTCAAGAATAATCAACTAGAGATTATCGACAACAAAGTATTTGACGTACGGATTAATGGGTACCCAGTTGCAAATCCAAGAGATATCAGAGCAAAGAATATTTCAATCGCTCACATAACAGCGATTACACAGAAAAAGATAATTCAGGCTCTGACAACATCAGTTGAAAAAATACTACCAAAATCTACGTTGGTGACACATTCGTTTATGTACATGTTTTATGATGTATTAAAAAATCTGAATCCAGACACAGCAGAAGTGTGTCTGATTGATGTAACTAGCGAAGCTACTGAGGTAGGAATCGTGCGAGAAGGCGTACTGGTGCACGTAACAAATGTTGCGTTTGGTACATTCAGCCTAGCTCGTGAGATTGCAGCTGCGTGCAAAATTCCAAAAGAGGAAGCTTATTCATACCTGAAAGAGGGAATGGGTTCGCTTGAAGAAAAGTTATCAAAAGTAAAATTAGCGGAATTGCACACTATCCTAAAGGCGTATGAAGATAAAATTGCTGAACTCTTCTCCGTTACAGGTGATACTTTGGCCATTCCAAAGACACTTTTTTTACACTGCGAGACATCTACGGAAGCCTTTTTTATGCACCATCTAGTGAATGCTGCAAAGAAAGCCACCACCATGCGCCATGGTATACATCCTATTACTAGCTTATTCTTTGGTGCTGGCACTACAGGCGATACTGGATTACTCTTATCAGCACACTTCTTTCATCGTGTGCACAAAAAAACTGTAGCCGGTACAAAATAAATCCACAGCTATATTTTTATTATACGTAAAGCACGGTATACTTATCCTATGACACAGAAATGGAATTTGCAGGACATAAAACCAGCGCAACCAAGGAAACGGGCAACGCCTGTCGGTGAAAACATGCGGAAGAAATCTGCACCAGTCGATGCATCCAAAGGGGACGTTAAAGAGTTACTGGGCATTAGTAGTGTCAGTTCGCAGAAGAAAAATCCTAAATCATTACTGTATGCGGTAGTGATATTCTTCGTAGTCATTGGTGGAGGTGTACTTGCAAGTAGCCTAGTTGGAGGAGCAGATCTCACTGTATACCCGCGATACCGAGAGCCAAATGTAAATGCAACGTTTGAAGCGTCGCGAACACCACAACCCGAAGAGCTAGCCTATGAAATCATGACACTTGATACCCAAGGAGAGCGTCAGGTTTCAGCAACAGGCAAAGAAGAGGTTTCAGAACAAGCAGAAGGAACTATCCTTATCTATAATGCGCATCAAAGTGAATCATTACGACTGGTGACAAATACTCGCTTTGAGTCAGATGGTCTTGTATTTCGCATTACAGAGCCCGCAGTACTGCCTGGATATACACTAGATGATGAAGGAGAAATCGTACCAGGTGTTATTACGGCACAAGTATTTGCTGATGATGTAGGGGAAGAATACAATCTAAGTCCTTCTCGGTTTACTATCCCAGGGTTTGCAGGTGAACCAGAGTTTGACAACCTCTACGCAGAGTCTATCGAGACATTTATAGGTGGATTTAACGGTATGCGCTACATCATTGATGAAGATGAGCTCCAGATAGCAACGTTAGCCCTGCAAACGGAACTACGTAATTCTTTACTGGAGCGAATTGCTACAGAAAAACCCGCCGGACTGGTGCTTTTCAATGACGCAGTCACATTTACCTACCAATCCCTGCCTTCAGTTGAATATGGTGAAGATCAAGCAACAATTACGGAGAAGGCGACTATGAGGATTCCTTTATTTAAAGAAGCTGAGTTTGCCTCATTTATTGCGGTAGCGACAGTACCAGGATACGAAGGAGGAGATGTACGAATTGAGGACTACAGCGTATTCACGTTCGACTACACTGTCGCAACCACATCGGTGGCAGACATAAGCACAGTAGACATTATTCTATTTAAACTAACTGGACGACCGCAGATAGTCTGGGAATATGACGGTGCACAGCTAAAAACTGATTTACTTACTAAAAACAAAACTGCCCTTCCTGGTGTTCTAGGAGCATATCCAGCTATTGAGAAAGCCGAAGCAGTAATACGACCATTCTGGAAGACAGCATTCCCAGATGAAATCGCTAAAATGAGAATTATTGAAGTTATTGAATAAATACATTTCACACAGTCCCCACAGAAAGCACAGGGTCCATTGACCTTTGTTGATAAATTTGTTAGAATCACGCACCTTTAATGGAACAACCACAAGAAAATATCGTATACGGAACAGTTGAAGAAGCACTACCAAATGCGCTTTTTCGAGTGCTCGTAGACGAAACGGACGGACCCCAAATCGCATACCTCGCTGGTAAAATGCGGCGATTTAGGATTCGTGTTCTTGTGGGGGACAGAGTTGCAATTGTCCCAGAGCCATACGGCGGAAAAGGTAGGATAATTAAACGCCTTTAAGATCCATACTGGACCCTTAAAAGCATAAAACATAATTATGAAAGTACGATCATCAGTTAAAAAAATGAGTCCAGACGACAAAATCGTTCGACGACGAGGTCGTGTGTACGTTATTAATAAAATGAAGCCTCGTCACAAACAGCGACAAGGCTAAATAGATTACAAATTATATGCGTATTGCAGGTATTACAATTCCCGACAAAAAACACCTTGAGTATGGCCTTACAGCCATCCATGGTATCGGACGTGCGCGAGCACAGGCTATTCTAAGTGAACTCAAAGTTACTGAGTTTACTAAGCCAACAGACATTTCTACTGAACTTGAGAATTCAATTCGAGAGAAAGTAGAGAGCTTCACCATCGAGGGAGAGTTGAAGCGTACCATCTCAGCAAATATTAAACGTCTAAAAGACATTAATTCCTACCGAGGTAGCCGCCATGCTAAGCGACTCCCTTGTCGAGGTCAGCGTACGAAGACGAACGCTCGAACTCTAAAGGGAGCGAAGAAGACGATGGGATCTGGTAAGCGTAAGCTTGAAAAAACTTAGAGAATTAATTTCTAAATCCCCGGAGTACAAAAGTGTTAAAAATTTGTGAAGAAAAGTTTATACAAATTTAGAAGAATATGTAAATATTTTGAAAAATTTTAGAAACTTTTATTCCACATTTTTAGCACTGACTACCCGGAACCTTTAAAATCAATCACAGGTGTGGATTTAAAAATTACTTCTCATATTATTAGTATTGATAATGATTTCCTATGGGTAAGAAACGAATCATAAAAAAAGGTGGCGGGTCTGACGTGGCGGGTACATCCCGAGCACTCAACCGTGTTCCTAAGACAAAGCTCGCCAGTGGCCGACTTAACATCCTTGCGACATTCAATAATACACTTGTCACGCTCTGTGACTTAAAGGGTAATACAGTAATGTCAGCAAGTAGTGGAGCACTTGGGTTCAAGGGCTCACGAAAAAGTACTCCTTTTGCAGCTGCAAAAGTGGGTGAAATTATTGGAGACAAAGCACTACAAATGGGCATGAAAGATGCCGAGGTTGTAATTCGTGGTGTTGGTGCTGGACGAGAGTCTGCACTACGCGCTTTCTCAGGAAAGGGCATCTCTGTTACAAAGATTACTGACAGGACGCCAGTTCCGCACAACGGACCACGGCCACCTAAGGCACGACGAGTGTAATAAGAATTGATATATGATAATAGGACCTAAATTCAAAATTGCAAAGCGCCTAGGGGCCCCAATTTTTGAAAAAACACAAACTGCTAAGTTTGAACTCTCAAAAGAGCGAGGTGGACGAATGAAGAAGCGTCGACCAGGTCAAATGAGTGACTACAAACGACAGCTCATTGAAAAGCAGAAGATGCGATTCACGTTTGGTATTACTGAAAAACAACTACGTCGATACGTTGACGAAGCGGTTGAAAAGAGTAATCAGCCAATTAGTGTACTTATGACTCGATTAGAGTCACGACTTGATAACGTGGTGTACCGACTTGGACTTGCAAAAACACGACGTTTTGCACGACAAATCGTGTCACACGGTCACATCTTGGTAAATGGTCGAAAACTTACTATCCCATCACACAAGCTACGAGCTGAAGACATCATCTCTGTGCGTGAAGGAAGTAAGAATACACAACTATTTACAACCCTTGAAGAAACACACGAGGCTACGTCTGTACCAGCATGGCTTTCATTCGACATTAAGAAGACTGAAGGTAAAGTTACTGCAACCCCTACGTATCAACCTACTGAAATTCTGTTTGATCCAGAACAGGTACTTGAATACTACAGCAACCGTTAGGGTTTAGTTCATTAGTTAATTAAGTAAATCAATATGCTAGAAACAAACGTAGCCCTACCATCAAAGCCAAGAATCGTCTCTGAAGAGCGATTTCAAGGTGTATACGAGATTGATGGACTATTCCCAGGATATGGACACACACTTGGTAATTCACTTCGACGAATTGCTCTGTCGTCACTACCTGGTGCAGCAATCACGCAAGTGAAGATTACAAATGCAGCCCACGAGTTCGATACAATCGCTGGAATTAAAGAAGACGTTATTACAATGCTTCTGAACATCAAGCGAATTCGGATTGCATCACATACTGATGAACCTATCACTATTTCTCTTAAGAAAAAAGGAGCTGGGATTGTCACTGCTGGTGATATTGATGCACCTTCACAGGTTGATATCCTTTCACCAGACCAAGTAATTGGTGAAATCACTACAAAAACAGGAGAACTCGAAATCGAATTCACTGTTGAAAAAGGTCTGGGATACGTTCCTCGGGAAATCCACCAAAGAGACAAGGTTGAAGTTGGAACTATTGCACTTGATGCAGTATTTACACCAATCCGACGGGCTAACTACGAAGTAGAAAACATGCGTGTAGGAGACCGGACAGACTACAACCGATTACGTTTCATGATTGAGACAGACGGAACAATGACTCCAAAAGAAGCTCTTGAGCAGTCTATTGAAGTTATGATTCACCAACTGAAGTCTATTATTGGATTTCA